>JAEEGH010021922.1_pt1 | contig 13149 bp, 1 predicted proteins | sample 9134181 | NCBI WGS metagenome assembly JAEEGH01 (sample SAMN16246544, study PRJNA631951) | gut metagenome | biome: gut microbiome; feature: rumen; material: DP-attached | host: Bos | place: Iran: Karaj | collected 2018-10 | reverse complement strand
CTGGCTGGACTGTGAGAATAATTTGCCGTTCCGGATTCTGAGGACTCGCATGCAATAATTCTGTCATAAGCTTCTTTCAGCGTCATGGATTCTGCCTTATATTTCTGAATAGCCTGAACTCTATGTTCGAGACCATCTATCCCTTTTTGTGATCCCAGGATCTCTTGCGTAAGATCTTTGATTTCCTGTTTATACCAAGATAATTTCTCAGCAATCGCGGCTTCGGCACATTCGCGGCTGCAGCACATCTCCCATGCGGGGCTATCGGGAGATGCCCACATGAAAGAATCATAATCTGGAACAATGTATACCGCAGCGCTTTCTTCGATGAGTTTGCCGCAGGTCTTGCATACACCCATAGTCCCTTCAGCTATGAGCTTGTGGATTCTTATGCCAAAACAAAGCTCAGCTTCTCTTTCGTAACTATAGCGTGAACACTGCATCTTCCATATGGCTTTCTCAATTAACGTGCGGACCACTTCAGGACTCTTTCCAACGATGCTGCCTGTTTCGGCCAGTGTTTTCCCTTCTTTGAATCGCAGGTCCAGAACCCGCTGCATTAAAGGCCGCGAAATCGACTGCCGAAGAAGTGCAAGCGTCTCATCAGCATCGGCAGGCACTGTTTGCTTGTCTTCAAATACAAGAATCCATAGGTTATCCGGGTAGGGGACTTTTTGCGTTGAAGCTGCCATGTGTTATCACCTCGTATTATTATTCCTTTTGTCGTTTTCTTGATTCTTCGTGAGATACGGGAGGAGACCACCTGCTCGGGCGGCCTCCTCCTTTTCTGCTGTGCGGCTGCTTCAGTCCGGATGATCAATACCCGGTCCTGGGCAACGGCGTGGTATCGGCGGGGCGCAGCAGAAAACCGGGACAAGCGGAATACCCATTTTCTCAAGAGTTCGCAGTCTTTTTGGCAGTGACCCTGCTGTGAGCTTCTTTGAAAGGCATGGGCTCCGGTTTATAGTCCCTTAAGAGCTGAACATCCTGTTCGAGAATGTCCTTATCTTTTTGCAGCCGAGTGATCTCACGCGATTTTTTGTCATTCAAGTGCTCAAGACCCTCAATATTCTCGGAAACGGATGCGTCGGCGCACTCCCGGCTGCAGAAGATCTTCAGGACTGGATGCCGGGCAGGTATCCGTCTAAACAGATTATCAAAAATGGAGGCAACGAATACCTCAGTGTCTTCCTCAATGAGCTTGTTGCACTGATGGCAAGTTCCCATTCGCCCTTCGGCAATCAGCCTCTGAACGTTGACGCCGAAAGATAGTGCAGCCGTCTCGTCATCCCTGCAGTAATACCGAATCATTGTCCCGATGGCTCTTTCGATCAATATCCGTACCTGCTGATCACCCAATCCTACGACTTCACCGACTTCTTTCGCTGTTTTTCCTTCTTTGAACCGCAGGTCAAGAATCTGTTGTGTTCTTTGGCTGGAAATCGCTTGCCGAAGAGCAGTCAGAGTCTCGTCCGCATCAGAAGGGATCGGATGATTCTCTCCAAAAACACGGATCCACAGGTTGTCTGGATAGGGTACCTTTTGCGTTGAAGATACCATGTGTTATCACCTCGTATTATTCTTTTTTCGTTTTTCTTGGTTCTTCGTGAGATACAGGAGGAGACCACCCGTTCGGGCGGCCTCCTCCTTTTCTGCTATGCGGCTGCTTCAGTCCGGATGATCAATACCCGGTCTTTGGCAGCGGCGTGGTGTCGGCGGGGCGGAACACGACAGTGAGCCACTGGGCAGTGGCCGTCTGCCACTCATTGAGATACTGTCCGCCCACGTCCGCGCGGTTGACGATATTGTACCCGTCCGTCACGTCACCCTTTACCATGACCTGCAGGGTGGGCTTCGTTACGGAAGCGAACCCGCTGGGGACCGTACCGAACTCGAACCGGATATCCGTCACGTATTCGCCGGTCCCAAGGCCGAGTGCCTCAGGCTTGAGCGAGACGGAGTAATTGTTCGTAGTCAGCAGATCCTTGGCGAGCAGCCGGTAATCGTTCACATTGGTTTTGAACATGATCCGGTAGTACAGGCGCTGGTTATAGGTGCCGGTGGTCAGGCTGACGGCATTGGTCGCGTCCGTGGGGATGCGGTCATGCCAGAAGAAGTTGTCGAGCGCCACGTTAGAGGTATTTGCAATGTTGGAGAAGTCATACCGCATCGTATTGGCGGGCATGACCTCCTTGTTGCCGACCTTGCTGATCGTCACGCCGAGCTTCACGGGTTTGTTGTAGCAGGAGAGCTTGATGATCTGGCCGGCATACTCAATCTCGGCGATCATGCGCTCACCGCTCAGCTGGTAGTACGCGGGTGCGGTCACCTCAGTTACATAATAGCGGCCGAGGGGCAGAGGAGCGGAGGCGGCGACGCCGTGCTCGTCGGACATGATATACCCGACGACAGCGCCGCTGCGGGCGTTCGTAATCTCGAAGACAGCGCCTTTCAGCGCATCGCCCTTCTGCTGACCGGTGATCTCATTATAGTCGGAAGCGTACTTGCGGACCTGGATCTGGCCGGTCACGGCGACGTTCTCCCAGGTGATCTGGGCGGTCTTGCCCCGCTCGATATACACGGTCTTGTACTGGTCATCGAGCACGTACCCTTCCGCGGCCTGAAGCTCACGGATGAAATACTTGCCCTCCGGGAACTCATCCTTGATCCAGATATAGCCGTCCTGATCGGTGGTGTACTCGCCCAGCGGATTCTTGCCCTCGTCATAGAGGACGAATTTGACGCCGTAGATGCCCTTCTTGGTATTGGCGTCGATCTTGTGGATCATAATGGAGGCCATGCGCTTGTTGGTCAGCATGAGCTGTGTCGTCTGACCGTCCTTCACGCAGACCTGTGCGGGAGTCGCGTCCAGCTTATAGCCGTCGGCCGCCTTGAGTTCGGTTACCTGGTACCAGCCGGCTTCCAGGGACGGCAGCTCGATCAGGCCATGACGGTCCGTAGTATAGGTGCCGATGACCTCACCGTTCATCTTGCGGACCTCGAACTGCACGCCCTTGATCCGCTCGCCGGTATCCTCGTCGGATTTGGTGATCAGCAAGCCTCCAGCGGGAGAATTGTAGAACGTGAGCGTGGTCGTGGAGCTTTCGCTAACGGTCGCGGTCTGGGTGCGCTCGCCCTCGTTGATGGTATAGCCGGGAATGGTCTTCTCTTCGGTCACGACGACCGTTCCGATCACGCCGGAGATGCGGATCTCGCCGTTCCGGTCGGTGAGGAAGAGACCGTTGGAATTGAGCTTGCCGCCTTCGGCCGCCACATAGGAACCGTCAGCGTAAGTGATCTTGAACTCCACACCGGAGAGAGGCTGCTTGGTGACGGAGTCCAGCTTCTTGATGACCAGGGTACCCTGGCGGCTGTTGCGGAATGTAAGCTCATTGGCTTCACCGCTGCCGCGGATCTCAATGGTCTGAGGCATGCCGTCCAGCACGTAGCCGTCCAGCGCTTTGGTCTCCCTCACAGTGATGACTGCTCCGGCTTCCAAGTTGGGGATACGGATCTCACCGGATTTGTCCGTGACGTAGATGCCGTTGGCATTGCCGACGGGCGCGCCGGAGCCGTCCGTGATCTTGAACTCAACGCCAGCCAGAGGCGTGTTTTCGGTGCCCTCTTCATACTTGTGGATAACCAGCGTATTGAGCTGCCCGTCGGAGAACGTCAGCTGATTCCCGCCGCCGACAGTGCCGGCAGTAGTACCGCCGCTGCCATCGGAAGAAGGAACGCCTGCGGCCGCACTGTAGGCCTGGCCGTAAGCGCCGGTGATGGTAATAATCTGCGGGGTCGGATCCAGAGCGTAGCCCTTGATGGTTTTGACTTCTTTGGCCACGACAGTCGTGCCGGCGGGAAGGCCGGTGATCACGATCCTGCCGTTGGCGTCGGTCGTGAACTCGCCGCTGCCGCCCACAGGCATTCCGTTGCCGTAAGTGATCAGGAACGTGACGCCGGCGAGAGGTTTGCCGGTATTGCCGTCGACCTTCGTAATGACCAGGCTCTGCAGGGCGGAATTCACGAACTCAACGGTCTGGGTATCGTTGCCGTTGACCTTGACGGTCTGAGGCTGGGAGTCCATGACGTGATTGGCGTCCGTCGTCAGCTGCGTGATCTCGTAAGTGTCGGGCTCAAGCAGAAGCAAACGGATCTCGCCGTTCTCGTCTGTCCTGTACAGGCCCTTGGTCGAAGTCAGGCCCTCGTTATCGTCGACGTAGACGCCGGCGATGGTGGTGATGCGGAACTCCGCGTTTGCGATCGGCTGACCGCTCGCGCTGTCTTTGAGCTTGATGATCAGATTGCCCTTGCGCTCATTAAAGAACGTCAGGGTCTGCATCTCACCGCTCTTGATCAGGATGCTCTGCGGCACGGAATTGAGGATATAGCCGCTGATGCACCCGACTTCCTGAGCGGTGATCGTGGTTCCGGGCATGAGCCCGGTGATGGAGAACTGGCCGTTGCGGTCCGTGACGTACTCGCCGTTGGCGTCGCCCACGACGGTGCCGTCGCTGGAGGTCACCTTGAAGACGATGCCTTCCAGGGGATTAGTCGTACCCTTCTCGAACACGCGGACCAGCAGCGCCTGCAGCGGATCGCAGTAGGCGGTCAGCTCCTGCGTATCATCAGGATTGACAACGATCGTCTGGGACCGCGTCGCCTCATGGATAGAATAGCCGGGGACGGTGTCGACCATGGAGACCACAAAGGTCCCGGTCACACCGTTGAGAACGATCTCGCCGGCCTCGTCGGTTTTGTACAGCCCGTTGGAGGAGATCTTGCCGTCTTTGTCCGGCACAAACTCACCGGTCGCGGTGGTGATCTTGAACGTCACGCCTTCGATGGGCTGCATGGTCGCACTGTCCAGCGCATGGATCGTGAGTGCGCCGCGCCGGGCGTTCCAGAACACGAGCTCATGAACCTCGCTGTTTTTGATTTCAACCTGCTTAGGAGTACCGTCCAAAACGTAGCCGTCGACGGTCTTGACCTCGCGCACGGTGATGACCATGCCCTTCTCCAGGTCGGGGATCACGATCTCACCCTCGGAGTTGGTGTACCAGACGCCGTCGTTGTTGCCGACAGCGCCGCCGTTGCCGTCCGTCACCAAGAACGCGACGCCGCTGAGGGGCTCCCGGTCCGTACCCTCGATGTACTTCTTGATCACGAGGGTGGACAGGGGCTCGTCGTATACAATGAGCTCATTGCCGCTGCCAGCTGCGCCGGTCGATCCGGCCGCACTGCGCAAAGCAGGAGCGTCGGTCCCTACAACGATCGTCTGCACCGCGCCGCTGAGGGCGTAACCTTTGACGGTGCGGGTCTCTCTGACGAGCAGAGTAGTGCCGGGAGTGAGCCCCGTAAGCGTAATCATGCCGTTTTCATCGGTGATGTGCTTGCCGTCAGCGGAGCCAATGGGATTGCCCGCACTGTCGGTGATGTGGAACACAACACCGGCCAGGGGCGTTGTGGTACCATCCACATACTTGCGGATGATCACGGTCTGCCTGGGAGTGTTGGTGAACGTCAGATACTGGGTGTCGTTCGCATTGACTTTCACGGTCTGCTCGGCAGAATCCAGAACATAACCGTTGGGAGCATTGGTCTCGCGGATCACATAAGTGTCAGGAGCAAGGTTGCTCAGACGAATCTCGCCGTTGCTGTCCGTGTAATACAGACCGTTGCTGGAAGTCTGGCTCGCGTTGTCGTCGACAAAGCTGCCGTCGCTCCTGCAAATCAGGAACTCAGCGCCCGCAAGGGTTTCGCCGGTGATACTGTCCACTTTTCGGATAACTAGACCGCCGAGCTTCTTGTTATAGAAGGTCAGCGTCTGGGAGTCACCGGACTGGATCTGAATGCTCTGAGGCGTGGAATCCAGGACGTAACCCGGAGCCGCCTTGATTTCTGCGGCCGTCACTGTCACACCGGGATTGAGACCGGAAAGGATAATGCTGCCGCTGCGGTCAGTAGTGTACTCACCGTTGCTGCTGCCGACAACTGCACCGGAACTGTCTGTGATCTTGAAGATCACGCCCTCAATAGGCTCACCGGACTCGGCGTCGAGCTTGCGAACGGTAAGAGTCTGCGTGGGAGCATTCCAGAACACCAACTCGTGCACGTCGCTGCTCTTGATCTCGACCTGCTTGGGCGTGCCGTCGAGAACGTAGCCGTCCACAGTCCTGACCTCACGCACAGTAAGGACCATGCCCTGCTCCAGATCGGGAATGACGATCTCGCCCTGGCTGTCGGTATACCAGACGCCGTCACCCGGCCCGATCGCGCCGCCGTTGCCGTCGCGGACCTCAAATGCCACGCCGGTGAGCGGCTCATTCTGAGTGCCCGAGATATACTTGTGGATTACCAGCGTGGACAGCGGCTCATCGTAAATCACGATCTCGTTGCTGCCCACGGCGGTTCTGTTATTAACCGCAGAAGCTTCCGCCCGGGTTGCCCCGTTGACGCCGACCACGACGGTCCTGGGCTCACTGTTGAGGTTGTAGCCCTTTACCGTCTTCACTTCGCGGATGACCAGGGTAGTTCCGGGAACGAGTCCGCTCAGGACGATACGGCCGTCCGCATCTGTAACGTGGCGGCCGTCCGCCGACCCGACATAATTCCCGGCACTGTCAGTGATGAGGAACGTCACACCGGAAAGAGGATCGGTCGTGCCTTCAGCATACTTCTGAATGACGAGGCTCTGCAGCGGGGTGTTCTCAAAAGTGAGGTACTGGGTGTCATTGGCGTTCACCTCCACGGTCTGCTCCTGACTGTCGAGCACGTAACCTTCGGGAGCCTTGGTTTCCCGGATCACGTAGGAGTCGGGTTCAAGACCGGTCAGCCGGATCTCGCCGTTTTCATCCGTGTAGTAGATGCCCTTCGTGGAGACCTGGCCGTCGGCATCATCGACATAGCTCCCGTCGATGCGGCAGATAAGGAACTCAGCGCCTTCCAGCGCTTCGCCGGTAACGCTGTCCACTTTTCGGACAATGAGGCTGCCTTTGCGCTCGTTATAGAACGTCAGAGACTGTTCCTCACCGGCTTTGATCGTGATGCTCTGGGGCCTGCCGTTGAGAACGAAGCCTTCGGCGGCGCGGATCTCTTTGGCGATCACGGTCATGCCGGGCTCCAGGCCCGTCAGGACAATGCGGCCGTTCTCGTCGGTCAGATATTCGCCATTGCCGGGGCCGACAGGATTGCCGGAGCCGTCGGTCAAGAGGAAGGTGACGTCAGAGATCGGCTTTGTGGTGCCTTTCTCATACTTCTGGATCACGAGATTCTGCTTCGGGGTGTTGGTGAAAACGACAGTCTGAGTGTCGTTGGGATTGACCCGGACGGACTGTTCTTCGGAATCCAGCACGTAACCTTCAGGGGCCCTGGTCTCACGGATGACGTAAGAATCAGGAGTCAGATCAGTCAGCCGGATCTCGCCGTTGCTGTCAGTGAGGTAAATGCCCTTGGAAGAAGTCTGGCCGCTGTGATCGTCGACGAACTGACCGTCGATAGTAGTGATCAGGAACTCAGCGCCTTCCAGCGCCTCGCCGCTGATGCTGTCCACCTTACGCACGATCAGAGCGCCTTTGCGCTCGTTGTAGAAGGTCAAGGACTGGGCCTCGCCGCTGACAATCTTGATGCTCTGCGGCGTGCTGTCGAGGACGTAACCTTCGGCAGCTCGGATTTCTTTGGCAGTCACGGTCGTACCGGGCTCAAGGCCGTCGATGGTGATTCTGCCGTTTCTGTCGGTAGTGAACTCGCCATTGTTGGTTCCCAGAACAGCTCCGGAACTGTCGGTGATAAGGAAGACAGCGCCTTCGATGGGATCAGTGGTACCGGCTTCATATTTCTGAACGGTCAAGGATTGCTGACGTGCATTCCAGAACACGAGCTCGTGGACGTCGGACGATTTGATCTCGACCTGTTTGGGAGTCCCGTCGAGGATATATCCGCCGATGGTCGCGACTTCGCGGACCGTGACGACGGTGCCCTGTTCCAGATCGGTGATGATGATCTCGCCTTGGGCGTCGGTGTAATACACGCCGTCGGAAGGTCCGATCGCGCCGCCGTTGCCGTCGGTGAACTTGAACGCAACGCCGCTGAGAGGCTCATTCTTGGTCCCTGTCACGTACTTGTGTACGATCAAGGTGGAAAGAGGCTCATCAAAAAACACCAGGGAATTGCCAGTGCCGGTAGTAACAGAGCCGGCATCCAGAGCTTTCGCGCTGTTCGCAGTATAGAGGCTCTTCAGGACTGGGACAGACGCAGCCGCAGTGCTGCTGCCGCCGTCCACCCCGACCACGATGACCTGAGGAGTGCCGTTGAGGGCGTAGCCGTCAACCGTCCTGACCTCACGCACAAGAAGCGTAGTGCCCGGGGTGAGGCCGTTCAGTACGATCCGGCCATTCTCATCGGTCATGTGTTTCCCATCAGCGGAGCCGATAGGATTGCCAGCGCTGTCGGTCACGAGGAAGACAACGCCGGCCAGAGGCTTCGTGGTCCCCTGGATATATTTCTGGATCACAACGGTCTGCAGGGGGACGTTTTCAAACACGACTGTCTGGGTATCGCCCGCGTTGACCTGCACGCTCCGCTCTTCGCCGCCAAGCACATAGCCTTCGGGAGCCCTGGTTTCCCGGATAACATAGGTATCGGGATCAAGGTCGGTCAGGCGGATCTCGCCGTAGCGGTCAGTGTAGTAAATACCCTGCGTAGAGGTCTGGCCTTCGTGGTCGTCGACATAACTGCCGTCGATGCGGGTGATCAAAAACTCCGCGCCGGCCAGCGCTTCGCCGGTGACACTGTCCACTTTCCGGATAATCAGGCTGCCCTTCGGGGAATTGTAGAAGGTCATTGTCTGGGCTTCGCCCGCACGGATCTTGATGCTTTGGGGAGTGCTGTCGAGGACATAGCCGGGGGCCGCCTTCAGTTCTTTGGCGGTCACGGTCACGCCGGGAGTGAGCCCGGTGATGACGATGCGGCCGGCGCGGTCGGTCGTAAAGGCTCCATTATTGGTGCCAAGAACCATGCCGCTGCTGTCAGTGACGAGGAAAATGACGCCCTCGATGGGATCTGTCGTGCCCTCTTCGTATTTCTGGAGAGTAAGGACCTGTTCAGGCGCGTTCCAGAACGTAAGCTGCTGGGTCTGCCCGCCGATGATGCGGATGTCCTGGGGAGTGCCGTCGAGGATGTAGCCGTCCACTGTCTTGATCTCACGGACCTTGACCGTGATGTCAGGCTGCAGATCGTTGAGGACAATCTCACCGGCGGCATTGGTGTAATACACACCGGCATCCGGACCCAGATCGGTGCCGTCGCTGGAGGTGACCCGGAAGACAACGCCCTTCAACGGTTGATTGTTGGTCCCTTCAATGAATTTGCGGATGATCAGGGTGCCGAGCTTGCGGTTCTCAAAGGTCACGCTGTTCAGCGCTCCGCTCCGCAGGTACGCGGTCTGGAGATCGGAGCCGTTCCAGTAACCCTGGGGAGGCTCGTCTTCGGACACGACTACGGCCGTGTTGGGCGTGAGCCCGGTCAGGGTCACGGTCCCGTCGTTGCCGGTAACGTACTGCTTCGCGTCGCCAATAAGATTCCCCGCCGCGTCCTTGACTGTGAACGCAGCGCCAGCGAGCAGTTCGCCGGTGTCGATGTCCCGCTTGATGATGGTCAGGGTCGCCAGGGGCTCGTCGTAAAACCTCACAGTCTGTGTATCCGCAGTATTGACCACGACCGTCTGAGGCATGGGGTCGAGCTCGTAGCCCTCCGGAGCCTTGGTTTCCGTCACGATATACGTGGCGGGACTGAGCTTGGAGAGCACGATCTGACCGTTTTCGTCGGTGGTGTAGATTCCGTTAGAGCTGGTGAGGCCTTCATTGTTCGGAGTGAGTTCTCCACTGGAGGTGACGATCTTGAACTCAGCGCCTTCCAGCGGCTTGCCAGTGGCCTTGTCGAGCTTTTCGATGATCAAAGTACCTTTAGGAGAATTATAGAAGGTCAGGAACTGGGCGTCGTCGGGATTGACCACGACGGTCTGAGACCGGGTTTCAGGATCGATCACATAGCCAGGAACTGGCTGCTCTTCAGTCACGATGAGGGTCCCAGTGACGTTGCCGATCACGATCTGGCCGTTCCTGTCCGTGGTATAGAGGCCGTTGGAAGAGAGCTTGCCATCGTCCACCACTCTGCCATCGGCATAGGTGACTTTGAACACGCAGCCCTCCAGGGGCTCACCCGTCAGGGAGTCCAGCTTGTTGATCACCAGAGAACCCTTGGGCGGATTGCCAAACACCAGGGTCTGGGTGTCGCCGGAGTTGACCAAAACCGTCTGCGGCTGCGCAATAAGCACGTATCCATCCGGAGCTTTGATCTCGGTCACAACGTACGCTCCGGGGTTGAGTTTCTCCAGCACGATCTGGCCGTTGGAGTCCACACGGTAAAGGCCATTGGAACTCGTCAAGCCTTCGTTGTCCGGGGTCAGCTCACCATCCGCAGCAGTGATCTTGAACTCAGCACCAACCAGAGGCTCGCCGGTCGCAGAATCGATCTTCTGGACGATCAGGGTGCCCTTGGGCTGATCACGGAACTCCAAAACCATGGTCTCATTGGCTCGAATCTTGATGGTCTGCGGAGTGTCGTCCAGCACATAGCCGGAGATGGTCCTGGACTCTTTTGCGACGATGGTTTTGCCGGGCTCCAGGTTTGGGATGAGGATGCTTCCCGCATAATCCGTGGTGTAATAGCCGTTGGAATTGCCGACCACAGCACCGTCGGAATCCGTGACGAAGAACTCCACGTTGGAAAGCGGCTCGCCAGTCAGGGCATCTTTCTTGACGATGAGCAGGCTGCCCATCTTCTGATTGCCGTAAATAAGAGAAATGAAATCCTGCGACTCACCAGACAGATACACCGTCCGGGTGCTCGCTTCGCTCATCACATAACCGGCGGGGGCGGAGATCTCCTCCACGATATACGTGCCTTCGTCGAGATCGGTGATCTCGATCTGGCCATTTTCGTCGGTGACGTACTCGCCCAGGGTGCTGCCGTCCATGGCGGTCATCTCATTGAGATACTTCAGTCGGAACCAAGCGCCGGGAAGCGGCTTGCCAGTCTCTCCGTCCATTTTCTGAATGAGGATAGTGCTCAACGGCACGTTCTCAACGGTGATCACTTTGTCCGTGCCGGCTGCGAGGTAGCATTCATAGACGCCGCTGTCCTGAATCCGATATCCGTCCGGAGCCTGCGTTTCGGTGATCTGATACCAGCCGTCACGCATTTTATCCAGATGGATGATGCCGTCCGCGTCAGTGTAATGATCGCCGAGGTCGTTGATCTCACCCGTAAATGTGTGGTTGGAAGCGTAGATAATATGGAACTTTGCGCCTTCCACGGGTCGACCAGTGGCAGCATCGATCTTCTTCACGGTCAGTGTGGGTTTCCTGTAATCCTGGAACTGAACGATGCCGAGTTCATTCGGGATCAGGGTGATCTTCTGGGGGACAGGGTCCAGCAGGTACTCGTCGGGCACGGACTGCTCCGTGATCTCGTACACGCCGGGCTCCATCTCACTCAGGTAAATCTCGCCGTTCGCGTCCGTGGTCTCGGTGGTCAGCGTTGCACTGTCCATTTTCCGGATAGTGAAGGTCGCGCCGACGATGGGTTCGCCGGTTACGGCGTCCTTCTTGATGATCTTAAGATCGGGCTTTTTCTCGTTGTTGACGATCAACTGGGAGTTCTTGCCGGGGAACAACTCCACGTGATACTCCGTCTTGACCAGCACATAGCCGGTGGGGGCGTCCATCTCCATGACGGAATAAACGCCGGGCTCCAGATCGTCGATGGTGAAGGAGCCGTTCACATCAGTAATGCGGTCCAGGTAATGGGAGCCGTCTTCGATCGCAGCAACGCGGAAAGTCGCGCCGGGAAGGCGCCTGTCCAGGTTCGCGTCGTACTTGATGACGGTCAGGCTGGGCTTGCGGGTGTTCGTGAAGACGAACTGCGCATTCTCACCGGCGTTGATCCGGATGGTGCGCTGCGCGTCGTCGATGAGATAATGCTCCGGCGCAGTGATCTCCTCGCAGATATAGCTGCCGGGCTCCAGATCCGTGAGCTCGATCTCGCCGTTGGCGTCGGTCGTGTATTCCTTGCTGAACGTGCCGCCGACCTGAGAGATCCGGAATCGGGCATTCGCCAGAGGCTCCTTAGTCTCCGCATCGATTTTGACCAGGCGGATGCCGGGCTTGACCAGGTTCAGGAAGACCAGGGTGTAATTCTGATTGCCCGCTTTGATCTCGATCTCCTGCGGGGTGGAATTGACCACATAACCGGGTTTGACGGCGACCTCTTTGACCAGGTAAGTGCCGGGGACAAGATCATAGAGCCAGATCTCGCCGTTGGCGTCAGTCGTGTAGGTGCCGATGAGCTCTGCGTCCTTGTACACTTCGAAAGTGGTATCCGACAAGGGCTGCATGGTCTGTTCGTCGAATTTGATAATCTTCAAACCGGGTTTCCGGCTGTTCTTGAACGTCAGGCTGTAGTCCTCTTTTCCGGCCTTGATCTCAATTTGTTGGGGAGTGCTGTCCAGAACGTAGCCGTCCTTAACGGCGGTCTCCTTCACGACGTAGGTGCCGGGAGTGAGATCGGTGAGCAGGACCTCGCCGTTATAATCCGTAGTGTAGCTGCCGACCAGGGCAGAATCCCTATAGACCTCAAAGGTCGTATCGCTCAGGGGCTGCTGGGTTTCGGCATCGAGCTTGCGAATCTTCAGACGGGGCTTGGAACTGTTCATCACGGTGATCTGCGGATCGGCAGAGGTGCCGGGATCGTAGGGATCGACGTAAATGCCGTGCTCCGTGGGATCCAGAACATATCCGGCCGGCGCGGTGATCTCCTTGACGGTGTAATACCCTTCGGTCACATCGGGCACGGTCGCCACGCCGTTGTCATTGGTGGTCACAGTGGTGATCAGTTGGCCATCCCTGTACACCTCAATGGTCGCGCCGGGGAGGCAGCGGAGATTGTCGGAGTCGCATTTGTAGATCACAAGCTTGGGCCTGCGGACGTTTTTGAACGTCAGGGTCACGTCATTTCGGCCGTTCCAGTCCACGGTCTGATGGGTCTGGTCAAGCTCATAACCTTCCGGCGCGGAGACCGCGTAGACGTCGTGAC
>JAEEGH010021920.1_pt1 | contig 13150 bp, 12 predicted proteins | sample 9134181 | NCBI WGS metagenome assembly JAEEGH01 (sample SAMN16246544, study PRJNA631951) | gut metagenome | biome: gut microbiome; feature: rumen; material: DP-attached | host: Bos | place: Iran: Karaj | collected 2018-10 | reverse complement strand
GCTGTAAGGAAATTGGCAGAAAATAAACATGGAAAAGGCAAGCCGAGAGGGTATAAGAAAATAGATGAGATATTGGAAAAAACAAAAAGCCTCATCCATGACCAACAGAAAGCGCCCCAGAAATAGGGCGTTTTTTTGTTTCTATGTAGGTGTGTGCATATATGTGCACACAGGAAAACACTATGTTTATATACCTTTTTCCTCTACCTTTGCAGATGTTTTCAAGAACGTGGGATGATTGCAAGCCCCACCGGATTGAAACAGAGGGCAAATAAAGGGCATACTTGCAAATACCCCAGACAGCCCAAACCTCTAAATAAAACGCAATGGAAGAGGATTTGAGAAAGGTGGCCGACCTTATAACGGCAAACATTATCAGCACACAAAAAGAGGTGCTTACAAGTGATGAGGCTGCAAGGTATTTGGGTATTTCAAAATCATACCTGTACAAACTCACAATGATGCAGAAAATACCTCACTACAAGCCAATGGGTAAAATGTGCTATTTTAACCGCCAAGAATTAGAGGGATGGCTGCAGAGTAACAGGGTGGCCACAGATGCAGAATTAAGCCAACAGGCACAAGCGTATTGTATGCAGAAAGGAGGCCGGTGATGAATACCCCAAATATACTTTACTATGCAAAGATGGTGAACACAACCCAGAAAGGCAAGAAAACACCCAAATATACGATTATAGCCCAAGCCGGATATTACCCGCCTATGGAGCAGTTGAGAGGCAGAGACGGGCTTATATCAATGAACTTAATGGAAAAACTAAAGGAGGGTGACAATGTGCCGTCTATGAGATTACAGGCAAAAAACAGCCTCAACCTTACAGGCTTAAAAGAATACTTTGAGGATGGCAAATTGAGCGGCTTTGCCTATGGATATCCATTTGACAAAGAAACATACAGCAAAGAGAATAAGCCAAACCCTTTTCACGAGTATAAACAGGATGGTTATTTGTTTAGAGTGTACCATGATGAGAAAGACGCCAAGAACATAATACCGACCTGTATAGAATTGGTGGTTTTGGAGGGAGCAAAGGTACTTATAAGCGCCTATTGTAAGCAGCTAAAAATGGGCGGTTTTGATGAGGCTTTACGGGCTTTGAGAGAACAGGCCAAAAGAGTGGACGTCTTATAATAAGGTGTATTTTGTTACCAGACTTTGGTAACATTTCAAAGGCCGGTTATGTACGATAAAGTTAAACTCTGGATAGATAGGGATATGGTGGGGGAGCAATACCCCACTATAGCCAACTATCTGGATGAGGCCAATACACAGATAAACCACCAGACAGGAGAGGTTAAAACCTTTGGCCATTTGGAGGGCTTGAAAGTATCTGTTTTTGTTGGTGGTGTGTCTGTAGTGGGGAGTTTGGCTAAATACCTGTATGGGAGCAATGTCTATCCTCTGAATATACACACAACAGCCCAAGCGGTTGAAAAGTTGAGCGACGCTTTACACCTGCAGGCAGGTGGAGCAAATGTAACAGGGCTTGAATTTGGAACAAACTTTTTGATGTCTCATCAAATACCGGAATATCTTGCAAAGTTGGGAGATATGCCAAGAATGAGCCGATACCACTTTGAGCCCTCAACATTGTACTATAAAGGAGTGGGCAAACTGCAGCCAAAGGTGTTTGTTTTCTATGATAAGATAGCAGATGTTACAGCTAAGGACATGGATTGCCCAAAGGATTTGAAAGGAGCAAATATGTTGAGGTATGAAATGAGGTTTAACGGGAGGCTATCCCATCAGTTAGGGGTGCAGGAGGTTAAAGCCTCAACCCTATACCAAAAACCTTTCTACAGGATGATGGTAAGGAGATACCAAGACACCTATTTTTCTGTTAAAAAATTGAGCCAAGTAAAAACCGATGTTATGAGTGAGATAAAGACCGTTACAGACGCTTTCAATGTGTTTGTTGCACGATTGATAAGCCAGACAGACCAAAGCCAGATAGGGGGCTTTCTGGATGAGTTAAAGGATGCAGGAGTATTTGGGGACAGAAAGAACTACACAAGGCTAAAAAACAAAATACAAGAAATAGCCTCAAAAGCCAACATTACCATTTCCGGTGAACTTATGAGGGAGTTGGACGATGAGATAAAAAATTGTGGGGCTTATGTGTGAGTCATTACGGGAAAAAAGCGGAGAAAGCGGACTACTATCAAAAGAAAAGAGCGTTAATAGCAACGAGTGGGAGCAGTTGCCAGACGAGTGGGAGCAGTTGCCAGAATGGCCAGAACTGCCGGAGTGGCCAGAACTGCCGGAGTGGAGGTTTGTATGATGCACAAGTGAAAGTAAACGGACAAGCAAATGATTATGGGGTAATCACATTGAAAAAAAGAGTGTTTACGACATAATCACATTGAGAAAAAACCTTTTCTTTAATGGGGTTTTTCTCTTTTATTTTTCTTACCTTTGCCCAAGACAATTATAAAACCAATAGTATGAAACACATTTCAAAAGAAGAGGGCAAAGTTGTAAAATCTCTATTAGAAAAGTTTGAAATACCCATTTCAAGCGGAGAATATATAGAGAGCCTATGGATAACATCTTATAGGTCTTTTATTGTGAATGTGCCCAAAATTGCAGCGTGGGCAAATGAGCATGGGGACAAACAGGTAATACAGGCTTTGGAGAATATATGTGAGCACATAATGTTGATTACAGAATGTGCATCGATATATGAGAGAATGACACACCTTTTTGAAGAAATAGAGAGTCTGGACACTAACGAAGATACCCAATAATAGAGAAAACAGGAAATTTGTTGTACCTTTGTCGCGGCTTTGTTAAAAGCCACTATATTTTGGTTGGGGTGTGGGTGTAGTGATACACTTGCACCCTTTTTTGATGAGGCTTTACAGGGCAAAAAATGGGTGGTTTTGTCGTTTTTGGCTACCCTTTGGCTACCCAGAAAAAGAAAATAGGCTGAAAACCAAACGATTAACAGCCTATTCCTGTACCCAGAGCCGGGATCGAACCGGCACGCCTTGCGGCATTGGTGTTTGAGACCAACGCGTCTACCAATTCCGCCATCTGGGCATCAAACCGGCGGCAAAGGTACGGAAAAATTCCGAAACGCGCTACGCTCCAACAATATTATTTTTTCTTCGAGGGCGTTTTTTCTTCATTTTCACCCTCCGGGGCGGGTGCTTCGCCGTTTTTGCGACCCAAATACTCGGGCAGCGACATACCGGCCTGGTCGAAGAGTTCGCCCAAAGGAGGTACGGACTTCATCAGGCCCGAAAGAAAGCCCGCCGTGGAGGTTTGACCGTCTTTGCCGGCACCCTGTCCGCCGTCCCAAACGGTGACCTTGTCAATCTTAATGCCCTTGATGGCATCCACCTGAGTGCGGACGAGTTCGGGCAGCTTCTCCAGAAGGAGCAGCGTGTAGGCCTTCGTGGCGTCGCCGCCGGCAGCCTGAATCATCTTGTCGTAGCCCTGAGCCTGCTTGGTGAGCACCTCGAAAAGACCCTTGGCTTCAGCCTCCATCTTAGCGAAGATGGCATCGGCTTCACCCTTGGCGTTGACGCGCTTCTGCTCGGCCTGAGCCTCGGCGGCGATGATGATCTTCTTCTTCTCCGTCTCCTGTGCCACGAGGACGTTGGCAGCCTGAGCGGCACGCTCGCGCTCGGCACGGGCCAACTCGGCCTTCTGCTCGGCGCCGTAAGCCTCCTCCAAAGCTTGGGCCTGGGCAACCTTCTCGGCAGCGGTGGCTTTGCGCTGCGCCTCAGCCTCACGCTCACGGCGGTTGGCATCGGAGTTGGCGATGGCAATCTTGGCCTCATTCTCGCCCTGCACGGCCTGGGCGTTGGCCTCTGCGGTACGGATACGCGTCTCGCGGACAGCCTCGGCTTTACCGATCTCACCGTTTCGCTCCTGCTCGGCCACACGCACCTTGGCCTCGTTAATAGCCTTAGCGGCAGCCTCCTGTCCAAGGGCTTCAATGTAGCCGCTCTCGTCCTTGATGTCGGTGACGTTGACGTTGATCAGTCGCAGACCGATCTTCTTGAGCTCCACCTCGACATTGGCGGTGATGGCCTCAAGGAACTTGTCGCGATCGGAGTTGAGTTCCTCAATAGACATCGTAGCAATGACCAAACGCAACTGACCAAAGAGGATGTCGCGCGCCATCTCCTGAATCTGACTCGACTGCAGACCCAGCAAACGCTCAGCAGCAGCCAGCATGCTCTCGGGCTCGGTGGAGATGCCGACGGTAAAGCGGCAAGGCACGTCCACGCGAATGTTCTGACGCGAGAGGGCGTTGGTGAGGTTGGCATCGATGCCGATGGGCGTCAGCGAGAGGTAAGCGTAGTCCTCAATGACGGGCCACACGAAGGCACCGCCACCATGAACACACTTGGCGCTCCTGTTGGCGGACTTGCTGCCGTAGATGACCAGAATCTTGTCGGAAGGACAACGGCGGTAGCGGTTGAGCAGCGCCATGACAAGCAGGACGCCCACCACCACTAGGACAATAATCAAAAAGAAGGGATCCATCTATGTAAAGTTTAAAGTTTAGAGTTTAAAGTTTAGAGGTTAGAGGTTAGAGGTTAGAGGTTAGAGTTAAATGGGGGTGACGAGTAGCGTGTGTGTATCGATAACGGACACGACACGTACGCGGGTGCCGGAAGCCAGAGCCTCGCCGTCGGTCTGGGCAGCTACCTCCTGCACGGAGCCTGAAAAGGAAATCTGCACCTTGCCCGCACCGCTGCGGCCCGAAGGAATGCGCAGATAGACCTGACACACCTGGCCTACAGCCGACTCGATGCGGATGTTGCCGCTGGCCTGCAGGCGCATCATCTGGCGATAGAGCAGCAGGAACAGGCCCACAAAACACAAGCCGATGAAGACCGACACCACGGCCAGGAGCACACGCGAGGGGATGACGTCCCACAGACACACACCACCCCAGGAAACGCCCAGAAGGAAGTTGATGACATTACGCACGGTGAAAATCTGCATGGCGCCGTCAACGCCCTCAAGGCCGCCGTCGGGTGTGGCATCTGCCGCTTGGAAGTCGGCATCGACATCCCCGTGCCCCAGACCTATGAAGGTTAAAGCCACCTGAATGACGAAAAGGGCGGAGGTGATGAGAGCCACAGACCAGTAAATGCGCAAATGGGGGTCCAACTGACCATACCACTGATAAAATGTGTCGAACATGGTGATATTGCGTTTGTTTGGAAAACAAAGGTAAGAAAAAAAGCGTAAGCGGCCAAATAAAGTTTATAAAAAAAGTGAAAATTTTGCTAATATATAAGGTGCGGTTCATTTTTTTGTCATACCTTTGCAGCCGCAAATCAAAAATGAGATGAACAAGAACCTCGTCATAGTGGAGTCTCCCGCCAAAGCCAAGACCATTGAGAAGTTTCTCGGGTCGGACTATACGGTGAAGTCTTCCTACGGCCACATCCGTGACCTCAAAAAGAAATCATTCAGCATCAACGAAAACACCTTCGAGCCGGAATACGAAATCCCCGAAGACAAGGAGCACGTGGTGAGCGAACTGCGCAAGCTGGCCAAGAACGCCCAGACCGTGTGGCTCGCCTCCGATGAAGACCGCGAAGGAGAAGCCATCTCGTGGCACCTGAAAGAGGTGCTCGGACTGAGCGACGAGACCAAGCGCATCGTCTTCCACGAAATCACCAAGAACGCTATCCTCGAAGCTATCCAGCACCCGCGCACCATCGACATGAGTCTGGTGGCTGCACAGCAGGCACGCCGCGTGCTTGACCGCATCGTGGGCTTCAAGCTGAGCCCCATCCTCTGGCGCAAAGTCAAGCCCGCCCTCTCCGCCGGACGCGTGCAGAGCGTAGCCGTGCGCCTCGTGGTGGAAAAGGAGCGCGAGGTACAGGCCTTCAAGAGCGAGAGCTACTGGCGTGTGGTGGCACAGCTGCAAACCGCCAAGGGCGAGAGCGTGCCTGCCGAACTCGTGCAGCGCGTGCGCACCGAGGAAGAAGCCGACGCATTGCTCCAGCAGCTGCAGGGCGCCCGCTTCACCGTGAGCGACATCCAGAAGAAGCCCACCAAACGCACGCCGGCGCCTCCCTTCACCACCAGCACACTGCAGCAGGAAGCCGCCCACAAACTGGGCATGACGGTGTCGCAGACCATGACGGTGGCCCAGAGGCTTTACGAAAACGGTCTCATCACCTACATGCGTACCGACTCCGTCAACCTGAGCGCCCTCTGTCTGGCTGCCTCAAAGCAATACATCACCGAAGAAATGGGCGCCAAATACAGCAAGACGCGCCAATACCACACTTCCTCGAAAGGCGCCCAGGAGGCCCACGAAGCCATCCGCCCCACCTACATGGAGCGCACCGCCATCGACGGCACAAATCAGGAGAAGCGTCTCTACGACCTCATTTGGAAGCGTACCATCGCCTCTCAGATGGCCGACGCCGAAGTGGAAAAGACCGTCGTGACCGTGGACGGCGGCAACAGCACCTTCCAGGCTCAGGGCGAAGTGATGACCTTCGACGGCTTCATGAAGGTGTACCATGCCACCGTGGACGAGCAAGTCGAAAGTGAGAGCGAAGGCATGCTGCCCGCCATGCGCGTGGGCGAAGAGTTGCAGCGCATCACTGTGGTTGCCACCGAGAAATACGCCACCGGCCCGTTGCGCTACAACGAAGCCTCACTGGTGAAGAAGCTCGAAGAGCTGGGCATCGGACGTCCCTCCACCTACGCCACCACCATCACCACCATACAGCAACGCGAATACGTGCAACGCGGCGACAAGAAAGGTGAAGAGAAACCCTACGCCATCCTCACACTCAAAGGCGAAAAGATCAGCCGTGCGCAGAAAAAGATTGTCATCGGCGCCGAGAAAAACAAACTGATGCCCACCGACATCGGTATCGTCGTCAACGACTACCTCATGGAGAACTTCCCCCAGATCATGGACTACAACTTCACTGCACAGGTGGAGAAGGGCTTCGACGATGTGGCCTCCGGCAAGAAGAAGTGGGACGGCCTCATCAAGAGCTTCTACAAGGACTTCAACCCCCTGGTGGAAGAGACGCTCCACACCCACACCGAACATAAGGTGGGCGAAAAGGTGCTCGGCAAAGACCCTGCTACCGGCGAGCCCGTCATGGTGAAGATCGGACGCTTCGGCCCCGTGGTGCAAATCGGCAGCGCAGAGAGCGACAAGAAGCCCCGCTTCGCACAGCTGGGACGCGGACAGAGCATGGAGACCCTTACACTGGAGGATGCCCTGGAGCTCTTCAAACTGCCCCGCACGCTGGGCGAATACGAAGGCCAGACCGTCATGCTGGGCAGCGGACGCTACGGCCCCTACGTGCAATACGGCAAGCAATACGTCTCAATGCCTAAGGGCAGCGATCCCATGAACTTCAGCTTCGATGAAGCCGTCGCCCTGATCGAGGAGAAGAAGCAGGCCGACGAGAAACGTCACCTCAAGCACTTCGAGGAAGAGCCCGAGTTGGAGGTGATGAACGGACGCTACGGCCCCTACATCGCCTACAAGGGCAAAAACTACCGCCTGACCAAGGCGCAGGCTGCAAAAGCAGACCAGCTCACGCTGGAGGATTGTCTCAAGATCGTGGGCGCATAAACACACGGCGATGAAAAGCATCATCCTGATTGGCTACATGGGTGCGGGCAAGACGACTGTCGGACGGCATCTGGCCCAAAAGCTGGGGCGCACATTCTACGACCTCGACTGGTATATCGAAACGCGCTACCGCAAACCCATCCATCAGATCTTCAGCGAACGCGGCGAGAGCGGCTTCCGCGAAATCGAGCGTGAAATGCTCCACGAGGCGGCAGCCTTCGAAGACATCGTGCTCTCGTGCGGCGGCGGCACGCCCTGCTACTTCGACAACATCGACTACATGAACGAGGTGGGCCACACCGTCTATCTCAAATGCAGCCCCGAGACGCTCGCCGCCCACCTGAAGATGGGGCGCAGCATCCGTCCGCTCATTCAGGGCAAGACGCCCGAAGAGCTCGACGCCTTCATCCGCGAAAGCCTCACGCAGCGCGGCCCCTTCTACGAGAAGGCCCGCATCATCATCGACGTGCCCTATCTGGGCGCCAAAGAGCGCGTGGAGCAAATCGCCGCCGTCATCGCCGGGAAGATTGCGGAGGACAAGGCCTGAGACTGACACACAATCACACATACACACTGAATAAAGAGCCATGAAGAAATGGAGGATTGAGGACTCTGAAGAACTCTACAACATCAAAGGTTGGGGCGTGAACTACTTCGGCATCAACGAGAAGGGACACGTCACGGTGAGTCCGAAGAAAAACGGGGTGGAAATCGACCTGAAAGAGGTGGTGGACCATTTGGCTTCGCGCCACGTGGCAGCTCCCGTGCTGCTGCGCTTCCCCGACATCCTGGACAACCGCATCGAGAAGACCGACAGCTGCTTCCGCAAAGCAGCTAAGGAGTACAACTATCAGGGCGAGCACTTCATCATCTTCCCCATCAAAGTGAACCAGATGCGTCCCGTCGTTGAGGAAATCATCTCCCACGGCAAGCGCTACAATCTGGGCCTCGAAGCGGGCTCCAAACCCGAGCTCCACGCCGTGCTGGCCACCAACATGGACTCCGACTCCCTCATCATCTGCAACGGCCACAAAGACCAGAACTTCATCGAGATGGCATTGCTGGCACAGAAGATGGGCAAGAGAGTCTTCCTCGTGGTGGAGAAGCTGCCTGAGCTCGCCATCATCGCCCAAGCCGCCGAAAAGTTGGGCGTGCGCCCCAATCTGGGCATACGCATCAAGCTGGCTTCCACCGGCGCCGGTAAATGGAGCGAGAGCGGCGGCGACGCCTCCAAGTTCGGTCTGAACTCTTCTGAGCTGCTCCTGGCACTGCAGCAGCTCGACGAGATGGGGATGGGCGACTGTCTCAAGCTCATCCACTTCCACATCGGCAGCCAAATCACCAAAATTCGCCGCATTTCATCGGCGCTGAGAGAGGCTTCCCAGTTCTACGTGCAGCTCCACCGCATGGGCTATCCCATCAAGTTTGTCGACTGCGGCGGCGGTCTCGGCGTGGACTACGACGGCACACGCTCGAGCAACTCCGAGAGCTCCGTCAACTACAGCATACAGGAGTACGTCAACGACTGTCTCTACTCCTTCATCGACGCCGCCGACAAGAACGGCATCCCCCACCCCAACATCATCTCCGAGGGCGGGCGCTCTCTCTCGGCCCATCACTCTGTGCTCATCCTCGATGTGCTCGAAAGCGTCTCCGCACCGCGCATGCCGGAAGACTTCGAGCCGGGCGAAGAAGACCACAAGTTGGTACACGAACTCACTGACATTTGGGACAAACTCTCGCCGCGCAGCATGTTGGAGGACTGGCACGATGCTCAGGACATCCGCGAAGAAGCCCTGGAGCTCTTCGCCCACGGCATCATCGACCTCAAGACACGCGCCCAGATCGAGAGTCTCTATTGGGCCATATCCCACGAAATCGCCGAACTGGCCCACCACCAGAAGCACGTGCCCGACGAGCTGCGCACACTCGACAAGCAGATGGCCGACAAATACTTCTGCAACTTCTCCCTCTTCCAGAGCATGCCCGACTCTTGGGGCATCGACCAGCTCTTCCCCATCATGCCCATCGAGCGCCTCGACGAACAGCCCACCCGTTCGGCACAGTTGCAGGACATCACCTGCGACAGCGATGGCAAGATCACGGCCTACGTCAACGGCGTGCAGCAGACTTCCTATCTGCCGCTGCATGAGGTGAAGGCAGAGGAGCACTACTACATCGGTGTGTTCCTCGTGGGCGCCTATCAGGAAATCATGGGCAACATGCACAACCTCTTCGGCGACACCAACGCCGTGCACCTGTCCGTAAACGAAGACGGCGACGGCTATACCATCGACCAGGTGATTGACGGCGAGACGGTGGCCGACGTGCTGGAATACGTGCAATACGACCCGAAGAAACTCGTACGCCGCCTTGAAATCTGGGTGTCGAAAGCCACCAAAGACGGCAAGATCACCGAGGCTGAGGGCAAAGAATTCATCGCTAACTATCGTTCCGGACTCTATGGATACACCTATCTTGAATAAAGTGAACGTCATCAAAGTGGGTGGCGCCGTGGTAGAAGACGAACAGATGCTCTCGGCGCTGCTTGAAGGATTTGCTGCGTTGGCTGGCCCCAAAGTGCTGGTGCACGGCGGCGGACGGTCTGCTACAAAAATGGCTGCCGCACTGGGCATCGAGACCCGTATGGTGGAGGGCCGTCGTGTCACCGACGGAGACATGCTGCGCGTGGTGCAGATGGTCTACGGCGGACTGGTCAACAAGACCCTTGTGGCCCGTCTGCAAGCCCTCGGTGTGAACGCCGTCGGACTCACCGGCGCCGATATGAACATCATTCGCGCCCACAAGCGTGCACCCAAGCTCGTGCGTTTTGAAGACGGACACGAAGAAACGGTGGACTACGGATGGGTGGGCGATGTGGACTCGGCCGACGGCGAAGCCCTCGCTCTGCTGCTGCGTCACGAGCCCTGCGTGATTCCCGTGGTGGCTCCCCTCACCCACGACGGCAAGGGGCACATGCTCAACACCAACGCCGACACCATGGCCGCCGAAACGGCCAAAGCCCTGACGCCGCACTTCGACGTGACGCTGACCTACTGCTTCGAGAAGCCCGGTGTGCTGCGCGATGCCGACGATGACAGCAGCGTCATCCGCGAAATCAACGAAGCCTCGTTTGCCCGGCTCAAGAGCGAAGGCATTGTCAGCGGCGGTATGTTGCCGAAGCTGGAGAACGCCTTTGCTAGCCTAAGGGGCGGCGTAAGCGAGGTGGTCATCACCCACTGGAGCGACCTCCGTCATGAGCGAGGAACGGTCATACGGCTTTAAAGAATACGTCTGGCCGCTGCGCGACAAGATGTTCCGCCTGGCCCAGCGCATCACACTCTCCCGCGAAGAGGCGGAGGATGTGGTGCAGGACACGCTGGAACGCCTGTGGCGCGATCGCGAACGCCTTTCCCTTATCGACAGCGTGGAAGCCTGGACGCTGCGTCTGGTGCGCAACCTCTCGCTCGACCGCCTGAAGCGCTCGGGCCGACAGGCTGTGGAGCTGGACCCCGAACGCGATGCCACAGCCGCTCCCGGCGCCGACCGCACACTGGAGCTGGAGGAAGGCATGCGCCTGGTACGAGAGGCGATGGACCGCCTGCCGGAGGTGCAGCGCAGTATCATGGAATTGCGTGACATCGAGGGCAAAAGCTATGCGGAAATCGCAGAAATTCTGGAGCTCACGGAGTCGCAGGTGAAAGTGTATCTGCACCGCGGGCGAGAAAAAGTAAAAAAAAGTTTGATTGGGGTGTAACCTTTTCCCTTCTCAATCGTCATACATAACGGATATGAAAGACTACAAGTACATCGAAGAGCTCCTTGAGAGCTATTTCAGAGCGGAGACCAGCCTGCAGGAAGAGCAGATTCTCAACGCCTTCTTCCAGGACGAAAACCAGGTGCCGCAGCATCTGAAAGCCTATCGTGCGCTCTTCGCCGTCGAAGAGGAGATGCGCCGGGAGCGTGCGCCTCAGACCTCCGAGTCTTTCGGCCTACAGCCGGCCCGCCGGGTGAACCTTCGCCCCTTCTACCGTGCTGCAGCCTCCGTCGCCATCGTGCTCTGTCTCGGCATGGCTGCCAGCATGAGCATGGGCGTCACCGGAGACGACAAGGCCCCTACGGCAGAAGCCGTGGAGAATCCTGATGCCGAGTTTGGCGAAATGGAGCAGTCGCTCACACCGCAGAGCTCGGCCGTCGTTGAGAAGAAAGATACACTTTTTCTATACTGAACCAATCAATCTTAAAAAGAACCAAACAGACGCTGTAATGTGTCGGAAAAAAGAGGTCGCCGTGAGGCAACCTCTTTTTCTTTATCCTTATATTATATATTAATTAGACATCACCCCGCTCCGCCATGCGCAGGGCGGATTCGCGATCCTGCTCCAGCTGCGCCTTCAGCGCCTCCAAAGAAGGGAAGGCGCGCTCTTCGCGCAGGAAACCAACCAACTCCAGAGAAAGTTTCTGCCCGTAGAGATCGCCGGAAAAGTCAATCAGATGCACCTCCACCGAGAGATCGCTGCCGTTGTTGGCAGTGGGGCGCGTGCCGATGTCCATCATGCCCACACCGTAGGGCGTCCGCACGGAGTAAGCGCCTTCCCGGGGCAACACCTTTCCCGGTGTGATGGCCAGGTTTGCGGTAGGAAATCCAATGGTGTGCCCCAAACGGTGCCCCTCCACCACGGTGCCGCTGAGCAGATAGGGATGACCCAAGAGTTCCTGCGCCTCACGGATGCTCCCTTCGGCGAGCAGCCGGCGTATGGTGGTGGACGAAACATGTGTGTCCGACAACTCATGAGCCTTCACCACTTCGATGCCGCAAGCCTCACCCCAGCGCACATAGTCTTCAAAGACGGCTTCTCCGTGACCGAAGCGGTGGTCGTAGCCCATCAGGAGAAGAGCGACGCCCCGGGGCTTCAACACCTCACGCATAAACTCCTCCGCACTGAGGCGAGCCATATCTCGGTCGAAAGTCAGCACATCCAAACGCGATATGCCGGTCTCGCGCAACAGACGACATTTCTCCTCCAGCGTAGTCAACAATCGGGGGATATAGTCGCTCTGCAGCACAAGACGCGGATGACAGTCCATCGTCAGCACCAGCGTGTCCATACGGCGTTCGCGGGCAAGCCCCATCAGTTGGTCTATCAGACACCTGTGTCCACGGTGCACACCGTCAAAGAAGCCTATCGTTGCTGCAAACATGGAGCAAAGATACAAAAAAAACGGGAGACTGTGGGGTTATTTCAACTTTTTTTCGTACTTTTGCCACCGATTCTTAGGGATTACACCGGACTTGTAGCTCAGTTGGTTAGAGCAACAGACTCATAATCTGGAGGTCCTTGGTTCAAGCCCAAGCTGGTCCACGGTAAAAAAAGAAAGCACACGCAACGCATTTGCGTGTGCTTCTTTTCTTAGGCGTTGACGGGATCAGTTTAACTGCTCCATGCGGTAGCCCATACGGTGAAACTGCACGGCAGCGCCCATCAGATACAGTTGATGAAGGCAGGCGACATAAGCCTCGAAGGCCGCTTTCGTCCCGGGCTCAACAT
>JAEEGH010021918.1_pt1 | contig 13151 bp, 10 predicted proteins | sample 9134181 | NCBI WGS metagenome assembly JAEEGH01 (sample SAMN16246544, study PRJNA631951) | gut metagenome | biome: gut microbiome; feature: rumen; material: DP-attached | host: Bos | place: Iran: Karaj | collected 2018-10 | reverse complement strand
TAAACTTTCCAAGCTTCCACTTCGAGGACATGACGATAGCAACGGCATCATAGGTAGAAACGCCAAGATCTGCCGTCATGTAAAGCGCCGATCCAAAACAGATCACCACGATTCCAATTATCAGACATAGGATTCGTACAATCATAGATGGGTCAGGGATCCACTTCTGCAGGAGATCAAAAGTAAACTGCGTGATGTAGCCTAATAAGAACAAGTTAATAAACGTAGCAATACCGATGTTGTGTCTATCTACAATCAGACTAAACAGTAATAAAATTGCATTCACGATCACGTAAAGTGTGCCAAATTCTATCGGAATCAGTGCATCCAAACCCGCCATAAATGACTGGAACGGATCCACGCCTAACGCTGCCAGCTTAAACACTCCCACGCTCACCGCACAGATGATCACGCCACAAAGCGACATCATGATGCGCCGTCTGTTTTTCTTCAAATATTCCTTAACTTTCATGTCGCTCCTTTTTAGTACCCCCTATTTCGGTCTACGGCATATTTCAGCGGTTTCCCTTCCGCGAAGTTGATGAGATCCTCACAAAACATGTCAACATTCTTATCAAGTGTGCGTTTTAAGGTAAGATTTCCTGCGACGTGCGGCGTAATGAGGACACCCTTGGTTTTCCACAGCCTGCTCTCCTGAGGGAGCGGCTCCGTTTGAAAAACGTCCAACGCAGCACCGCCGAGACGTCCGTCTTCAAGGCAATCAGCGAGCGCCTCTTCGTCAATGGCTGACCCACGGCCAACATTAACGATAAACGCCCCTTGCGGAAGTGCTCGTAACCTCTCGCGCGTCAGGATTCCTCTGGTCAGCGGTGTATCAGGCAAGCTCATGGCAAGCAGGTCTGTTTCAGGAAGAATCTCGTCCAAAGCGTCCACGCTGACCACTTTGTCAAATGCGGGATCCTTGCATGTTCCACTTCTGTTAACACCAATGATCCGCTCCGGTTCAAATGCCTTCGCCCTTTTCGCAAAACACTGTCCAATGTCGCCAGTTCCAAGGACGGTAATGCGACTTCCCCAAAGGGAACACTGCGCCCTAGGCTTTCCCCACTGCATGTTCAGCACTTCTTCGTGAAACTCCGTCAGCCTTCGCATCATCATGAGTGAAACTGCGATCATATGCTCAGAAATGGATACTCCGTATGCCCCTGAGGAATTCGTAAGGAGACACTCTTCATTAGCGAAAACGCCGGGCTTCATGAGATAATCCACGCCCGCCGATGGTACGCAAAGCCATTTTAGGTTCTTCTGCGTCTTCGCGATATGCATTCCGAAACCATATACAACGTCTGGTGCGGCAAATTCTTCCGGCACCGTACTCTCTGACTCTGCGAAGCATATCTTTGCGCCAATCGTATTCGCGATGCCTAAAATTTTGTCCTTATGGTATTGCTGCAACATTTGATTTAATATGACAATCCTCATTTGCGTAGCCCTTTCCTGCCTCGAGAAGCATGATAAATTCCTGATTATCCCTGTCTGCCATCAATTATAACAAATAAAACTCTCCGAAACCACTCGTTTCCATACTTCTAGTGTGCATTTATCTGCTAATTCTCCAAATCCGCATCCGCTCCAAATGGCAAAAAAATCCCGCAAGCCCTTATAAGGGTTCGCGGGAAGTTGGTATTATTCCCACTCGATGGTTCCGGTGGGTTTCGAAATGCAAATCATATAATGTCATGAAATCGCCCGTAAAACGGCTTGACTGGAAAATGAAACCATATCATAATATATATGAAACCGATACCACTTTGTGAGGTGATTACGTGAATATTTCTGAGTTTTCAAAGATTGCGGGCGTATCTAAATCCGCCGTCAGCAGATACTTTAACGATGGGTATCTCAGTGAAGAAAAAAGGGCCCAGATTGAAAAAGCCATTCAAATAACCGGCTATGCTCCAAGCATTGCGGCAAGGTCGGTAAAAACGCGCGTTACCAAGCTCGTGGGGGTCATTCTCCCAAAGCTTTCCAGCGAAAGCTGCTCAAGGATCACCGAAGGAATTGATGAGGTCTTGGAAGCCGAAGGATATAAGTTGATCTTGGTAAATACCGCCAATAATCCTCTCAAGGAAATCGAATCCCTGGAACTCTTCAGGCAAAATCGCGTGGACGGCGTCATTCTGCTCGGAACCATTTTTACGGAGCTTCATAAATCCGTGCTGAAAAAAATGCACGTACCCGTCGTCATCGTCGGGCAACGCCTTAAGGGTTTCAACTGCATCTGCCATAATGACGAGGGAGCCGCTTACGCCCTTACCAGGCAAATGCTGGAAAACGGTGCCAAAAGACCTGCCATCATCGGGGTTACGCCAGAGGACAAAGCAGCTGGCAAGGCAAGGCTTGATGGTTTTCTGCGTGCCCTTAACGAATTTCACATCGCCCCCGGCGGCAAGCTCACGGAGATTGCGCAGTTCAGCATGGATTCGGGCTACGATCACGCGAAACACCTGTTTTCCCAGGCTGGTCCCAAACCGGATTGTCTGTTCTGCGCCACGGACGACATTGCCTCCGGTGCCATGCTCTATCTGCGAGAGCAAGGTCTTCGCGTTCCAGAGGACGTGATGGTCTGTGGGATCGGTGACACAAAGATCGCAAAGAACACTTACTGCCCCCTTACCACGGCAAGGCTCCATTACAAGACGGCCGGAATCGAGGCCGCAAACATGATTTTATCCTCGATCCGGCACGGCGATAAGATTCAAAGAACGCTTCAATTGGATTATGATATCGTGGAGCGTGAATCCACAAAACGTGAAACTGTGTGAAACCTACTGTTTTAATGTTTCATTTTCTTCTTTTACGTCAATAGATAATTATGCTTTGCGAATGATATAATAAATCCATGGTACCAATCAGTTTCCAAATAACGCGGTTATGGCCGCAATTATGAAGAAAAGGAGATGTTGCTATGGATTATCGCAAATGTGCATCCGAGATTCTTGACGGGATCGGCGGAAAAGAGAACTTGGCAAGCGCAGCACACTGTGCCACCCGTCTGCGTCTCGTGATCGCAGACAACGGCAAGGTAAAAAAAGCACAATTAGAAGGAACCGACGGAGTCAAGGGTGTATTTGAGGCCGCAGGACAATTACAGATCATCATCGGCACCGGTACCGTAAATAAGGTATATGACGAGTTTATCGCCCTTGCGGGCGTAGAGGCAGCTTCCAAGGAGGAAGTCAAGGCTGCTGCCGCTGCAAAATCCCCTTGGTACAAGCGTGCGATCAAAACTCTGGGTGACATCTTTGTTCCGATCATTCCCGCCATTGTTGCGACGGGTCTGTTAAACGGTTTGCTGGGCGGTCTGTCCAAGGCCTTCCCCACTTTGTCAGATTCTTATTTCTTTGGCCTGTTGGATCTGTTCTCCAACGCGGCGCTGGTATTCCTGCCCATCCTCATCGCCGTGAGCGCGGCAAAGATCTTCGGCGGGAACATTTATCTGGGTGCCGTTATCGGTATGATCATGATCCATCCAAATCTGGTCAACGCATGGTCCGCCGGAAGCGGCGCGGGAACAGAAACCCTTTGGTCCTGGTTTGGTCTTTGGAACGTTCAAAACACCGGCTACCAAGGACACGTAATTCCGGTCGTGATCGCCGTTTTGGTTCTCTGCACGATTGAGAAAAAGCTTCACAAAATTGTTCCCGAAACCTTTGATCTCTTTGTCACTCCCTTGGTATCCGTTCTCGTGACTGGGTTCCTTACCTTAACGCTGATCGGCCCCGTATTCTCTCAGATTGAGACCTGGGTATTGGCTGGCGCAAAGGCCCTTATTGCCATTCCTTTCGGCATCGGCGCATTCATCATGGGCGGCGTCTACGCACCCACGGTCGTGGCGGGCGTGCACCACATGTACAATGCCATAGAGTTGGCGATGCTGGCGGAAAACAATCAGAACATTTGGATGCCCATTGCAACTGCCGCAAACGTGGCACAGGGTGCAGCTGCCCTGGCAGTTGCCTTTAAGACCAAAAGCCATAAGACGAAAGCCCTCGCGCTTCCTGCATCCCTTTCCGCCTTTATGGGTATCACGGAGCCTGCAATCTTCGGCGTGAACGTGCGCTATGGAAAGCCCCTGATAGCCGGCATGGTCGGCGGTGCCTGCGGTGCGGCGATAGCTTCCCTGATGGGCGTGTACGCAACGGCAAACGGCGTAACCGGCATCTTCGGTTTCCTGATCACCACCGAGAGCTTTGTGGGTTACCTTCTTACCTTCTTAGTTGCTTCCGCCGTTGCATTTGGCATCTCCTATTTCCTCTTCAAGGATCCCGAGGATGCGGCTTCCTCCGCGAAAAAGGAAGAAGCTCCCAAGGCTGAGGAAGACGTGATCAATCTGGATCAAAGCTTTGATGACGCCAACGTATATTCTCCTCTGAAAGGAACCGCCATCCCTCTGGAAGAGGTTCCGGATGAGACCTTCGCAACGGGTGTTTTAGGACTTGGCGCCGCGGTAATTCCTTCCACCGGAAAGGTTGTCGCTCCCGCTGACGGCGAAGTAAGCACCTTATTTGAAACGAAACACGCAATCGGCCTTTCCCTTGACAATGGCATGGAAATGCTGATCCACATTGGCATCAATACGGTGGAGCTGGCCGGCGAAGGCTTTACGGCTCACGTAGCTGACGGTGACCACATTACCCGCGGGCAGACGCTCATCACCTTTGACAAGGCATTTATTGAGAGCAAGGGCTATAAAATGGCAACTCCCGTAATCATCACGAACCCTGATGATTATGCGGAAATAGGCTTTGCGGCTGGCGGCGAGATCAATTTCTTAGACCAGCTGATTCAAACGAAAAAAGGATGATCAAATGAAAAATAACTGGCGGCAGAAATTTCATCTGGAACCGGAAAGCGGCTGGTTAAATGACCCCAACGGGCTGAGCTTTTTCGGCGGATACTATCAGGTTTACTTCCAGTATTCGCCGGAAAGTGCCATCGGCAAGGGAAAAAAGTGTTGGGGACATTGGAGGAGCAAGGACCTACTCCGCTGGGAATTCACGGGAACCGTTCTATTTCCCGACGTTCCAGAAGACCGAAGCGGCGTCTATTCCGGTTGTGGATTCGTAAAAGACGATCTTTTATACCTCTTCTACACGGGTAACGTAAAAGAGGAGGGCAACTATGATTATATCAAGGCAGGCAGGGGCGCCAACGTCATTCTCGTGACCACCAAGGATGGTCATCGGATGAGCGAGAAAAAGGTACTCCTTCGAAATGCCGACTATCCCTCCGACATGTCCTGTCACGTGCGGGACCCCAAGGTTTGGGAGGAAAATGGATCGTATCGCATGGTGCTCGGCGCGAGAAGGCTTGATGATACGGGCTGCGTGTTATATTACCGCTCCGCTGACCTGATCCATTGGGAGTATGAAAAAACGGAAAGCATTCCAGAGTTTGGATACATGTGGGAATGTCCGGACATTCTTCGTTTTGGGAACCAAGAATATTTGAGCATCTCCCCACAGGGGCTTCCTCATGAAGAATGCAAGAACCAAAATGTTTATAGTTCTGGGTATTTCACGAAAGAAAAAGACTTTGTGGAATGGGATTACGGCTTTGACTTCTATGCACCGCAGAGCTTCACGGCTCCCGACGGACGTAAAATCCTGATCGGTTGGATGGGTATCGGCGACATTCCCTATTCGAACCCGACAGTGGCTCTTGGCTGGCAACACTGTCTGACCGTTCCAAGAGAGATCTCCCAGGGTCCAAACGGAAGGCTTTTGCAAAATCCGATCAGGGAACTTAGCAAGCTGAGAAAAGGTGTAAGCACGCATTTATCCGGTGAGCGCATGGTTCTCCCTCTTCCCTTTGAACTGTGCGGTGTCCCGGAAAATGATTTTGAGATTGAATTTGAAAATGTGTTAACCCTTCGTCAGAAGGACGGCGTCTTCTCTCTCATCTTCCATGACATGGAAGTGTCCGGGGGCAGAACCACCCGGAATGTTCAATTATCGCAATGCAAGAACATTCGCATTCTGGCGGATGACTCTTCCCTGGAAGTTTTCCTAAACAATGGGGAAAAGGTAATGGGAAGCCGTTTCTATCCCTTAGAGGAGACGCTCACAGTCATCTGTCACAATCTAGACTGTTGTATTTACGAACTGTCAGGCATGGAAGTTACAAGTACCGTCTGACAATGATTTAAGTGAGGTAACGTCATGGGTAACCAGCTGATCGCCATTGGCGAAGCACTAATTGATTTTATTCCAAATAACAAAGGCTGTGATTTCGATGACATCACGGAGTTTTCGCCGAAAATTGGCGGTGCACCCGCCAACGTCTGCGGAGCGTTTTCCAAGTTGGGCGGTAGCTCTTGCATGTTGACCCAGTTAGGGGACGACCTCTTTGGTCATAAGATCCTCCGAGGTCTAAAGGCTCATGGCATCGAAGTAGGTCACGTTTCCTTAACCGATAAGGCGAACACGGCGCTGGCCTTTGTAAGTCTTGACAAGAAAGGCGGACGCGAATTCTCCTTTTACAGAAAACCCTCCGCCGACATGCTCTACTCTCCGGAAAGTGTCAAGCCTGAGTACTTTGACGACGTTTACGCACTTCACTTTTGCAGTGTTTCCCTCGGAGAATTTCCCATGAAGGAAGCACATAAGAAGGCCATCGCCCTGGCGCGTGAAAAAGGCGGGATCATCAGCTTTGATCCCAATCTTCGCTTCCAGCTTTGGGATGACTTATCTCTTCTTCGCAAGACCGTTTCAGAGTTTTTACCCCTCGCCGACGTCATTAAGATTTCCGACGAAGAGTTGGAGTTTATCACCGGTGAAACGGATCTTACGAAGGCACTGCCAAAGCTCTTTGTCGGGGACGTAAAACTTATCCTCTATACCTGCGGGGGAAGCGGCGCCTACGCCATCACAAGGGACATGCAGGCTTTCGCGCCCTCTCAAAAGGTGGACGTGCTTGATACCACGGGAGCCGGGGATGGTTTTATCGGATCGTTTTTATGGAAGCTATGTTCCTTAGGGATCACGCAGGAAAACCTTTCCAAAATCACGCAGGAACAAGCCAGTGAATGCCTTGTCTTCTCCAATCGTTTCTGTGGCATCAGCGTGACAAAGCCGGGGGCAATCGACTCGTATCCTGACGGGGCCATGATGGAAAATTGATCTAGTGTTTCAAAGTAACAAAACAGGTCGGAACCTGAAATCATAAACCAAGAAGAAAGGAAGGAACAACATTATGAAAACATTCTCTTATGTAATCAAGGACGCAGTAGGCATTCACGCAAGACCCGCCGGACTCCTGGCCAAACTGGCAAAGGAATACTCCAGCACCGTAACAATTGAAAAGGGCGGCAAGAGCGTTAACGTGACCAAGCTGATGATGCTGATGGGCATGGGGATCAAATGCGGTGACACCGTAAACTTTACCGTGGAGGGTGAGGACGAGGAAGCAGCCGCAAAGGCCGTGGAAGAATTCATGCAAAATAACCTGTAATATTTGATGCAAGCGCCAAAAGGATATTTAACCTTGCTTGTACTGACGGGACCTAGCAAAGACGGGAGGCGATAAAGGATGAGGACTTATCAGGGAAAGGGCGTTTACGGTGCCATAGCCATTGGCAGAATTTCCGTGTTCAAGCGTCAGGATGCAAAAGTACGCCGCACGCACGTGGATGACGCATCGCAGGAAATCGCACGCGTGGAAGCGGCTAAGGAACTGGCTACGCAACAGCTTCAGGAAATCTATGAAAAAGCCTTAAAGGAAGTGGGTGAAACGCACGCACAGATCTTTGAGGTGCACATGATGATGCTCGAGGATGACGATTACAATGATTCCATTCGTAATCTCATCGAGACACAGTCCGTAAATGCGGAATATGCCGTTGCTACGACGGCAGATAACTTTTCTGAAATGTTTGCGTCCATGGACGATGCCTACATGCAGGCCCGGGCCGCAGATGTAAAGGACATCTCCAATCGTCTGATCGCCTGTCTTGGCGGCGCCGGCAATGCCAAGGACAAACAAACCGAGAAGATGATCGTTTGCGCGGATGACCTTGCTCCCAGTGAAACGGTTTCATTGGATAAGGACCTTGTAATGGCATTTGTAACGGCGTACGGTTCCTCCAATTCGCACACCGCCATCTTGGCTCGTAACATGAACATCCCCGCCGTCATCGGCGTCGGTGAAGAATTCCTAAAGGCCATAGCGGACGGCATGCAGATCATCGTTGACGGTTATACGGGCGAGATCATTCTGGAACCTGATGAAGATACCGTGGCCAAGATGAGCAAAAAGCAGCAGGACGACCTTCGTAAAAAGGCGCTTCTTCAGGAATTAAAGGGAAAGGAAAACGTAACGCTTGACGGCACGAAGGTTCAGATTTTTGCGAACATTGGCGGTGTCAGCGGCGTAGGCGCAGTCCTTGCAAATGATGCCGGTGGCATTGGTCTTTTCCGAAGTGAATTCCTTTATCTTGAGAGCGAGGACTACCCTTCCGAGGAGGAACAGTTCCTAGCCTATCGCAAGGTTTTGGAAAGCATGGCCGGAAAAAAGGTGATCATCCGTACGCTGGACATCGGTGCTGATAAGCAGATCGATTACTTTAAGCTCGATAAGGAAGAAAATCCCGCTCTTGGATTTCGTGCGATCCGCATCTGTCTTACCAGACCGGAGATCTTTAAGACGCAGCTGCGCGCGCTCTATCGCGCATCCGCCTACGGTAAGCTTGGGATCATGTTCCCCATGATCACCAGTGTTTCCGAAGTGAAAAGAATCTTGGAAATCTGTGAAGAAGTTAAGGCGCAGCTTCGCGAAGCAGGAGTTCCATTTGATGAAAAGGCAGAGGTCGGCATCATGATCGAGACGCCTGCTGCCGCCGTCATCAGCGACCTTTTGGCTCCGCTCGTAAATTTCTTCAGCGTTGGCACAAACGACCTGACACAGTACACTCTCGCCATCGACAGGCAGAATGCAAAGCTCGAACCCTTCTGTGACACGCATCACGAAGCGATTCTCCGCCTGATCAAACTGGCCGCGGACAACGCACATAAGCACGGCGCCTGGATTGGCATTTGCGGCGAGCTTGCCGCAGATACCAGTTTAACTGAAACCTTCCTTCGAATGGGAATCGATGAGCTTTCCGTTTCCGCTCCTTTCGTATTGCCACTCAGGGATACCGTGAGAAAGCTGGATCTGTCTAAGTAAAAATTGAATGATTTCATGAAAAATGGAGAGCCTTATGTCGCAAGGCTCTCCATCGTTTTTTGTTATTCCCACTCTATGGTGGGATTATGGCTTCTACAATATGACGTGGTAGCCGTTACTCAAAAAGCACCACATATATACATATTATCGCCGTTATTTTGTTTTACCGAGATAATTTGGGTCACAATTTGGTCACGGGGAAAGGCCAATTCTCCATCGGTCTCCCCACTGGATTCCGTTCCTTGAACGGATTCTGTTTGCTAGGTAACTTCCGTTTCCCCACAAGCTTCTGTCTCTTGACCTTGCAAACTGCCGCTCGATTCGGAGCAGCTTGCAAGTAAAAACACCATGATGATGCAGATGACAACATATAATTTTCGAACCTTTTTCATTCTACGAATCCCCCCAATTTCACACCAAGCCAAAAGTTCATTGATCGCGCCATGCCGAAAGATGTTTTATCGTTCCATCCCTTCTTTCCAAACATATTCACCATATACTTCTTGATGCTGAATATAACCTGAAACAGAACTTAACACGGATTGTTGCAATTCTTTCCATGTCACCTGATCATTATTTGTCAACACATATTTATCATAAGCAGTGTAGCTCGTAAAAGCATTTTCCGCTTCGTCAGCATAATGCATGAGATAGGAATACGTTCTCTCCGGACTGTCAATCTGCGGCTTCTCATAAATCACGTATTCCTCTCCCAGCTTGTGAACAGGACTGAGCGTAAAACTGCTGCCATCATAATATAGCTGTTGTAAGAAAAGACATGGAAAGTCTGCTTTCTCGGCTTCCCTGAGTTCCTCAGACATATTGCGCTTTTCCAAGGTATAATAATATCCCAATCGCACCACTGCCGGCTGACCCTGTGCCACCTTCCCGCAAAACTCCTGCCAGAGTTCCTTTCCGCTAATCACGCTGCCATTTTTCCGAATGACAAAGTCATTCTCCTGCGCATCCTCCAATTCACCATCCCGTATCCCCTGGGCAGGCGCATAGGAAATAATAATGCTGTTGTACCCAATACAATTCGCAAGCAACAAATCCTTATCTGGATATGCCTTTAGAGAGTAGATATCATAATCATAATTCTCGCTGAATCCTTTCTCCGTGCAGGTGAAGATCAGCTCGTCCGTTGCTAAGCTGATTCCCTGAGCGGACATAGCTTCCCTAGAAGAGGAATAATCATCATATCGGTAAATACCGCCGTCCATGGGGATAAGGAAATAACCTCCCACACGGCCGGTCATCTCCGTATCATAGGGCTTTCTTTCCACCACTTCCTCCGGCCACGTATCCACCTTCGAAAGAAGCGGAAGGTCGGTAGCAACATCCGTTTTTTCCGTAGTGCTTCCGTCTTTCTTCACGACACTCTCAGAAATATAGAGGGGGCTATGTTCACTTTCCGCATTCTCCCCATTAGGATCCATGTCGCTCTTTGAAGCTTCTATAGGGTCCACCTCGCCGCTCTGCGCAGAACTCTCCACAGGAGTTGCCTTTGTCTCTCCCGCATCCGTGGCACTACCGCAACCGCCGATCACCGTAATACCGATCAAACTTACCAGAAGCATACTACCTATCGTTCGCTTCATCCATGCTTTTCTACGCATACGCGGCCCTCCTTTTTCACTCGCTCCTGATAGCATGATATGTTACCCTCAGTCCTTCCCTACGCCTGCAACTAACTCTTTAGGGAGCATATCAAAGCGAACATTCTTCCACTGCTTTAGAATTGTTTTTACGCAATAATCCAAGATATATTTTACCATAAATAGCGCTTATTTTCAACGCTAGCTAACATTGGCACACTATCTGCGGCTTGCAATGTGTCAACCGCAGAGTTGCAAGCACTTCTTATTTCCTTTATTTGTTAAGATTTTCTTTTTCTCTTGTGATTTGTTCCACCATATATCTGGCATAGTCTTTCGCCAGTTTCATGTCATAGGATACGTCCGCGCCCTCTGCATACTCTCTTAAGGCAGCTTCTATCAAACAATGATATGTCTCCGGCAAAGATTTAAGCGCCCACTCGCCGCCCTCTTTCTTGGAAAGGACAGCACCCTCTTGGGTATACGCCAACACCCTTGCAAGGTTCAAGATAAGATACATTGGATTCTCTGTGATTTCTTCCTCCGCCTCCGCAATATCCTTCCAAATAGAGTCCATGTAATCGGCTTGTGACACTTTCCCAAAAATTTCATCGATCGGAGCACCATACAAGCACTTGCCACGCTTCTTGATCACCGTAAAATGCGCCGCCAAGTCAGCGTCGGTTCCGTTCATCTTTCTTACGTAGTCCTCGGGATTGTCCTTGTACCATCCAACGTGCATTACAGAGAAATGCAGTTCAAAAGGCGTTGGATAAACAAAAGGATTGCACACCGCTTTCGTGACGATACTCATCTCAATCCCTTTGGCAGGGCCCTCTTCATTGAGGGCTACAACCGCTTCCATGAATTTTCTTTTGACATTAGCGGACAAAAAATCGTTCACCACAACGATTAGGTCAATGTCGCTCTTATCGGGATTGTAGCATCCCATTACAGCCGAACCGTGAAGATAGACGCCAGTTAAGTTGTCACCAAGAATTGTCCGAGACTGTTCTACAAATTGAGACATAATCTTGTACAGCTTGCTGTTATGAAGTTCCAAAACTTCTTTGCATGGCTTTATCGGTTCGCCAGCTTTGATTTTTTCTTCCACCATTTCTCTAATCCTAGCGCACCACGCATCGGTCTTTGGAATGTCCTCGCAATACTCTTTTAAAATGCTGTCACACTCCTGCAAAGCTGCGTCATATTGCTTCCTCGTCAGCTCGCCTGAAGCGTAAGCAGCATCAAGCTCGTCTCTGTCATCAATCTTGACGTCTCCTTCGGGAGTGAATATCACGTCAAGATATTTATCAATGTACGTGGCAACCCCATAGTCGTCATATGTGATGCCCTCGGTGATATCTACGTAATAAATGGACGGCCTAAATCTCTGATCCGCAGGTGTCGGATAATGATACCTCTCATTGTCATGCGTCCCCTCAGGGAAGTACATAATCGTGATAACTCTGGAGGTGTCATCCGGTACCAATTCCAACCAGCTCATTCCGGCACCCGTGACCTGAACCCTGCCGGCCTTGGGAGTCGCCCAATAATTATTTTCGCCATCGGTAAGCTTAATCAGGCAAGCCATCCCATGGAACAACTCGTCATCAATTCTCATTTGATAGTACGGATAATAAGAAAATCCCCATCCGTCTCGGTTTAAACGCTTGTGTTTCATAGGCTTAAATCTTTTCCTCCATTCGACCTTCTTTGGCTTCTCTATATAGTAGCAGGTGAATCCATAGATGAACTGTTTCTTTACATAAAAATCCTACCAATATCCTACTATAAGTAGCACTTGTTTTCAATGAAAACACATACAAACAAAAAAGGCAACCCGCAGAAAGCATGCGAATTGCCTTGTATTTTCATTACCCGTAAGCCACACGATACTATTCGAATTCGATAAGAGCGACTATATCTTGTGGTAAACGAATTCTTTTTTACATATATTTTGTATGGTCATTCCGTATATTCCATACATTCCAGTGCGTTTTATTAGTTTTTGTTGACATTTTGTTGATATGCGCTCATTAAGATTGTTACGAGTGAATCACAAATTTCTCTTGCTCTTCTTTCTCCAGATCACATGGCTGCACGCCCTTTTCTTTTGCATACTTCAATAGAGCCTTGTAATCAATCTTAACTTTTCTGATCGGAGTCTGCATTCTCGTATTCTCCAAGGACTCCATGTATCTGGTAAAATTATAATTCTTCATCAGTCCACTCATAAGTGTACACCTCCTTTATTTGATGACCACTTTCAGCGGGTATCAAAATCTGATATGGATGTAACATGTGTATTCTGATTGCTCCAAAGCTGTTTACATAATGTTCTTCCAGTTGACTGTTGGCCGC
>JAEEGH010021915.1_pt1 | contig 13151 bp, 13 predicted proteins | sample 9134181 | NCBI WGS metagenome assembly JAEEGH01 (sample SAMN16246544, study PRJNA631951) | gut metagenome | biome: gut microbiome; feature: rumen; material: DP-attached | host: Bos | place: Iran: Karaj | collected 2018-10 | reverse complement strand
ACGGCTATCAGTACAGCGAGATTGCAGGTTTCCTGTAAAGTGTCTATTTTTGTTGGGGCGACAGCGTTGAGAATGTGACGAGCCAACCGATGCTCTTTCTCTCGCTTTATCCCACGCTTCGCACATGCTGCTCTGACACCATTCCCTGGGAATCTCCAAACTGAGCTGCGCTAACACAATCTATGCTCCAGATACAGAAAAGAGCCATGGCTTCAGCACAACTATTAAACTCCGTTCCCGCCAGCGGGATACGCTGGAGCAGATTTTCTCAAACTTTTGCGGTGCAAAATTATAAAAATAATGTATAAAGTACAAAGTGTCAATATGGTATTGAAGAATTACCGAATGAAAAATGAAGAATTAGTGTATCGGCTTTTTGAGTGTAACGAGTTTCCGTACCATCGTTTGACGTAAAAGTGTAGCCTGTTTTTTGCATTCTTTTATTTTGTGTATATCAAAAAAAAGAGTAACTTTGTTTTTAATTCGTGAACGGAGAGAATTTAACCGAATTGTAGAATGTTAAACCCCAATGAAATACATAAAATGAGAAAAAACAGACTGTTACTTCAGGCCTGTGCCGTCATAGCACTGGCACTTGGATTTTTGTCGTCCTGTATAAGAGACGAGGCTCCGGGTATGGAGTGCGACATTGAAAAGATGTGGGTAGAAGGCGAAGACTTAGAGCAGTACTTCTATGATGCTAACGATATGAAGAGGACGGTAATATCTACTGAGAGCGATATCGACTTCTCTGTACGCTCGGTTATCCTCATGCCAAAGCAGGTGGCGGTGCACTTTGACCTTACTCCCGGTGCAACGATATCTCCAGAGAACGGTTCCGTGCAGGATTTCAGTGATGGCGACGTGATTTATACCGTGACCGCCGAGGATGGTAAGACAAAGCGTGTGTACCGCGTGGGATTCAGAGAGGTGTCGCAGGCTGTGACCAACAGGACTAACAGTTTTGAAAACTATGAGGAGGTGCGTTACGGCTACAGTAATATATACTATCACCGTTTCTTCGAGTTGGACAAAGACGGCAAGCCACTTTCAAATATATGGGCTTCAGGCAATGAGGGCTTCTGCCTGTCAATGCTCAGTAAGATTTTAGGCGGTCAGGGCGCAACTCCTGAGGAGTTTCCTACCGTGTCTGATCCCAATGGCCGCACCGGTCGCTGCGTGAAACTGCAGACGCTGAGCACGGGTGACATGGGCAGGTCCACCAATCGTCCCATTGCGGCGGGTAACCTCTTCCTTGGTAAGTTCAATATCACATACGCTGCCACAAATACCTTGCTTGCCACCGAGATGGGAATACCGTTTGCTGACGAGCCTGTGAGAGTGACAGGTTATTATAAGTACAAGCGCGGTACGGAGTTTACGGGAGCCGACAGCAAAGTAATACCCGGTCGTCAGGATGAGGCTGACATATATGCTGTGCTCTATCGTAACAAAGACGAGAACGGCAATGCTGTGATGCTCAATGGCGGTAATGTACTCACCAGTCCATACATAGTGCGCAAGGCACGCGTGGCTTCACTGCCAGAGACCGATGAGTGGACACCTTTCGATATGTTCTTTGAGGGTGATACACCTATAGACAAAGTACTGCTAGAGAACTTGGGGTATAATCTGGCGTTCGTGTTCTCTTCCAGCAAGAGCGGCGCTGCCTTTGAGGGTGCCGTGGGCAGTACGCTGTACATAGACGATGTGGTACTTTCAGTAAAATAGCAAGGAGGAATAATGTATGAAAAAGACTATATATAATATCATAGCAATAACAATGCTGGTTGCACTCATGCCAGCCAAGGCTGTGGCCGGCGATTTCTGGGGCGACCTGCAAGTGAATGGACGTGCAGGCTATAATATTGGCGCCACTGCGCCAGTACCCCTTCCGCGAACCATTCGCAGCATAGAGAGCTACAGCCTCACACCGTCGTTCTTGGTCGGCGTGGATGCAGAGCACAGCTTTGATGACAACTGGGGACTTATGGCAGGGCTGCGCATTGAGAATAAGGCAATGAAGGGTGCTGTCAAGACAAAGGCTTACCACATGGAACTGGTGCGTGGCAACAGCGTGATGGACGGTTTGTTCACTGGTAAGGTAGAGCAGAACGTGACAGAGTGGATGGTAACCATACCTGTAGAGGCCACGCTGAATGTGAGCCGTGTAGTAAAACTAAAGATGGGACCATACTTCTCTTATGTCTTTAGCAGAAGCTTTGACGGCATCGCCTCTGACGGCTACCTGCGTCAGGGAACCTCTACCGGACCGAAGATTCTTCTTGGAAACAAGGAAGGAGAGTGGGCTACATACGATTTCTCTGACGACATGCGCAGCCTGCAATTCGGCATAGCTTTAGGCGCAGACTTCAAGGTCGGCAACCGTTGGGGACTGTCGGCAGACCTCAACTGGGGTCTGACGGGTATCTTCAATTCCGACTTCAAGACAGTGGAGCAGACACTTTATCCTATCTATGGCACCGTCGGAGTATTCTACAGACTGAAATAACTTGTAGGAATATAGATATGTTGTGATAAGGCTAATAAATGAAAAAGAAGGATTACATATTAATACTATTGTCTTTTATTTTGTTTTCATGTTTGGATATGGACAAGAGTGGAAGAGAACAAATAGTAAATAAAGAATCTTTGTGGGATTATGATTATCGACTTTTTCAATCAACTCCAGTTTGGAATTTGGCCAAAGCTGTAGAAGATGGAGATGAAGATTTTATTAATGAGATACTCACAAAAAATCCGAAGTTAGCAAATTTTCAAGAACCAAGTCATAAAATGACCTTGTTGATGTTGACGATTCTTAATCAGAGAAAAGCAACGTTTCCATATTCTTTGATATGTGCTAACCAACAATGTGGACTAAAATTGAATGAAAGTCAATGGCGTTCATTTTGTTGTTTGCTAAAGAATGATGCTTCAGTTAATATTGCTGATTCATCAGGAAGGACTGCTCTGCTTATAGCATGTGGTTGTGATTATTATGATTCAAAATATGTAAGAGAATTGATAAAACATGGTGCTGATGTAAATTATATATGTCCTCCGCATAATACAAATCGCAAAGGAGATGCAACACCATTGTTAAATGCTGTACGATGTAATCATATTGATATGGTAAAACTTTTAGTAAAAAACGGAGCTGATATAAATTATGTTGACAAATATAATAACACAGCGTTGGGGATGTCTTTATTTGATTCAAAATACGACATAACTATGTATTTGTTGGAGAATGGAGCAGATTATACTATCCCTGTATCTCAGAAATCATACCATACTTTAGGAAATGACAATGACACTTGTAAATTAAGAATAGAGGAAGAATTACGTTATGATGTATGGCCCTTACATTCAAAAGAATATAAATTAAAAATGCAAATTGTAAGTTTCTTGAAAAAGAAAAATATTAATTACAGAGCTGTTGAAATACCCAAAGACGTTATTGATTATGCAAAAGAGGAATATCCAACCAACTGGAAATACTATCTGGATAATTACTGATGTGTAGTTGAATACCTATTACATTTCAATATTGAAACAATTTCGTTTGGAGAATTAAGTGAATATTACTGAAATATATGAATGCAGATCAGTTTTATAAAGAATTAAAATCATTAACACCTCAATTAAAAGATTTTGACAATTATTCTATAGAATTTGCCCAGGGATATATTGATGATATGTATATAGAACCTTGGAGTGTACCTTTTGGAATTATGCCGGAAAATCCCATATTGGATTTAATTGGTAGATATGATGTGAGTACATTGTGTATTCAGGTTTTTGGATTTTTTAAACCTGATGATGTCGGTGAAAACGAAAAGTATATTTATTTTGGTAACAAGGAAGGTTCGCCTCTTGCAATCGAAAAAGCAACAGGTCAGATTGCAGAAATGGATCCAAATGAAGAACGCATAATATGCTATATGGCAAAAGACCAATCATGCTTCCTTGATTTCCTTGTCGCATTAGAAAAATTGAATCAACTTTGGATTCTTCATGGAATGACAGATGAAAAAAGAGATAAGGAGCTACAGAAATTATTGCCCATACTGGGAGGAAACGAATATGCTCATGGAATAGAGGATTTATGATGATAAAAATAGTTGAGTTTTTAGAAACGAGAAATCATTTTCTATAAAAGAAGCTATTAAGTAATGAAAAATAATAGTCAAAAAGATTTATATATAACATATGTTATTAATAGACGTGTTATTTACAATATATTGATACTTGTATGTATTTATATTTTTGTTAGTTGCGTAGATACAGAAACATACAGGCTATCAGTAATGAATTTTGAAGAATGTAAAAGTATAACAATTGAATCATTAGAAAAGAAAAAAAAATATGTCATAAGGAATGAAAACGATAGGCGAAAGGTTTTAAATTTATTACATAGAAAATCTGTATTTGAATTGTGTAAAATACCTCCTAAAATAATAATTACTATTGAATGTGAATCGCGCAATGAGAAATTCATTATTTGTGGAAGATACATAAAGGACCATTATGGAACTACATTTAAATATGATATAGATGTAGAAACAGAATTATATAAAATTGTATTTAATGAGTGATGCTGGTATTTGTCTCATGGTATTGAGTGATAACGGCAAGACACAAGTTATATTACCGACAAAGACGGAAATATAACTCAATATGATGCGTACCTACCTTACGGAGAATTGCTTGTAGACGAACATTCTTCGTCAGAGGAAATGCCATATATTTATTTCTGAGGACAGACTTTTGGGAGGCTTGTTTCATGAATTAGGGGAGGAAATAGGGTGAGAAATACTTGAGATGCGACAATTATTGCAGTTTTTGAAGGTTTTTTTGAAAAAAAACGCGAAAAAATTTGGTGGATTCAAAATAAAGTAGTAATTTTGCACTTGAAAACGGAGGGGTACTTGATTTTCCGCTTGTTTTCAGACATATTGATTGGGATATGGTGTAATGGTAACACTGCAGATTCTGGTCCTGCCTTTCCTGGTTCGAGTCCGGGTATCCCAACAAAGAATAAGCATCATCCGAAAGGTTGATGCTTATTTCGTGTTATTGGAATTGTCCGTTTGATTTTATAATGAAGTCTTGAATATGCCAGATATCGGACAAATCGATTTTATATGTCATCTTCAGATTCTATTTCTTTATCATAGAAAAGCGGCATATCTTCTGTCTTTTGATTTGTGATTATCTCTTCATCGCCAGCAGCCTTCCGTCCTTCTATGAATTTGCCCATGAAGTATATGGTGTTGGTCTCGTTATTCTTTATCATATAGATAAAGGGATGGTCTGCATAGAAATTGTATATCCTTACAGTTTTTTTCTTTGGGCGATCAGCTAATACACCTAGCACTGCGTAATCAAGTTCCGTAACAGCTGCGGCAACGGTGCCTTCTTCATCAACTGATATTTTAGTGAATTGCAGAGATTCATCTAATGTCATTTTTTCAGATGATATAGCTGGAAGTTCCAGAGGGTCAGCTAATCCGAGGCATCTCATGATGGAGCGTATGTCTAAGCACATATCTGTGGAGAAACGTGGCAGCCAAACTTTAACCCTTTCTTTTTTCATGCTGTGGTATATGTCTGTAAGGTCATGGTTGTGCAGGTATTCCATTACGTCATTGAGGCTTTTGTCTTTCATTGGCAGGAAAACCATCATGGAAAATGTTCGTTGCGTAGCAGCATTATTTTTACGGGCATTGTAAGGTAAGCTTATAACTTGGAAAACATCATTGTGTGCATAGCGTAGCTCTTTATAATATCGGTTCATCATGTCAACTACGGAGTGTTTGCCGTCTGCATTGTTGAACTTCTTTTTCTTGGTTTCGTGTTTATAGAATTCGAAATCTTCATGCCAACGTCCCTTGAAACAAAGAGTGTTGACACCGACGAGGCTCGCTTGAGGAGGCAGATTTTCAAAGATTTTTCCTATTTGTCCAGAAGTGTTCTGACAGACATAGTCATTTATCTTGTCAACGGCTTTGGCATCAGAGAAGTCCATACTCCATACATCAGTGTCATATCTTCTCTGCATTTTGTATTTATATGAAATGCTTAAGTCGCTCTTGTTGTTGTTTGCTACAAGGATGTTTCCCATTTTTACGCGTGTGCGTGTACTGTTAAAGTGTTTGGTATAATTGTCTTCGTCTTCGTCTTCAATGTATTCGCAATCGTTAAGGTCTTTCGCAATTTTGCTTATTTCTTCGGAACTTACTCCAAGCACTTTTCCCATTTCTTTGTCGCTCTCATTGCTTGCGCCATCTTGTATTATGCGGTAGAGCGTGGCTGTGCCTAATGGTGAGCATACAACGTTTGTGTCCAGCTCTTTGTGTATGCAGTCGAACATGTTAATGGAAAACTCATACAGGCTGTGTGCTGGTTTTGTAACGGTGTTTACAGACTTTAGAGAAATCTTGGATGAAGCACCAAGGCCATTGTTGCTATATACCACGGGCTGTTTTTGAGCACATGCCGTCATTAATGCAGCGATGAATGCAATAGAAAGAAATTTATTCATTTAGATATATAATATATGTTACTTACTGCGTGACATGCAGTCGTACACCTGCTGATGCGCAGTCGCAGAGCATAGGAGGGGCGACCTTTGCGAGGTCGATGTCAATTGCCGTGGCTAAAGGGAAACGGTTGAGGAGGCTGCGGCAAATGCGTAGAGCTACATGTTCGAGAAGGTTAGATTGTGTGCAGAATTCGTCTTGTACTACCTCAAGTGCCTCGGCATAGTTCATGGTGTCGGCGACGTCGTCAGACAGGCACGCTTTCTCTATTGGGTAGTGCACGGTGAGGTTGATGACATAATCATTACCCACGGTGCGCTCTTGTGGGAGCACACCGTGGTATCCATGTAATCGTAAGTCTTTTATGTAGATCTGTCCTTCCATAAAGATTAATCCAGATGGAACACCTCTTTAATAGGTATTGTGACAGGAGAGTTGTCAGGGTTTACCTCCATGATGTCAGCCATCATGTCCCACCACTTCTGCGTGATAGGATCAACGCCGTTGGATGTGTCCTGGGAGTTGGTCTCAGAAGAGCACTCCTGATAGCCAAACAGGATGTTAGTGTCCTTGTCCCAGTAGATGCTGTAGTTGCTTACTCCGGAGTCTTTAATCATCTTTACCAGTTCAGGCCATATTGCAGCATGGCGCTTCTGATACTCTTCCTCACAGCCAGGCTTGAGGAACATCTTAAATGCAAATCTTGTCATGTTAGATTAGTTATGAGTTGTTAATTATGAATGCTTGCTTATGCTGTTTGTACTTATTTGTCAAGCAAGACGTCGCTTAGTGTTTGGCGGTGACGCTTTCTTGCCTTGTCAAACGATTATGGAAACGTCGTTGGGCGATTGGCAAAAAAGCGTCACTGCGTTTCGGAAATTTTATGCTTCTCCGTCAGCACCGAAAGGGTTTGCTGTTCTTGGCGGTGTAGGCATGCCCTGAGGCTGAGGGAGCTGTATCTTGCCAAACTCCTGCTCGTAGCGCATTACGTTCTCCTGGAGAGCCATTGCAAGACGCTTGGCATGCTCAGGAGCCATGACGACGCGGCTTACTACCTGAGCCTTGGGAGTACCGGGTAGGTTGTTGGCGAGATCGACGATGAACTCAGCGTGAGAGTGAGAGATGATTGCGAAATTGCTGTAAACACCCTTTGCCATTTCCTGGCTGATGTCTATCTGGAGCTGCTGCCCCTGCTTTGCATTGTTGTTGCTCATAGTTTTTATTTTCGGTTTATTGTTTAGTATTTGCGGAGTGTAAAAGTCCGCTATTTATTTCGTGTAAGAACAATGTCGTGAAAAGTTTCTCCGTGCAAAGTTAATGCTTTTTTTTGTTCCGGCACACAGTAGGCTATTAAAAAATAAATTCTTTCTTAATAAAATCTAAAAAAGAGGTGAAGGCTATGTTAATTCATAATAATTTAGTAAATTTGCATACAATTTTTGTACGTCCTATGCGAAGGAATGCCCTTATAACACTAATATTCTGTATGCTCTGCCTCTTGTTTACAGAGGTGGGGGCAAAGCCTTTTGTCCTCGTCATAGACGCAGGGCACGGCGGACATGACTCTGGTGCGCTCGGCGCATTCTCAAACGAGAAGACCATCAACCTGCGCACTGCGCTTGCCTTCGGTAAGTACGTTGAGAAAAACTGTCCGGACGTGAAAGTCATCTACACACGCAAGACCGATGTGTTCGTGACGCTGAAGGGTAGGGCGGAGATAGCCAACAAGGCAAAGGCAGACCTCTTCGTCAGCATACATACCAACGCCCAGCCGCCAGGCTATAACACTGCCAAGGGAATGGAGACATATACGCTGGGTATGCACAGGGCAAAGGATAATCTTGACGTGGCGAAGCGTGAGAACTCCGTGATATTGGTGGAGAAAGACTATCAGGAGTCATACCAGGGCTTTGACCCGAACTCTGCAGAGAGCTACATAATATTTGAGTTCATGCAGGACAACAACATGCAACGCTCGGTTGACCTTGCCAAATACGTACAGAAGAATACCTGTTCGCTGGCAAACCGACCTAACAAAGGAGTTAAACAGGCAGGGTTCCTCGTGCTGCGTGAGACCTCAATGCCAAGTTGCCTGATAGAGCTCGGATTCATATCGACGCCGGCAGAGGAGCAACTGCTGAACGATGAGACTTCGATAGACAACATAGCCAAGGGTATATACAATGCATTCGTAGAATACAAGAAAAAATACGGCAACAATATAGTAGTGCCGTATAAGTCGGAATCGCCGGTGGAGACGGCAGTTGATGCGTCTTCAGACAAAGAAGAAAAGAAACAGCAGCCGACACAACATTCGGCCGTAAAACAGGAGACAAAGAAGGCGCAGAAGCAACAGAAGCAGGAAAAGCAAAAGGCAGAAGAGAGGAACAAGGCGGCAACAACGGTGCAGAAGCAAGAGCCGGAGAAAAAGATAGTAACGCCTACGGTGACGGAACTGGAGCCTCCGCAGAATACTAAGAAGGCAAAAGAGAATACACCGACGTCGGTTCAAGATGTACCGATATTCAAGGTGCAGATAATAGCGTCAGAGAAACCGTTGGCAAAGGGAGACTATCGGTTCAAAGGTCGCACCGACTATCAGCAATACAAGGAAAACGGCATGACGAAATATACTATCGGAGCGTCTGCCGACTATAACGAGATATACAATATGCGTAAGGAGTTGGTCGCTACATATCCTGATTGCTTCATTATAGCCTTTAAGGGAAAGGAGAAGATGAACATCAATGAGGCGATAAAAGAGTATAAAGCTAATAGAAATAAGTAATGGAAAAGATATTTACAAAAGAAGTTAAGATAGCCCTCGTGGCGATAGTAGCGGTAGTACTGCTGTTTCTTGGCATGAACTTTCTCAAGGGACTTACGCTTTTCAGCAGCGCCACTTCATATAAGATGTCATTTGCCAACCTAAAGGGACTGTCAAAGTCAACCGCCATCTATGCTGATGGATACAAAGTCGGCACGGTGACAAGCATAGAGTATGACTATGAGAAGGCTGGCAACATAATAGTAAATTGCGATATAGATCCGCAGTTGCGCATACCAAAAGGATCGCAGGCGGAAATAGAGAGCGACCTCATGGGGAATATTAAGGTGAACCTCCTGTTGGCAAACAATCCGAAGGAGAAAATAGAGCCGGGCGGTATAATAGAAGGTGTGGAGCAGAATGGCATGATGGCACAGTTGGCTGGCATGATGCCAGAGGTGCAGAACCTCGTACCTAAGCTTGACAGTATCATGACGTCGCTGAACCTTATATTGTCTAACCCTGCCATAATACAGATATTGCAGAATGCTGAGGGTATGACAGCCAACCTGAAGACTACCACTGCGGAACTCAATACGCTTGCAGCGCAGTTGAACAGGAACGTGCCTGGAATAATGCAGCACGCAGACAAGACACTCGCCAATACGGAAACACTTACCGACAATCTTGCAAAGGTTGACGTGGAGCGTGCCATGGCAAAGATAGACAAGACACTCTCAAACCTTGAGAATATGACAAATGCCTTGAATAACCGCGAGGGAACGCTCGGCATGCTGATGTACGACAAGGGAGTCTATAACAACCTGAACTCAACAATGAAACATGCTGATTCGCTGATGATAGACTTGAAGTCGCATCCGAAACGATATGTTCATTTCTCTGTATTCGGTAAAAAGGATAAGGCAGTACAGGAGTAATGACGGGAGTGAAAGACAGCAAGGCGCTATGGGCGTCATGCCAGAAATATATAAGCCAGAATGTGGAGCCGGATGATTACAGCCGACTCTTTGCCTACGTGACGTTTGAGAAGTACGTGGTGGCAGAGCGTCGCCTTGTGCTGAAGGTTCCTAATGAATATATATGTGAGCAGATAGAGCGCAACCACCTTGGTGTGATGCGTACGGCCATCTTCAATACCTTCGGAAAGATAAACCTTGACTGGGACATCGTAGTGGTAAACCAGCAAGAGGGACAGAAAGGAAAGAATGTCGTGGTGGAAAGTACGGAGGGCTCCGTAATCCTCGACATGAATGGCCGTGACGAATTAGAGGTGGCACCGGGTACGGCGAAGCGCAAGCAACTGGCTCCAATAGATTCGCAGCTTAATCCGCATCAGACATTCCGTTCGTTTGTAGAGGGCGACAGCAACAAACTATCACGCTCAGTAGGACTGTCTGTGGCAGAACATCCCAACTCTTCACAGTTCAACCCAATGTTTATCTTCGGCCCGTCGGGCTGCGGTAAGACCCATCTTGTCAATGCTATAGGCAATCGTGCCAAGGAACTGTACAAGGAGAAGAGAGTGCTGTATGTCAGTGCAAGAACCTTTCAGGCGCAGTATGTCACGGCGACGATGCAGAGTAAGATAAACGACTTCATAGCGTTTTACCAAACCATCGACATGTTGATAGTGGACGACGTGCAGGAATGGGTTAAGGCTACTGGTACGCAAGATACCTTCTTCCATATCTTCAACCATCTTCACCGCAACAACCGTCGCATAATACTGGTGAGCGACCGTGCACCGGTAGAACTTGAAGGCATGAATCGCCGTCTTGTCACACGCTTTGCCTGCGGCATGATAGCAGAGATGGAAAAGCCTAACTATCAGCTGTGTGTGGATATACTGAGAAAGAAGATAGCGCGCGACGGACTTGTTGTGCCAGATGACGTGGTGGAGTTTATAGCAGAGACAGCAAACGGTTCGGTTCGTGACCTTGAGGGAGTCATCAACTCGCTCATGGCATACAGTATAGTATATCACTGTAACATAGATATGGCATTGGTGGAACGAGTGGTGAAACGTGCCGTGAAGGTGGATAATATGCCGCTGACCATTGATGATATACTAGACCGCGTCTGCCGTACCTATGAGGTCACGCCTAATGCCGTGAAGGGACGTTCAAGAAAGAAAGAATTGGTGGTTCCGCGTCAGTTGGCAATGTATATAGCCAACAAATATACCAACATACCAGTGACACGTATTGGCAAGCTGATAGGCTCGCGCGACCATAGCACGGTGCTCCATAGTATATCTAAGGTGGAGGAGATGCTTAAAACCGATAAAAGCTTTGCGGAGGCAGTGAAACGCATAGAAGATGCTTTGGCGATAAAATCATAAAAAACGTTAAAACCGTCATTTTGCTTTGTTGAAATACTTGTGAAATGTGAAATTGATTTGGTGAAAAGGGATTTTTTTATTAACTTTGCATCAAATTGGTTTTACGGCCAATGAACCTCCGCGTCATTGAATGCGGGCAAAATCAATCATCGAAGTTTAATTTAAGGTAGGGATAGTAGCAAGTACCTACCGTAAAGTTAGGAGATACTAACCAATGGGTTTAAAAAAGAAAATTATGATTTTTGTGGCGGCTATGTCATTCGCCTCGGCAAATATGTTTGCCCAGGACCTGATGGCAAGACAGGCGCCGATTGATAAACGAATGCGAACTCTTGACACATTGGCATTTAAGGCAGTGGTAGAGAAAGAGGAGGCACAGATGCCTGCATCGCAGTTGTATGAGGATTGGAGTAACAAGTATGCCCACAAGGCTACAGAGTTGCCAGATTCTTTCCGTATTAACCTGAGAGGCTTCCACATGCCGACAGAGAGCCGCGTAGTGACAAGTAACTTCGGAGCTCGCTGGGGGCGTCAGCACAAAGGTCTTGACATCAAGGTCTATATTGGCGATACGATTCGTGCAGCTTTCTCAGGAAAGGTACGTGTAGTGCGTTACGAAGCAGCAGGCTACGGAAAGTATGTGGTGATACGTCACAACAACGGTTTGGAGACTATTTATGGTCACATGAGTGCGCAACTCGTACAAGAAAATCAGGTCGTTAAGGCTGGTCAGCCTATCGGCTTGGGTGGTAACACCGGTCGAAGCACAGGTTCACACCTGCACTTTGAGACACGTCTTTGCGGCGTAGCGCTCAATCCTGCATTGATGTTCGACTTCCGCAATCAGGATGTAGTAGGCGACTACTATGTATTCCGCAAGAGTACCTATGAGAGCGAGGGCCAGGCTGCCAATGCACTGCGTGGAAAGGTTGGCAACGGTGGATATGTTGCCAGTGATGTACGTGGCGAGACAATACCTGGTGGAGGAGCTGCGAACGAGGCTGCTGCCAAGCATGGAAAACAAATGCAGAACACATCCGGTGCAGTGCACTATCACAAGGTGGTTGCTGGTGAGACATTATACAGCATATCAAAGCGTCGCGGCATAACCGTTGACCAGTTGTGTAAGCTCAACCATATCTCACGCAACGTAAAGGTACGTGTAGGTATGTTGCTGCGTTACTCTTGATAAGCAAAATCTCCTTTCATAATCATAAAACATAACTTTGCAAGGGTCTGCCCAGATGTGAGTCTCGGCAGACCCGTTTTTGTAAGGATGAAGGGATATGATTTGGGATGAGACTCACAGAAAAGACATAAGGTGGGTTCTAATAATTCCCACTGTCAGATTTTTGAATTTGTTTCGAGGGCAAAATGTTAGCTGATAAGGGAGCATAGCGGGCTATGTGACCGCAGAAGCTAACAGTTTGCACCGAAAGAAAACAAAAATATGACATAATGATATTCATATAAT
>JAEEGH010021914.1_pt1 | contig 13151 bp, 7 predicted proteins | sample 9134181 | NCBI WGS metagenome assembly JAEEGH01 (sample SAMN16246544, study PRJNA631951) | gut metagenome | biome: gut microbiome; feature: rumen; material: DP-attached | host: Bos | place: Iran: Karaj | collected 2018-10 | reverse complement strand
AAAACGCCCTGCATCAGGGAATTCTTGGCAGCCTCTAATCCGTCGCCGCCGCGTTCCGGGTTGGCGATGGATTTCCAGCAAGAAATGTAGAACGGCTCGGGGTTGCCCTTGTCGTCGTCATACACGACTTCGCGGTTGTAATCGGCGACGATAGTCCACTTGTAGTCGGCGAGGCTCAGCAGCTCGTAAGAGAGACCCAGACGCCATGTCAGGGGAATCGGGTCTTCGATCGTCTTGTCCACGTAGTAGACGCTCGGACCGATGTTCGCGAGGACAAGGGCGAAGTTTAATTTGTCTATAAGAAGGTTCTTCTTCAAAATGCCGATGTCGAAGGCGTAACCGAAGGTGGTCGCTTCTTCTTGCCCGGCGGCGGCGCCGGAGCTCAGGTCGGAGTAGAAGAACTTGATAGAAAGACCGAGACCCCAGTCGTTCGGGAAGCGCGTACCGTAGCTGAAACCGCCCACGATTTCGGAGCTGTTGTAGGCCACGAGGTCGTCGGCGTCCACGTCACCCGAGGCGACCGTAGAACCGAAGCTCACGAAGTTCACGAAGAAACCGAGCGTACCCCAGTCGTTCAGCGGAATGGTCATGCCTGCGTAAAGGTGGTACAGGTCGGGAATGTTCAGGATCGGGAGGAGCTTTTCGTAGAAGGCCGTAATCTGGTAGTCGGCGTCCTTGAACTGTTCCATGCCGTTCGCGGTGCTGAACCACACGTCGTTACCCTGCGGGAGCACTGCCCATACCTTGTTGGTCGAAAGGCCGTTGCCGCTGTGGTAATGAACCCATTCGTCTTCGCTCTTGGTGGAGCCTTCTTCTTCGGCGGCGCCGCGCTCAAGTTCCGCCTTGCGGCCGCTTGCGGTGGCGTAGTCCGGCAGGTGGCGCCAGACACCCTTGTCGGTTGCGATCCAGATACCGCCGCGCTGGTCCACGGAAATGTCGTTCACCCTGTTGTCGGCGAACTGCACCTGTTCCCATTTGCGCAGCGTAAAGTGCGAGAGGCCTCCGTTGTGGGCCGCCCATACATGTCCCGAGCTGTCGACAGCGAGCGCGGTCGGGGAGAGGTCCATGATGCCGTCTTCCTGGTTGAACAGGCTCCAGCGGTCCTTGTCGTTTACGCTCTTCTTGGGAATGAGCCTTGCGATACCCGCGCCCTCGACTGCCACGTAAAGTTCCTTGCGGTTTTCGGACCAGACCAGTGCGCGGATCTTTTGGCTGGGGAGCACTTTACCTTTCTGTTCGAATTGTCCGTTGCGGTAGACGAACAGGCCGTCTTCGGTACCGATCCAGATCGAGGCACCCTGGCTTTCGAGTGCGGTGATTCGGTGCTTGCCGAGTTCGCTGTCGTAGTTTTTCCAGGCCTTGCCGTCAAAGCGGTACAGCGACTTGGGAGTACCTACCCAGAGCTTTTCGGTACGGCTTTCGTAGAGAACCGCCGTGATGGTGTCCTTCACGATCAGGTTCCAGGGCATCTTGACTTCGACCACGTGCTTTTCGTCGTCGGCCGTCTTGATTTCATTGAATTTCTTTACCTGGCGAACGTATTCGTCGAGTCCGTGTTCAGTGCCTACGTAGACCTTGACTGCGTCGCGGACCTTGGCGTTGCCCTGCAGCGTGATGGAGTGGTAGTCAACCCACTGCTCGCCGTCAAATTTCTGGATACCGTTGGCGGTACCTGCCCAGAGCTCGCTCTTGCTGAAGAAACCGTCCTTGGAACGTGCCGCCATGCTCGTGAAGAAGGGGGCGTTCTTGGATTCGACAGGGTAGCTCATGCGCCATTCGTCGGCCAGGGGGCCGAAGGCGAGGCCGGCGGGGTTGTAGTACATGGCAGTCGGGTCGTCGGCGAGGGCGGCACCTGCTTCGCCCATGCCCAGCTGGCGTGCGCCGACGGGCATTTCGAGCGTGATGATGGCAGAGCCTGCCGCAAAGGACAGCGCGGGCGCTAAAACGAGTGCAGTAAGTAACGATTTACGCAAGGTGCCTCCAGTCGGGGACGTCGTAGTGGTTGCCGTGCGAAGGGACGACTGCCTTCCAGCCGGACTTGCTCGGGTTTTCCCAGGGTTGCTTGGGGAGGAGTCTGCAGTCGCAGCCGAGTACATAGGGCGGCAGGATTTCCGCATGGTTGCGAATCTGCTCGCGGGTAATAAAGTTTTCGTCGCTCACGAACTTCACGTATTCCTTGCCCTTGGGGCCGAGTTCGATGCGGTAGGTGGCGGTGCCGTTCTTGTCGCCTTCGTCGATGGTGCGGATGGTGGCTTCCATCGAGGCGTTCCATTGGGCGATGAGTTCCTCTTTCTTTTCGGGAGGCAGGTTCTGCGTGTCGAGCCAGGACCTGAGCGAAGCCTCGGAGGGCTTTACGGCGGAAAGCGATTCGCGGGCGGGGCGTACCACGACGGCGTACTGGCCCGAGACATCGATAACTCGCTTTGGTTCGTCCTTTTCGTCGGAGCTATGGATAACCACATACGCGCCGATAGCGGCGAGTATTACGGATAATACAATAATCACGATGACGATAATGACTGATAGCATATTTTATTCCATTATTCGTTACCCTTCAAAACTAGCAATTTTCTAAATTGTGGGGCAGGAGATTTTATGTCGAAATTGAAGATTTTTCTTGTGTTGCTGATGTGCAGTGCCTGTTTTGCCATTCCTTTCAAGGTCGAGACGGTCAGGGAAGGCTCTGGGGACTCCATTCGGGCAGGACAACTTATTAGGGTGCATTACAAGAGCTATGTGTATCTGGACAGCGTGAGGATCTTGGCCGAAAAGGCCTGGCTGGCGGATTCCCTGCGGATTGCCGACTCCCTCCGCCTTGCGAACGACTTTAATTCCGACCAAGTTGCCGGTGTGACAAAAGTTGACACGACTACGCTGCTGGACAAGTCCGCGAAATCCAAGAAGAAAAAGTCGAAGGAAGGTTCCAAGGCTCCTGTAGATACCGTGGCCCAGGTCCCGGCGGCGGATTCTGCTGCCGTCCCGATGACCTTTGTGGATTCGATTGCTCCCGCTTCTTCGGACAGCCGTTTCAAGCTTTTCTCGGAATCCTACCCCGGTGGCGAACCTCTTGAATTTACGCTCGGCGTGGGGCTTGTAATCCAGGGCTGGGAAAAGGGCCTTGTGGGCATGAAACCCGGCGAAATCCGCAAGCTCTATGTGCCCTACCAGATGGGCTACGGCGAAAACTCGCTCGAGGGCGTTCCCGAATATTCCGACCTGTTCTTTATCGTGGAACTGGTGAGTGCCGATCCGCCGATGGAACCTGACGTGTTCCCCAAGAATGTCGAGGGCCTCAAGTGGCGCGAAGCGGCCAAGGGCCTCAAGATTTACGACGAGAAGGTCGGTGGCGGAAAACCCGCTGTGGTGGGCTCCGTGCTCAAGACGCATTACACGGGTTGGCTCCTTTCCGGCCGCAAGTTCGGTTCTTCCAAGGACATGGGTAAGCCGCTCCAGGTCGTAATGGGTGCCGGCAAGATGATCAAGGGCTGGGAAGTCGGTCTCGAAGGCATGCGCGAAGGCGGTGTCCGCTGGTTCCGCGTGTCTCCTGCCATGGGCTACGGCGCGACGGCTTATTCGATGATTCCTTCGAATTCCACCCTGGTTTTCCGCGTGGAATTGGTGAGTTCCGAAGTGGACGAGGCTGTTGTTGCGAATATGGATTTCTTCCCAGATACCACGGCGCTCACGTTTGAAAATGGCCCCGAAGGTCTCCGCTATGCGGTTATCAAACAGGGTGAAGGTGAACCCGCACAGAAGGGTAACGTGGCGAAGGTGCATTACACCGGCTGGCTCACGAACGGTTACAAGTTCGACAGCTCCCGCGATCGTGGGCAGGTCTTTGGCTTTACGCTTGGGGCAGGTCGCGTAATCCGCGGCTGGGAACTCGGTGTGCAGGGAATGCTTCCCGGTGAAAAGAGAATCCTGGTGGTCCCGCCCGGACTCGGCTACGGTGCCCGCGGTGCAGGCCCGATTCCTGGTGGCTCTACGCTGATTTTCGCTGTTGAATATCTAGGAGAATAGGGTTGAGAATTTCGACTAAAGGACGCTACGCGCTTCGCGTGATGATCGACCTTGCGAAGAACAGCAGGGACGATTACGTGAAATTGCAGGAACTCGCCGAACGCCAGCAGATTTCCGAGAAGTATCTCGAAGGAATCCTGGGCGCATTGGTGCGTGGAAAGTTGCTTGCGGGAGCCCGCGGAAAGGCGGGCGGCTACAGGCTCAACTGCGAACCTTCGACTTGTAGCGTCTGGCAGATTCTTTCGCTGGTGGAAACCTCGATGTCTCCCGTGGCGTGCCTTGACGATTCCGAGAACTCCTGCGAACGTGCCGATATCTGCGTGACTCTTCCCGTCTGGAAGGAACTGAATTCCATGATCCGCAGCTATTTGGAAGGGATCAAGCTCGAGCAGTTCTTGCGGAATGTGCCCGAAAATAAAGGCAGGGAGCTTCACGGCAAGCCCCTGAAATGTGGACTTTAACTATCTTGTAAAAAAAATTGGAGTTTTCTATGGAAATCAAATGGCTTAATCCCGATGCAAAGTTTGATCGCCTCGTTTTGGCAGGCGATATTGGTGGTACGAACACGAACCTCGGCATGGTCGGTTACAAGGATGGCAAGTTTACGCTGATTCTTGAAACGGATTGCCCGTCCAAGGACATCTGCGGACTGATTGAGCCCATTCGCGAAACGCTTCGCATTGCCGTAGAAAGCCGTGCAGACCTCAAGCCGTCCCACATCTGCATCAGCGCCGCGGGCCCCGTGGCGAACAACAAGTGCGTCATGACGAACCTCCCCTGGAGTGTCGATGGCGAAGCCATCACCGCCGCGACGGGAATCCCGACGCTCGTGATCAACGACTTCATGGCCATCAGCTACGGCATCCCGACTCTCGACGTGAATGACCCGGCCCAGATTCACCAGCTGGCTCACACCGACGGCAGCAAGCCCGCCCCGCAGAAGACGACTAAGGCCGTTGTCGGCCCGGGCACCGGCATGGGCGTTGGTTTCCTCGCTTTTGACGGCGAAAAGTACATTCCGGCCTGCTCCGAAGGCGGCCATTCCACTTTCGCCCCGTTCGACAAGGATTCCCAGGAATTCCACGACTACATGGAAAAGAAACTCGGTGCAGTTCCCGGCGTAGAACCGCTCGTGTCCGGCATGGGACTTCGCAACATGTACGAATGGTGGAAGGAAACCCGCGGCGTTCCCGATAATGAAGCTTTTAAGAAGATTGAAGAAACCGAACCGAACGACCGTCCGAAATATATCAGCCGTGCAAGCGATACCGATCCGGTCGCTGCCGAGATGATGCGCCTGTTCGTGAAGATGCTTGCCCGCTTTGCAAGCGATGCCGCAACGCTCTTCCTCCCGCTGGGCGGTTTCTATCTGGCCGGCGGTACGGTGCAGAAGGACCTGCGCTGGCTCGAACGCGACAATTTGTTCATGAAGTATTTCGAAAAGAACTACAACCCGAACATCCGTCCGCTCCTGAACAAGATCCCGGTGTACATCATCAAGGATTACAGTATCAGCCTGTACGGTGCCGCAAACGCAAGCCTGAACTTGCAGAAGTAATCTTAAATTCATCCCCTGTCATCCTAGCGCCGCGTAGTGGCGATAGGATCTGTCGGGGATATTCGTATATTTATGCTTTTTTCGGAACTTCCTCTCGCTAATCCCTTGCAGCGTGCTGTCCGCGCTGTAGGCTACGAACAGCCGACTCCTATCCAGGAAAAGTCCATCCCGAGTTTGCTCGAGGGCAAGGATTTGCTGGGCATTGCGCAGACGGGTACGGGAAAGACGGCCGCCTTCGCGCTCCCTATTCTGCAGCTGTTGCTGGATTCGGGCAAGTTCCGTGCTCCGAAAACTTGCCGTGCGCTGATTCTTTTGCCGACGCGTGAACTCGCGATCCAGGTGGAGGATTGCTTTAAGCAGTACGCGCAGTTTACGGCCATTTCGACAGCCTGCATTTTCGGTGGCGTGAGCGATGTCAGCCAGAAGCGCAATCTGATTCGCGGTGTCGACGTGTTGGTGGCGACCCCGGGCCGTCTCCTGGACCTCATCAACCAGAAGGCCGTTTCGCTGAAGGCGCTAGAATTCTTCGTGCTCGACGAGGCCGACCGCATGCTTGATATGGGTTTTATCCACGATATCCGCAAGGTGGTGGCGCTCCTTCCGCAGAATAGGCAGAACCTGTTCTTCAGCGCGACCATGCCCGACGATATCACGAAGCTTGCCGCGACGATTCTGCGCCCAAACCCGGTGAGGGTCGAGGTGGCTCCGCAGAGCACTCCCATCGAACGCATTCACCAGGAACTTTACCGCATCGACAAGCGCCGTAAGGGTGCCCTCCTCAAGGAACTTCTGCTCGCGCATCCCGAGATGAAAAAGGTGCTCGTGTTCAGCCGCACTAAGCACGGTGCAGACAAGATAACGCGCGTACTCGAAAAGGCGGGCATCAAGTGCGCCGCGATTCACGGCAACAAGAGCCAGAACCGCAGGCAAGAAGCCTTGGGCAACTTCAAGTGCGAACAAATTCGCGTACTGGTCGCGACGGATATCGCGGCCCGTGGAATTGACGTGGACGACGTGTCGCATGTGTTCAACTACGACCTGCCCGATGTCCCCGAAACTTTCGTGCACCGCATCGGTCGTACCGCCCGCGCCGGGAAAGACGGAATCGCTATTTCATTTTGCGCCCCCGACGAGGAACAGGACCTCCGCGCCATCGAGAAACTGACCCGCATCAGTATTCCCGAAGGTGACAAGGCCATTTTCGAGAAGCTCCCGCCCCCGCAAAAGGAGACTCCCGAAAGCGAAATGCGCAACGCCCGTGGCCGCGGATTCCCCCAAGGCAACCGTCACGGCAATAAGCAGAATCGTGGTGGGCAGAATCGTCACGAAAACCGTGACCGTCGCGAAAACCAGGAACGGGATGCTCGCGACCTGCAGAACGCCCCGCGCCCGCAGCAGAATGCATCCAAGGTGCCGAACAAACCGCAAAATCAGCAGAAATCGCAAAATCAGCAGAAACAGGCTCCGCAAAATCGCGAAAAGCCGAACGGCGGTAATCCTCAGAATCAGGAAGGCCACCGCACTATCGGCAGGAACCGCCCCGGTTCACGCGCCCGCAAGCGCATGCGCGAAGAAGCCGCCAGATTGCAGGACCGTTCGCGCCCAAATAAGTGAAAAACGGCTAAATTCGACTAAAAATCGCCATTTATTGATAACTTGTCCACGCAAAGATGCCCTTTGCGTGGATTTTTCATCGTTTTTAGGGGTAACTTTATACCGGTGAGTTATGAAAGTCGCCTTTTTGAGGCGAAAAGGGATGAAATATGAAGTTTGCGAAGAGCGTCAAGACGGCCGTCGCCCTCATTGGTTTCGGGCTCTGCACCTCGGCCATGGCAGAAAATCCGATTATCCAGACCTATTATTCGCCGGACCCGGCTCCGGTCGTGTTCGGCGATACCGTTTGCGTGTACACGGGTAACGATGAAGGCGGCCACTTCTTTACCATGCACGGTTGGCGTGTTTCCTGCACCACCGATATGGTGAACTGGACCGATCGTGGCGCGCTCATCCTTTCGAACGAGGACTTTGGCGGAAATGCCAAGAAGAACGGTGACTGGGCGGCGCAGGTGGTGCGTCGCAATGGCAAGTACTACTACTACGTGACCGTGGAATCGACCCGCGGTGGTCGCGCCATCAACGTGGCCGTGGCTGACAGGCCCGAAGGTCCCTTTAAGGACGCTTTGAACGGCAAGCATCTCGCGGGTCCGAACTGGGACTACATCGATCCGACCGTATGGATTGACGATGATGGACAGGCTTACCTCTATTGGGGCAACCCGAAGCTTTATTATGCCAAACTCAAGGAAGACATGATTTCGTTCGATGGCGATATCAAGGTGACCGACATGAGCCGTGGTTTCGCTCCGAATGGAGAGGATTCCAAGTACACCGAAGGTCCGTGGATTCACAAGCGCGGCAAGAAGTATTACATGATTTATGCCTCCCACGGCGTGCCCGAAAAGATTTCGTACTCCACGAGTGATTCCCCGACGGGCCCGTGGACCTGGGGCGGTGTCATCATGGACCAGGGTAACAATACGGCGTTCACCAACCATTCTGGCCTTATCGACTTCAAGGGGCGCAGTTTCTTCTTCTACCATAACCAGAAGAACGTGAACGGTGGCGGTTACAGCCGTTCTACTGCTATCGAGGAATTTACCTGGAATGCCGACGGTTCTATTCCGACCATCAAGTCCACCAACGATGGCGTCAAGAAACCTATCAAGAACCTGGACCCGTTCGAGCGCGTCGAAGCTGAAACCAAGGCATGGGTAGGCGGCATGACTGTCGACAAGCCTCGTGATCCCGATGGCGGCAACTATACCATCATCAACCATGTGGCGGTGGAATCGGGTAATGTCTACCTGACCGGAATGAGTACTGGTTTCTATACCAAGGTGCGTTCTGTCGATATGGGTGACGGTGCCGACCGCATTATCCTTTGCACCAAGGGCAACGGCGGCAAACTTGAAGTCCATGCGGGCTCCGAGACGGGCGCCTTGCTTGCCGCCATCAATGTGCCTGCAAGTTCCAAGTGGGAAGAAAATTCCTTTGATGTAGAAAACGCTGCCGGGGTTGACGACCTTTACTTTGTAGTGAAACAGGGCGGTTTCGATTTTGACTACTGGTACATGGAAAGCGAAAAGACTGCCGTTCCGCAGACTCCATACAAGGGTGTCGCGGCGACGGTTCCGGGAGTCATCGAGGCTGAAAATTATGACGAAGGCGGACACAACAAGGCCTTCTACGATGCCGACCGCGAAAACCAGGGCAAGGCCTACCGCGAAGACGAAGTCGATGTCGTTGGCTTTGGCTGCTCCGACGAAAGCAATACCAAGGATTGCAAGGGGTATGCCATCGGCTACACGAAGGCGGATGAATGGCTCGAATACACGGTCAATGTCGCTTCCGATGCCAAGTACGATATCACGGCGAATCTGGCGACTCCGTTTGAAACGGCTGGCCTCCAACTGTTTGTCGATGGTGAACCCGTTACGGAATCGCTTACCGGCTTAAAGACCGACGAAGAAAAGTTCGACGTCTACAAGGAAACGGAACTCGGTTCCGTGGAACTCAAGAAGGGAGAACATGTACTCAAGCTTCTCATTACGGGTGAATATCTGAATGTGGACTGGATTAAGTTCGAAGATCCGAACAATCCGTTGAAGCTTGCCCGTGAGATTCGCCTTGCCCCGCAGCAGAATGCCTCCTACAACGTGTTCGGTGCGACAGGCAGGTTCCTCGGCCGCATCGATAATGTCGGAACAAATCTCTCGGCGACCCTCAAACAGGCGGGCTATGCAAACGGCGCCTACATCGTGCGCAGAGTTGGCCTCTCCAAGGCGATGCGCGTGACGGTGAAGTGATTCGATATCCAACTTATACAACGTAAAAAAGGCCGTGGCGATTTTGAAGCCACGGTCTTTTTTGTAAGAGTGTAAAAATGTTGGAGCAGGAAGAAACTGGTTATTCCGCTTCGATAGGCACGAAGGCGTTCTTGCTGTCGAATCCTGCGGGCAGGTCCCAGTCGTCATCCTTGGGCATGGCGGCTGCCTTCGGCTGGGCAGGCTGTGCGGGTTGCGTGGCGGCTGCGTTTTCGGCAGGAGCGCTCGCCGGAGCGGCGTTCGGGGTAGCCGGTTCCGTTGCGATCGTGTTTTCAGCAGTCTGCGGTGCCGCTGTCGTTGCATTTTCGCCCGAGGCTGTTTGCGGTGCGGCTTCGGTGTTTTCCGATGGTGCTGGCGGTTCTGCCGTGGCGGCCTGTTCCGTCGCGGGCATCGGGAGGCTTACCATGATTCCGTTTTCGGCGGCAGTTTCTGCGGCCGCGTTCTGCACTTGCGGCGGGGTGAAACCTGGGACGTCGATCCACGGGAGCGGGCGTCCCTGAGCCGCATCTGCGCCTGCCATGATGTTTCCGGTCATCGGGTCCACCGTTAGCTGGCCGCGTTCATTGGGGAGTACCAGCGGCACTTCGCCCGCGGCGAGCATCGAGATGTCGAGGAAGTCAATCTTTTCGGGGATGCCGAGAATTTCGATTTCCTTCTTCGCGAAATCGGCCCACTGCGGAAGGCCTCCGCTTGCGCCCGCAATGCGCGTGCGTCCGGATTTCAGCGGTTTGTTGTCGTCGAAGCCCACGTAGCTTCCGATAGCGACCACGGAGTCCGTCGAGATGCCGTTCTTCTCGTTCACGTAAGTGGGGAGTGCTCCCATGAAGGCCACGTTACGGTAATCGTTGGTGGTACCGGTTTTTCCGAGTGCCGGGTAGCGCAGCGTAATGGCGCTGTCCGGGGAAGTCACCGTCATGCTGGTGTACTGGCTTCGGGCCGTTCCGTTCACGAACACGGAATGCAACATGACCGCCATCTGCGAGGTAATCGTATCGCCGAGCACGACCTTGCTTTCGGTCTTGTTCCTGAAAATCACCTTGCCGTCGCGGTTCTTGATTTCCTTGATGAAACAGGGATCGGTCCAGTCGCCGTCCAGGCACTTGAAGACCTTGCCCGTGAGCATCGTTTGGTAGGCGGTGGAAATCTCGGCGAGCGTGATGTCGTTTACGCCGAGCGGCATGCTGAATACCTTTTGCAGTTTCTGGTGGATGCCGATTTCTTTTGCGAACCGGGCGTATTCCGCGAACGAAAGTGAACGCCGGAAGTCGGGCCAGTAGCGGATATGTTCGGCATCAAGGTAGTCCGCCTCTCCGTCGACCGGTTCGATCATCGTCGAGAGTCGCTTCATGTCGGCGAGCGTAAAGTGGTCGTACAGCACCACCGAATCGAGCGGCGTGAGCACGGCGGTCGGGTCGAGTTCCTGGGCCTGGCGTTCGCGAAGGATTTCCGCATAGCGCTTGTAGTTGTGGTTGATGAAGGCGATAATCTTCGAATCCTTCTTCGCCTGCTTGATAGCGATATCGTTGAAGGTCCCGTAGCGCAGGTTCATCACGTCGCGCGCCTTGTCGTCCTTGCCTTCGTTCCTGTAGCGTTCGGCGAGGGCGTCGCGGGCCTTGGTGAATTCGATTTCGCGCTTGACATCTTCTTTCAGGATCAGCCCGAACTTGTCGCGCAGGCGTTCGAAGTATTTCTTGGTGTCTTCGTCTTCGGTGCGGGCGTAGCCGTTGGCGGCGGCCACTTCGTTGAATTCTTCGAGCGGAACCTTGTCGAGCAGGTGTTCCAGGAGCCAGATGCTCGCGATATTTTCGGATCGCGTCGTGGCCCAGGCGATGCTCACGACATCACCCTTGTTCTTGTGGTCGGGACGCGGGAAATAGAACTGGTTCACGAACTGGAAAACGTTGAAGTCGTTCTCGAGCATGTCGAGGTAATGCCAATGGTACTTGAGCGCAAGGGCGTAAAGAATCGGCTTCCAGCTGGAACCGAGCTGTCGTACCGCCTTGAAGCTGCGGTCGAATCCGGTATTGTGGAAACCGCCCTGGCTTGCGACCACGTTTCCGTTCTGGATGGCGAAAAGTCCGCCCTGCAGCACGGGTTCCGTTTCGATCTGGCACTGTGCGAATCCGTCTATCAGTTTGTCGTCCATGACGCTCACCAGCAGGATAGCGCCTTTCTTGAGCTGCGGTGCCAGAATCTTGTTCACGTCACCGCCGGCTTTTTTCGCGAAGTCCTTGACGGCTGCTTCGGAGACCATTCCCTTGAGTTGACCGAATCCCAGCGTCAGCGACTTGAGGCTTCCCTTTTCGTCGACCGTGATGCTGTCGATGGTGCCGTACAGGTAGTCGCCCTTGCGAGCCGTCTGGGCGCGGTTCGCGAATTGCGCCTTCGGGAGCACGAAACCGCCCAGCTGCATCTGGAGTCCGCTGATGTTTGCCTGCAGCGCGGTCTTCGCGGCGTCCTGGCTCCTGGCATCCACGGTCGTCGTAATCGAGAGCTGCGCCTTACGCCAGTCCTCGATTCCTTCGGCTTCGAATTTCTTCTGGAAGAATTCGCCGTCCAGCTTTTCTTCGATGCGGTCGAGCATCGTACTGACGCTGAAGCGGAAATTGCCGTGGTTGAATTCGAGCGGTTTCGCGAGGGCTGCGTCCATGTCCTCTTGCGAGATGTAATTTTCCTCGACCATGCGGCCGAGCACGTATTCCAGGCGTTCCTTGCCGCGGGCGAGCGCCTTCTCGCGGCGTTCGGCGTTACGCTGGATAAACGGGTCGTAGTTGAAGGGGCCTTTCACTGAACCGGCGATAAAGGCGCATTCGGCAAGGGAGAGGTCCTTGAGGTCCTTGTTGAAAAAATACTGCGCGGCGATGGCGACGCCCTTCCCGGTACCCGAAACGTGGAACTGGTTCAGGTAGAATTCCAGGATTTCTTCCTTGCTAAAATGGTTTTCCATGCGGAGCGCGTTGATGAGCTCCTTGCCCTTCTCCTTGATGCTCCTTTCTTCGCGTCCGAAAATGTTCTTGACGGTCTGCTGGGTGAGCGTGGATCCGCCCTGGCGCATGTGGCCGCTTTTCAGGTTCGAGACCATGGCGCGGGTAAAGCCGTAGATGCTGAAACCGTCGTGGTTCCAGTAGCCGGCGTCTTCGGCGGCGATCAGGGCATTCACGATGTTTGCCGGGATGTCGCCGTAGGGCACGTACACGCGGTGGTTTGCATCGAAAAAGGCGCCCAGGAGCTGTTCTCCGTCGTTATAGTAGACGCGGGTCTCGCCCGAAAGGACTTGCAGGATGGTTGCGCGGTTGAACTGGTTGTCCGGATCCTGGGTCGGCAGGATCTTGAAGACGACGATATAGGCGGGAATACAGCAAATCAGGCCGACCAGGGCGAATGCGGCCACGATTTTGAGCAATTTTTTAAGGAGATGCATACTAAAAATTTAGAAATTTTGGTTTTGTACTTCGCTAATTGTAAAAAAATGTGCGTTTTTGGGGCGAAATTTAGGGTTTTTGCTTCTTTACCCTTGAAAAATTGCCGAATTTTATCTAAAATTTGTGTCCCCGAGATGGGAAGATGGCCGAGCTGGCCGAAGGCGCGTCCCTGCTAAGGACGTATAGGACTTAATCCTATCGCGAGTTCGAATCTCGCTCTTCCCGCTGCAAAGACCCCTAGGAGCAATCCTGGGGGTCTTTTGCTTC
>JAEEGH010021913.1_pt1 | contig 13152 bp, 9 predicted proteins | sample 9134181 | NCBI WGS metagenome assembly JAEEGH01 (sample SAMN16246544, study PRJNA631951) | gut metagenome | biome: gut microbiome; feature: rumen; material: DP-attached | host: Bos | place: Iran: Karaj | collected 2018-10 | reverse complement strand
AGATTCCGGATCTGCCGCATTCACATCAGTATAGGGGAAGTAGGCCATGAACGAGAGCTTGTCTTCCGACTCGTTGGGCCAGTATTTCAGCGGTGAATAGCTGAAGTTGCCACCTTTCTCCAGACAGGTGGCCTGCTGGTTCCACATGAAGTTGGGCACAGCCGCTGCGCTCCACGTCGTGTTGTCGTGATAATAGGCATACACACCGATGCTCTGACCGGCATCGATGCCCTGCTCCACCGAGTAGACCGCGCTGCTGCGTGTAGGCTGAGCGGTGTAGGCATCTCCGATGGCGATGGCCCTCTGCTGACTTGCCGTCGTCACCGTCGTCACAGGCTCCTCGCTGCTGCTACAAGCCATCAGACAAATAATTCCTATTATCGTAACCCAATTTCTCAATGTTCGTATAACTTCGTTCTACAGACATCCTTCTCGGCTCGGCAATAATCAAGCGAGCTTGTTACTGCGCTCACCTCGGGCAGATGTTCAATTCTCAATTCTCAATTCTCAATTGTCAATTTTCAATTATCAATTAAATTCCGCTTAGCGTCAAATTCAACGTATAGGTCTTGTTGCCAAGGAGTTTCGGATTGGGTTCCTCCAAGGTCGGTTGTGGGATGCGCAGGGTGGACGCAGTTGTGGTCTTGGCGCCTGATGTAGGCTCGGCTGCGCCTTCCACCCACTTTTTATATTTTACTGTAATCGTCAGGGCCAGCTCATCTTGCGGAATCAGATAGACGTAGCCCTTGCGGTCGCCCGTATTCAGGGCGTCCTGCGGCGTCGTGCTCAGTCCTGCGGGCTGCCAGCCGTACGGCAGATTCGGTATATATCGCACCTGAGACTCTATGATGCCATAGCTCTCAGGATCATTGTCTGCATTTTTAATTTTGAATGTGTGATCGATAGGGACATCGCCGTCCTTATCGAATTCCTGGTTCGTCCATACGGGGTAGTATTTCGTGTCCACACCGCTACCCTCGGTGGTTTGACTGCACAGTGACAGTCGACCCGTCTTGGCCATATTGCCAGTCAGGGTGATTTCCTCCACCAGCACCTTCGTGCCGGAGGCGGGAGCGGCGGCCAATGCCACCTTGATTTCCAGTCGCGCCAAAGCGTGGCGCATCTTCATGGCCAGCGTACCGGCCTCATTCAGTGCCGTTGCTGCCGGAATGGCTGACGGCTCCTCGTAGTACCACAACAGATCGACCTGCTTTCCGGGCTTCTCGCAGCGTCGGTAGTCGATATAGGGTGCCACGTTGTTAGCAGAGATGCCGTAGATGCCGGTTGTGGTTTCCGGGTCTGCTATCGGCAGATTCACATAGGGAGCATAGGCGCTGATGTAGCAGTGTTCCAGATTGTTGGGCCAGTATTTCGTTGGCGAATAGCTCCATATTCCCTTCTTGGGATCAATCAGGTCGCCCACGAGGGTATACTCCACCTCCTGGTTGTACATCAGGTTGGGCACGTTGTCGTAGGTAGGAGGAGCACCGGCTGTCACACTGGCCATCGCACCGAATCCTGTGGTGCGCAGGTCTTCCGTGTTCATCGTCCCTTCGTATCCGGCCTTTGTTATGGGCGTTTCGTCGTCGTAGTTGCAGCAGAAAGATATGGCCACGCCCTCCTCCGGTGCAGTCATCTTCTCCATGACCGCATCGTCGGCTGAACACCCTGTCATCAAGAGCATTACAAGCGCCAAAATTATGCCGTATCTCTCACGCGCGTACATTATTTGTTAAAATTCGCGTTTTTTGGATATTTTTTGGTATTCATGAGGCGGCGGCGTTGCCGCCACCACCTCATGAATTGGATTTGTTTCTTAGTCAGGGAGTTCGCTCCGTTGAGGGCGTTTCCCTTAACTGTACATACTACCTACGCAGAGATTATTCCTCGTTGCGGGGCAGATCAACGTTGGTCGAACCATCAACCTCCCAGTCGGCAACCTCGGCTTCGAGCTTCACAGAGGTCAGGCCCAGGATGAGCTTCAGGTTGTAAGCCTTGTTGTTCATAAAGCCTGCAACGCCAGGAGAGAACGTGCTGGGAGTGTTCAAAGTAATCTTCTTTGTAATGACATTGTTCACAGTAGAATTTCCAGCGTTAAGTGCGGGATCAGTAGTTACAACGTCATAGTCAATCGTCACGTTAAATTCACCAATAACGCCAGGAGTAGGAATCAGCATCAGATACTGATCCTTGCTAGCAACCTGAGCAATGACTTTCTTCTCAGATGTGGTAACACCAGGTTTTCCTACAGCGTTCTTCAAATCTGCATTCAAGTTATCGCCATCGATTGTAACAGAGAAACGAGTAGCAGTAGCAGCAGGAAGAATATCCCACTTTGCTACACCTGCACTGGTGTTGTTAAGATTCAGTTTACCATAAGAAGGAATCGTAGCAGTTGTAGCAGCATCCTCAAGAGTTACACTGTTAACGAAGATCTTGGTGTTAGAATCAAGATTTCCACCGGGAGCAATCTGATCAACAGCAGCAACAACAGTCAGGCCGATACGAGCCAATGCGTGCTGGAAGAGGAACTTAATCTTCTGGTCCTTGGCAGGCTTAATGAGGTTAATGAGAGGCATTCCCTGATTAACATGAATGTTGGCGTTGTTAACGGCAGTATAGTCCAGACCACCTGCAGGAGCAACACCCCAAACAAGGTCAACACTCTGGCTGGGCACCGTGCTCACAGTGTACTGAATCCAAGGATCTGCATCAACTACAGTATTTCCCATCATTGAATTGATACCTTTAGTTGTGCCAGCGGTAGTAGACGTCGATTTATCAACATAAGGTGCGTAAGCAAAGAAGCTTAACACGTCTGTTTCGGTTGAAGTAGCAGCACCTTCTACAGCATGCATATCCTTCCCGGTTTCATTGGGCCAGTACTTCACAGGAGAGTATGTCCATGCTGTTGTGTAACGCACTTGCTGGTCATACATAAAGTTGGGGCCAACGGAGTAGGTATAAGAACCTGTATTATGGTATGCAAAGACACCAAATCCAGGATCACCCAACAGTTCTGTGGTCATCACACCTGACGAATAGGTCGCACGAGTAGATTGCACATAGGTGTCGAAAGCTACAGCACCGGAGCCGGACTGCAACTGTGCAGCGCCGTCGTTCACAGCGACTTCGCCGTCATTCGAGCAAGCTGCCAGCATCAAAGCTGCAGTTGCGAACATAAATAAACGCTTTTTCATAATTGTAAAAATTAAAAAAGTTAATAAATAAAGTTAATTAAATAAATTTTAAAAGGTTAATACTTTTTTTTTCAGTTAAACATTCAGTTAGCTCTCTCTCAAATTTCTTTTTTATGTTAAACATCTTAGTTCTTACATCTCAAACCTCAAATCTCAAATCTCAAACCTACATTGGTACATCCACACCCTCTTCGTCGCCCCACGGCTGCACCTCGGCATCGAAGGCGCCGGTGCCCGAGGGCTGGGCGTAAGGCAGGTTGGGCACCTCGTCGTCGCTGTAGAACGGCGCCGTGATATCCAGCTCGAGCTCGAGGGTCACGTCATGCTTATTGAAATCGGTGACATCCTTCCCGCGATAGAAGATCTTGTCGCCCACATTGTAGCGGAACACATGCTTGGTGTCGTCGATGAGCGTGAAGCAGAGCGACAGGCTATTGTAGGCAGGCAGTCGCTGCGACGGCAACTCGCGGCCGTGCGGCAGACCGAAGGTGCTGATCTTGGTGGTGATGTAGCCCACGCTCTTATCCTCGCTCGACTCTTCGGGCGCCGCCTTGATCTTCCAACTGTCCAGGAAGTGATAGGCCATCTGCGAACGACGCCAAGCCTGCGAGAGCTGGAAGCCGTCGGCCATGCCGGAGATGTTGCCCATCACGCCGGCCATATATCTGAAGCCGATCACCTTGACGCGGACATAGAGCTCGGTGACCATCGGCTCCACCACCTCGCGGAGCTTCAGCGACTCGTAGTTGCCGTCGATCTTGTCCTTCCAATAGACGAAGTGGAACTCGCCGTCGGTCATCTCGGGCAGCACGGTGAAGGTGTCCACAGCGCAGCCGATGGCCTCAGGCTCTTGGATGTAGTCGGCATTAACATCCCAGTCTTCTGGGGTGCGTTGCAACCGCTCGGCTTGTGCAAGAATGTCGTTGAAACTCTTGGTCCGCAAGAAGTGCATCGAGCCGAACTCGCCGAAGGTGCGATTGAAAATCAGCATCTTATATTCGCCCGGCTCCAGCTGCAGGTCGTAGTGGTCAACATTGTGAGTGATGTCAGTGAAGGTGATGGCATCGCCGTCCTTGGCCAATATGATGGTCATGCCGGAGGGGCGCTCGCCGAAGCGCGACTCCCAATCGATGTCCACGCTGACGTCGGCCTTGCCGGTGTAGTAGAGCTCCACCTCGTAGCGGTCGCAGGAGGTTATTAGTCCCATTAATCCTATTAGACCCATTAGACCTATCATCATCCGCTTCATCATTTGGCACCTCCTTTCTTACCAATGATATAGACCAGAGAGACCTTCAGCTTGGTGGGAGCGAACCAGCTCTTCCAATCGTCATCGCTGCGGTAGATGAGACGTGCATCATCGAACTCGTTCTCGTAGTGCACCTTCGGGCCGCCAATATAGCCGATGGCGGCGGAGAGCTCCAGATTCCAGTGGCGGGCCAGCGGCCAGGAGTAGCCGGCAGAGATGCCGATGCTGACGAACTGGCCCTGATCGCCCTTGCCGTCGCGACCCAGGTCGTACTTGCCACCGGCCGCATAAACGCCCACGAAAGGACCCGTGAGCACGGGCACACCAGCGGCGCAACGGCCTGTGAACCAGCGGCGAAACTCGACACCGCCCATCAACAGCTGGTAGGCAATGCGGGTGGGACGCTGGTCGTCACGGTAGTATTGGTTGACGTCGCCGGCGGGGTTGTGGTCGAAGCGCCACCAGGGGCACCACAGCTCGGCCATCACACTCCAGCGGTGCTTCTTGCCGAAGGGCACCTCCACCTCTATATTGGGCGCCAGCAGCGCGTCGAAGAGCAGGTTGGTCTTCACGGCAAAGAGGGGACGGAACGTCTTGTAGGGGACGTCGTCGTTGGCCATTGCCGGCAGGCTCAGCGTGTCGGCCTTCAGACGGTAGATGGTGTCGGTGTGCACGGCACCGGCAGTGCGCGTCACGTTCTTCTGCGTGTAGCTGATCCGATAGTCGGTGTGGCGCAGCAGCGGGAACGCCTTGTCGCTGAGCGTCTTATAGTCCTCGGGATGGTTCTTGAGGATGAGGCTCAGCTTGTCGTCGGGCTCGCCCTCACTGTCGATGATGCGGAGCAGAGCGGCGCGGTCGGTGATCGAAGAAGTGGAATCCACGAAGTTGCGCAGGCCGGCCCAGTCCTCAGCCTCGTAGGCCGTGTGGAACAGCATGGGCGAAACATCGGTCTTCTCGATGATGTAGCGCGCCAGGCTGCTGGTGCGCCCGCGGGCCAGGCGGTCGTTGCTGGCGAAGGAGCCCTCGGGCGATGCAAAGCCCTTGATCTCGATGCGCAGGATCTGGATGCTGGTGTCGCGGCTCACGCTGTCGATGGTGTGGCGCAGGCGCTCCAGCTCGACGGCATTGTTGCGGAAGTCGGGGCGAACCTCAGTCCTGGCAACGGGAAACTCAACGAAGGCGCTACCTTGCAAGCTGTACACCTCCTCGTGGTGAACGTCCTCTTCCCTATATACCTTATATTCGGGCGTGGGCGTGCGATAGGTGAACGTGTCGCTCTGCAACACATCACCGCAAGCGCCGGTGCGCTCCACACGGAAGCTGAGCGAGGCCGTCTGCATCCAGCCGGCAACGGCCAGGCGTTCGCTGTAGTGGCGGTGGCTGCTCGCATCCTTGGCACGATAGCGAAGCCCGTCGGGGGCAAGGCCGCTGCGCACCTGATGGTAATATACCCACTGGCCGTCGATCTCAACGGGCGGGAAGGCGGCCACATTATCGCCGCTGGTCAGCAGCGGGCTGATGACGATACGCTCCTTGCGCGGCAGCTTATCGCCCATCACTACAAAGCGGAATTGCAGGCTATAGTCGTTAGCATCAGCAAGCGAGGCAAACAGGACACTGTCGATGCAGACCGTCAGCTTGTCGTTCTTGCCATGGGGCAGAGGAATGACATGCTGAGCCTGGGCAGCCGATACGATGAAGAGCAGCAAGACTGACATCATCTGCGTCAGCCATGCTCCTGCTGCCTTTCCTCGACCTGTGTTATATATTCTGCCTGATCTCATGTCTGCTGTGTGTTATTTCGTTCAGGTTTTTACCCTCTTACGCGCGATTTTTTAATTTATATTATGCAAAGATAGAAATTTTTTTCAAAACAACAATAGTTTTTACATTTTTTTGGTAAAAAATCGCACATTTTTTTTGTTTTTTGTTCACTCCACTTTGCAAACAAACGTTTTTTTTCACTGCAAAATGCACAAAGAACGGACATTACGGACACAAATTAACGCTTGTCCGTTATGTCCGTTATGTCCGTAACGCTGCGCGCCGAGTTGCGCCATCACTGCTGCATCACTGCTGTATCACTGCTAATTACAGGGGCTGTCGCGAGGAGAGAACAAGGTCGAAAGACCGCCCAAAAGCGAACAACATCGGCGCAAATAACTGCGATTTACAAAATTAATTTACGTTAACTTGCTGTAAAACAAAGAAAATATCATAACTTTGCACCCATAAAACAACAGCGGCAATGGCAATAATGCAGTTGAGCAGACGGAGCGCAACACTTCTCCTCGGAGTGAGCCTCACCGTTTGTGCCGCCGCAAAGAGTCCTGACGGGCCCTCATCTTCGTCCAAACGGCAGAAATCCGTCGTGATATTATATGAAAACGACGTGCATTGCGCCATCGACGGATACGCCAGGCTGGCGGGACTGCGCGACGCCATCGTCGCCAGCGACACAGCCTGCGTGGGCGTCGTCTCCTGCGGCGACTTCCTCAACGGCGCCCTGCCCGGAACGATTTCCTCCGGACAATACATCGTGAATCTCATGCGCCGTGTGGGCTACGACGCCGTCACCCCCGGCAATCACGAGTTCGACTTCGGCGTGCCGCGTACGACGGCATTGCTGCCGCAGATCGGCGCCCCCGTCGTCTGCACCAACCTCTTTAAAGAGGACGACCAGCGGCCGCTGTATCCCGGCGGCGTCATCAAAGCCTACGACGGGAAGCGCATCGGCTACGTCGGCGTGTGCACTCCGGCAAGCATGGTGGACGAAGCCTACGCTTTCTTCGATGAAAACGGCCGAAAACGCTACGATATGCGTCCGGACGACATCGTCACGCTGGTGCAGCACGCCGTGGATTCCGTGCGCCGGGCCGGCGCCGACTATGTGGTGGTGCTGTCGCATCTCGGAGAAGTGAATTTCGACGGTTTCATCGACTCACACACGTTGATCGGCAAGCTTAGCGGCGTCAATGCGGTGCTCGACGGCCACACCCATTCGGTGGTTCCCTGCGATAGGGTGCAGGACCGCAATCAGCGCCCGGTTCCCGTGACGCAGACGGGCACTCAGTTTGCCTATATCGGGAAGCTGCTCATCAGCGCCGACGGCCGCATCTCCACCTCACTTATACCTATTAAAGATATCCCCTACTCCAGCCCGCAGGTGACGGCGACGGCCGACAGCATCAAACGGCTGATGAGTGCAATAACCGGCGAAGTCATCGGACAAAACGACTTTGAACTGGTCGCCGCCGACAGCCTTGGCGACTGGCTGGTGCGCAAGGGCGAGACGAATCTCGGCGACCTCTGTGCCGACGCCTTTCGCGAGCGTTGCAGCGCCGACATCGGTCTGGTCAACGGCGGCGGCATCCGCAACAACATCGCACCCGGCACAATCACCTTCGGCGACGCCGTCAACGCGCTGCCCTACTGCGACCTGATGTGCAAGATAGAAGTGAGCGGAGAGATGCTGCTCAACATGCTGAAAAAGTGCACGGAACGCTACCCGCAGGCCGACGGCTCCTTCCCGCAGGTGTCAGGCCTGAGGTTCACCCTCCACACCAGCCCTCACGCCGTCACCGACGTGCAGGTCCTCAACCGCACGACGTCGCAGTATGAGCCGCTCCGACCCGACCGCCGCTACACCGTCGCCGTCAGCGACTACTACAAGAGCGGCTATTGCGGCGCGCTCAAAAACGCCGCTTCCATCGAACAAACAACGGAGGTCACCTACAACGTCCTGAGCCAATACATTAAGAATACGCTTGGGGGCGATGTGACTGCCTATCGCGCTCCCCAAGGCCGCATCGTCATCGAAGAGTGAACGGGGGCTGACGCAGCGGCCGCGACGGCGTCCAGTCCGTCGCCCGAAAAATTTTTTTGCTCAAAATGTGCTCTGTTTCAAAAAAATGCCGTAACTTTGCACCAGGAGGAAATGGTATTAGTTAAAAATAATCTTACAGAGGAAATACGTTAACGTCCTATGAAGAAATTGCTTACTTTGCTCGCACTGCTTATGAGTGCAACCGGCATGACGGCTCAGTCGGCCACTGACGGCACGAGCATCATACAGGAGAAAGACACCGTATGGGGCTTCGGAGCCAACGGCATTTATCTTTACAAACGCAAGATGCACCGCATCGACATAGCCTACCAGACGACGGACCCCAAGGGCAATCCCTGCAGGATGAGCGGCGTCATCATCATTCCCAAAGATGTGTGGGACGGCGAGCAGATATGCGACGGCATGGTGCTCTACAACCACTACGCCCAGATGGCCAAGAAGGACGCGCCCTCACGCGGCTACGCCACGGGAGAGGATATGGTGCTGGCCAATCCGCTGAATCCCAACTACATCATGGTCATTCCCGACTTCTACGGCTTCGGCATCACCGAGGATCAGGATCAGTGGTTCTGCTTCGGCGACGCCAACGGACACGCCTCCATCGACTGTCTGCTGGCCGCACGCGCCCTGCTGACGGAGCGCGGCCAGTCGTTGGGCAAATACCTCATCAACGCCGGCTATTCCTCCGGCGGATACGATGCCATTGCCGCCCAGAAGGTGCGCGACATGGAGTATAAGGACCAGATCAGCTTCGACCGCACCGTGGTGGGCGGCCTGCCGTTCGACATCTCGGAGGCCTACGACCAGTTCATCAAGAACAAGGACCAGTACTGGCGCGTGTTCGGCCTGCTCATGATACTCGACAGCTACAACCGCCACGCAGACCTCGGCTTCACGCCCGAACAGGTGCTCAAGTCGCCCTACGACGAGAAGTTCGACGAATGGGTGCACAGCGGCAAATACACCACCTCCGACATCCTTGAGGTGCTGAAGGACAAGAAGCTCGAGGAGGTCATCCAGGAACCGTTCCTCACGCTCAACTCCAAGGAGTACAGGAAGTTGTGCAAGGCCTTCGACGCCCACCTCCTGTCTAAGGGCTGGGTGCCCGATCCGACGCAGAAGTACGGCGTGTTCCATTTCTATAAGGACGCCACGGTGCCCATCAGCTCCGACCGCAAGCTGCTCAGCTTCCTCTCCAACTACTACTGGTATTGGGGCTCAAAGAACCCGTTCCAGAAGAGCATCATTCCCGAAAAGACCCATCTGCACACGAATTTCATCATGCCGTTCGAAAACCACTCTCCCATCGGCGGCATCACCTTCTACATCGGTCTGACGGCCACGATGGTCTCCATGCCCGTGCTCTACTACGACGGCGAGCTCAACACCTACTACGCCGACCTCATCAATGACCTCACGCCGCTCGAAATCGTCAAGGCCATCAACGGGAAAATCAATGTCAAAGACCTGATTCAGAAGGCCATCAACGGCGGCAACGAGGGCGGCAACATCTTCAACCTGATAGCACGCCTCATCGGCATCACGACGGCAACGGAGAGCCTCCTGAGCATCTCCGACCTGACCATGGCCGATCTGATGACGATGGCCGACGACAGCGGCGTGTCCGTCATCGAACTGCTGCAGATCGTCAGCTACCTCAATTCCGCTGAAGCCTCCGCCAACACGCCCGACGCCGGCAGCGAAGCCGACACCGCGACGGACGGAGACATCAGCGAGTCGCCCTTCCTGATCGACTACTACATCAATTATCTGACGAACTGGTTCAAGGAAAAGACCGGCATCGGCGCGACATCACAACAGTAACAGAACATCCACATTTTGACGAAGATGAAAAGACATACCTATTACTATATATTGGCAGCGGCGCTCCTGCTGCTGACCCTCTCCGCTTCGGCCGAGCAGCCAAGCAAGACCTTCAGGCTGATGACCCTCAACGTGGACGGCATGCCCCAAAAGATTCTCTTTGTGAACGCCAACGCCGACGGGCCCGGTGCATTGGGCAGCGTGGCCATCAGCAAATATGTGGCGTCGAAGGACTGCGACATCGTGGCCATGCAGGAGGATTTCAACTACCACCTGGAGATCCGTTCGCTCCTTCTGCTCAAATACAACCACGACGAGTGGTCCGGCGGCATCATGACGGACGCCTGCAAGGTGGATTATGCACACCTGCACCGCAACAAGTTCCCGACGGACGGCCTCAACATGCAGTGGAAGTGGGGAAGCCGCTCGACGGCCTACGAGCGTGTCGCCTGGGATCAGGCCTTCGGCAAGTTCAGCCACGACTTCGACGACATGATCACGAAGGGCTTCCGCTGTCACGAGATGAAGCTGCACAACGGAGTTGAAGTGGTGGTGTACAACATGCACATGGACGCTTCGAGCGAGCGCGACGAGAAGGCCGGCAACGACGGCAAGGACCGCGAGGCGCGCATCTCGCAGTGGGAACAACTGCGAGACTACATCCTGGACCATCTGGACCAGCGTCCCGTCATCGTGGCGGGCGACATGAACAGCCTCTACCACCGCGACGACGTGAAGAGCGTGTTCATCGACTACATCAACAACACGGGTCTGGCCACCGCAGGCGATGCCTGGGTAGAGTTGCAGCTGAACGGCAACTACCCCCGCTACGGACAGAGCCTCATCAAGGACGAAATGCTCGATAAAGTGCTCTATATCAACCCCGCAAACTCCCCGACGCCCGTCGTCCCCACGCTGGCCGAACTGGACACTTCCGGCTATATGAAGGACGGCAAGCCTCTGGGCGACCACTTCCCCCTGATCGTCACCTTCGCTGTGGATGAGCCTTCCGCTCTCGATGAACAGTCAGAAGAGCGCCTCGGACAGACGGACGACGCTCCCGTCTATACCGTGCAGGGCACGCTGGCCACGCCCGAGAGCGAAGGCGTCCTGATCAAGAAGGGCAAGAAGTACTTCAGGAACCGTAGTTCAAAAGCTTTTTGATCTGCTTCTCCATGGCATCGGGCAAGATCTGCGCCAGATGCTCCGCCATGCGCCGATACGATTCCTCGGGGCTGCGCTCGCAGCGGCATGACTCGCGGCCCAACAGGCGCTCCGGCGTGGTGAGCAGCGACCAGCCGAAGCCATATTCGCGCCCGTGCTTGTCCACCGGATAGACGAAATCCTCGGTGACGATGTAGGTGCCCATCTGCAGACGGCCGACATAGCCGTCGAACTTCGAACGCATATTCTTTCCCGTGAAGTCGCAGGCAGCCCGCAGCTCGCGCGTGATCATGCTGCCCTCCTGGCGCAGCGTCGTCAGAATGGCATCCTCGATGCTCCCCTCCTCCGGCACGGGATTCCGGCTGCGACGCCAATTGTAGAGGTCAGGCCACCACTCACGGCTGACGAAGCCGGCCTTGCCCGCAAAGAACTTGCCATAGACGCATCCGCCGTCGCGCACTGCCGAGCCCTTCCACTGCCACAACGGCCACTCCCAGGTCCCGTCGTCAAACTGCGTGAAGCGACACTCCTCGGCCATCATGCTCTCTGCCGCGTAACCCTGTATGCCGCTGTCCAAAAGCGGCAGGAAGCCAATCTGTCGGACACACTCTATCAGCTCCGGACAGGAGTGGATATAGCCGATGGCTCCGCCCCCGTCGTGAATCCTTTCAAAATAATCTGCCAGTGATTTCATCGTTTTTTTACGGTGTTTCCGTCCAATGGTCTTTATATTTGAAGACAAAGATACGAAATTATCTCGGATTCCGCGCAATATCGGATACAATCCCTGTCTTTTTATCTCTTTAAAGAATTATTCGGCGAAAAATTATGCGTGTGTGCCGTTATTTTTTGTAACTTCGCCGCAAAATGAACAGAAACGACATGGAATACAACACCAAAGGTCAAGTGCTGAAGAAGGCAGTGGTTTGGAAAGATCTATACTTCTATCGTAAGAGCGATGCGCTCTACCGGATAACCGTAGAGTTCTGCAAACGTTTCTTACCCGCTCACGGCGACCGCACCGTAGATCAGATGGTGCAGGCAGCCCGTTCCGGCAAACAAAATATCGTAGAAGGCAGCGAGGACGGACAGACCAGCTCTGAGATGGAGATTAAGTTGATGAATGTGGCACGGGGAAGCCTGCAGGAACTCCGTGCAGACTACCAAGACTACTTGAACACCCACCATCTTTCGATGTGGGATGCAAGTAATGAGCGTCAGCGGAATCTCCGTGATTTTTGCCATTCCCACAATGATTTTAGCGATTATGGGCCTCTGTTGGTTAAGATGAACGACGAGGAGATGGCCAATCTGGCACTCACACTCTGTCACCAGACAGACAAGATGATGTGCGCCTATATTGAAAAATTGGAAAAGCGATTTGTAACAGAAGGCGGAATCAAAGAGCGCATGCACGCAGCTCGCACCGGATACCGTAAAGAGCAGGATGCCCACATGCAAGCCTTAGAGAACGAAAACCGGCAGTTAAAAGCAAAGATTAAAGAGCTGGAGAAAATCCTGGAAGAGCTTAGAAAGGCCTAGGAGACCCAAGGAGCCCCTAGGAGAGCCTAGGAGAGCCTAGGAGACCCTAGGATGGCCTAGGAAATCCTAGGAGGCCCTGCGAATCAGCAGCAGCGAAACGACCAGCAGCACAGGGAACACTGAGGCGGCAAGCAGGCCGCCCTGAATGCCGTCGCCGGTGAATTCGGTGCCGAGGCCCACAAACGACGGGCCCAACGTGCCGCCCATGTCGCCGGCCAGCGCCAGCAGGGCAAAGAGCGCCGTGCCGCCTTCGGGCATCCGGGCCGAGGTGAGGCTGATGGAGCCGGGCCACATGATGCCCACGGCCAGGCCGCTGATCATACAGC
>JAEEGH010021911.1_pt1 | contig 13153 bp, 8 predicted proteins | sample 9134181 | NCBI WGS metagenome assembly JAEEGH01 (sample SAMN16246544, study PRJNA631951) | gut metagenome | biome: gut microbiome; feature: rumen; material: DP-attached | host: Bos | place: Iran: Karaj | collected 2018-10 | reverse complement strand
GAGGGAACGAATAATAAACAGGATCAAAATTTTAATATCCAGGATCAAAATTTTAATATCAATTGTTCTGAATACTGCAGTGTATATGGTAATGTAATGAGTCTTTTGACGGTTGAATATCAAACAGCTACGGAAATTACATTGAGTTTTGCTTTTCATCAATTGTTTCGGGATAATTCTCATCTTAAAAACCATCCAATAAATAAACTTGTTTTACCGGCAGAAATTCTCCATTCTTATTGTTATAGTCGTATGTTTTTTGGTTGTTCCTCTTTTACAATTGCCCCAGAATTACCGGCTACAAGGCTTGCTGATTCCTGTTATCATTCTATGTTCGAAGGTTGTGCATTTATAAAAGCCCCTAAATTGCCTGCAACAACTCTTTCTAATAGTTGTTATGCTCATATGTTCTATGACTGTATCTCACTTAAAGAAGCTCCGGAATTACCTGCAATAAATCTCGCATCTAGTTGTTATACTGGTATGTTTAACGGTTGTCTTTCATTGGTAACAGCTCCTGAATTACCGGCCACTACGCTTGCTTCTAATTGTTATAATAGTATGTTTTCAGGTTGTGTTTCATTAAAAACAGCTCCTGAATTACCAGCTACTGAGCTTGCAACTTCTTGTTATGCTAATATGTTTTATAAATGTAGTTCACTCATAGAAGCACCTGAATTGCCAGCAAAGACTCTAAAAAATGTTTGTTACTCGAAGATGTTTTTTGAATGTGAAAATATAAATTCTATAAAATGCCTTGCCACAAATATTTCCGCAAGTCAATGTACAGATAGTTGGTTAAAAGGTGTTTCTTCCACCGGTGAATTTATCACACTATCAAGAACTCCATGGACCAGAGATGAGTCCGGCATTCCAACCGGCTGGACCCGTGTAAATACTCAATAACTTTGCATTACACACAGACCTTTTCACGCGACTTTTGCGAAGCAAAATGTCGGTAAGCACGTATAAGCGTGCGACTCATTGCGAGCGAAGCGCGGCAATCCATTAATGAGGTTTTTATGAAAAAGATAATAATTATCATATCCCTTCTTTTCACAGTAATATACGCTCATGCCCAGAACAAGCCTATTGTTACAGACATTCAGGCTGTTGCTGCAAAGGGTACAAGAATAAATGTTTACTGGACTCTACCTCAAAATCCTGAGCCTGCAATTACAAAGCTTCTTGTTTATCGCGATACAAGACCAATTTCTTCATATAATCAGCTTAGCGGAGCATATTTTGTTGCAGAGCTTCCAGCAGAGTCATGCGGCTATACAGATTCAGTAAGCGATTACAATGATTATTTTTATGCAGTAATTGCTTTTACAGACCGTCCGTTTGATTTGATTTTAGTTTCAATGAACTCAACTGTTGATGGTGTTCATCTTATTGCACCGCAGCAAAAGGATATTGAACCAAAGAAAAAGAGTGATGAAAAACTGTATACAGACGGAACTTTAAGAGAAACTCCGCTTCCTTTTATTAATTATGTGGAAGGTCAGGGCCAGGGTGATACTCTGATTTCTGATGAAATTGCAAAATCTGCTACACAGTTCTCCGGATATTCATCAAAATCGGGAAGAACTCCTGTTTCGCCATATTTTTTTGAAGAAGATTTAATTTCCCCAGACTCTGGCGACGACTTCCTCCTTTTCGAAGTTCTTAAAAACACCTTTGTTCAGGAAAAATACGAAGAAGCCATAATTCTTTTAAATAAGCTAAACGGTACAAATATAAGCGAAAGTGTCCGCAACAGAGTATATTTTTACATTGCAGAAGCATATTTCTTCACTGGAGATTTTGAAGAAGCTGCTAAGGCATTTGTAAAAGTAGCACATGTTTATCCTCTTCAAACAAAAATCTGGATGAACTATACACTGGACAGAATCGCTTTGCCAGAATAAAAGACATTTGTATTAAAAAACTGGCGCAAGGGAGGATTTCGGATTTCAAAAACGCTCTGAAGTGCGGCCGCATAAGCGGCCAAGTATATAGTTCCAAGGCACTTCAGCGCGTAGGCGGCTAGCCGCCGGTTTTGCAAATCCGAAGATCCGACCGGAAGCCAGTTTTTTAATACCTACTGTTTTTGTGCGCGAAGCGTGGCAATCCATAAATGTACAATTCATCCGCTTATTGTAAAAATCTCTTTTAACTGATATTCTTAAAGAATGTTAGAAGAGATAAAATTACCAATCGAACAGTTACGCGAAGAAATTATGAATGTTTGGGGGCGTCTTTGACTCGGACGCTATTGATAAATCTATTGCAGAAAAAATGAAGCAGTCGGAGGCTCCCGGATTTTGGGATGACCATGAGGCTGCAGAAAAGGTTATGGCACAGGTACGCAGGCTTAAAAACCGTGTAGAGCCATGGCGAGACTTATTAAAAGACATGGACGATCTTGATGCCATGTATGAACTTGCCAGTGAATCGGGCGGACAGGATGAAGAAGATGAAGTTCGCCAGATGTACGAAGCCGCCAAACAAAAATTCGAAAAATTAAATATCTTAAATCTCCTTTCTGGCGAAGTTGATCAGAACGATGCATATCTTACAGTACATGCAGGCGCTGGTGGTACAGAAGCTTGTGACTGGGCCTTTATGCTTAGCCGTATGTACTTACGCTGGGCAGAACGTCACGGCTATAAAACAGAAGTTCTAGACGAACTTGAAGCAGAGGGCGGAATTAAATCTATCACAATTCAAATTTCAGGAGACTTTGTATACGGCTACCTCAAGGGCGAAGGTGGAATCCATCGTCTTGTACGAATCTCTCCATTTGATGCAAACGCCCGCCGTCATACAAGCTTTGCTTCTGTTTATGTTTATCCGGTTCTTGATGACACTATCGAAGTAGATATCCGTCCTGAAGACTTGCGTGTAGATACATACCGTGCAGGTGGAAAGGGTGGTCAGCATGTAAACAAAACAGACTCTGCCGTACGCTTTACACATATTCCTACTGGAATTGTTGTTGCCTGCCAGAGTGAGCGCAGCCAGATTATGAACAGACAGTCTTGTATGAACATGCTCAAAGCAAGACTTTATGAATATTACAGTGAACAGAAAGAAAAGGAAAACTCAAAATTTGCAGGAGAGAAAAAAGACATCTCTTTTGGAAGCCAGATTCGTTCTTATGTTTTCTGTCCTTATACTATGGTAAAGGATCACCGCACAAAATATTCTGTAGGAAATATTCAGGGTGTTATGGATGGTGACCTTGATGAATTTATGAATGCTTACCTTGTAGCAAAGTGGAAGGGCCTTCCAATGGATGGTGCAGGGGATGATGACGAGGAAGTTTAAGCTCTTTCTTACATTATTAATATTTTCCTCAAATGTATTTGCTGCTACTACACAAAGCGAATGGGTTATTGGTGCTCAAAAGTTTTCTTTTACAAGAAATCAGACTGGCTCTGTTGCAGACGGTATTGCTGTAATGTTTCCTGCCAGGATTTTGGAAAAGCTCAGTTCAAACATGTACCGAAACCTTTACAAGGATGAAAAGGCGGAACGTGAACTGTATAAGCTTCGTCAGGAAAAAAACTCATACTTTCTACAGCTCTCAAGTGAAATAAAAAAACGCGACAGCCTCTTCCTTGATAAGTACAGCAAATCTGAACTTGACCGCAAAATAGAAGCGCAGAATAAAAAAATTCTGGAAATTAAAACAAAGCTTGATGATAATTTAAAAAGTCAGCATGAGCTTGAAGAAACTATAGCAGACGAACAGACTCAAAGTTATCAGAATGTTCTGGCTAAAAAGAGTTTTTTCTCATCTCAGAGTTTCGAAGCCGAAAAAGTTTCCTTATATAAGAACGATATTTCTGCATTATTTAATGCTTCAAATATTGCAAAGGAAAGCGGTATTCAAAGTGCACTTTTTGAAAAAGAAGTTGTTAATGCAAAAATAAATTGTCTTATAACAGGTAAAATAACTGCCTACGATGAATATCTTTCTGTTACAGTAGAAGCTTTTGTTTTCCCTGGTCGAAGGTTAGTTTCAACAATTACAGAAATTGGTTCTATTGATGATGCAGACTTTATGGCTTCAAATATCGCAAGTGCTCTGGCTCCTGCAATTACAAACTCTATGCCTGTAACAATTCAAATAAAAGTTTCCGAGCCTTCATCCTATGATTCTGTAAAAACCTATATAGATGATATTCTTTATAACACAACAGATCAGGCTTTTACTATTGATTCTGGAGTTCACTTTATTCAGTTTACCGCTGACGGTTATAGAAACGCAGGAACGAATTATTATTTTGAAGGAAACAAATATTACGAAATTGATGTTGCTCTTGAACCTCTGGAAAGCAAAACAATTTATATAGATGCTAAAAAAGGATTGGAAGGAAAATTCCTTATAAACGGATTCCCGGCTACAGTTCTTTCTGATGGAAAATCTAAAATTGAAATAAACGGAAACGCTGTGCTTGGAGAATTTATTACAGAGGAAAATACTTCTGCATTTTTATATATCCCTGAAAATAAACTTACAGATGAAGCGCTTTATACTGCAAAGGTTAAACCGCTTGATCACAGTGAGTACATTGAAAAATACAGACGGCGGATGTACCTTTCTTACAGTATTCTTGTAACTTCTCTTGTTCCGACAATTGCAACAACAGGACGTTTGAAAAGCTATACAAGTCTTTTTGAAGATGAAGCAAAACGAAAAGCTTTGTCAGAAAATGAAAGCGAATATAATACTTTCTTAAAGGATGCATTAATCTGGAATCAGGCGTCAAGAGTGTTTACAGGAATTTCTCTTGCATGCGGAGCCTGGTTTATATTTGAACTTTACAGATATTTCCACGCCGCAAACAGTGTTCTTCCTGCCAGCACAAAAATCACTTTTGATTATACGGAACCAGAACCAGAGCAAAACGTGGTCCCTGAGCCTGTCGAAGGGGTCGAAGGGCCAGAAAACCAGACACAAGAAAATAATATAACGGAGTAATATATGAAAAAATCTTTTGGAGAAAAATTCAAGGCACTTTTTAAAAAGAAGTCTGCCATTAATGATGATTTTTATGATGAATTAACTGATATCCTTGTAGAAGGAGATATTGGCGCAAAAACAGCTTTTCAGATAGTTGAAGAGCTTGAAGATATTTGTAGAGAAAAGAAGATTTCTGATGAAGCTGCAGTAGTTCAAGAGCTTAAAACTCTTCTTTTGCAGAGCGTAAAATCTGTAGCTCTGGAACCAACGCCCGATAAGACAAATATCTGGATGATTCTTGGTGTGAACGGCGTTGGAAAAACTACTTCTGTTGCAAAAATGGCACGCATGTATGCATCTAAAGGAGTACAGAATGTTGTACTTGCTTCTGCCGATACCTTCCGTGCTGCTGCAATTGAACAGCTTGCAATGCATGCCGATAAAATTGGTGTTCGTGTTATCAGTCATCAGCATGGTTCAGATCCTTCTGCTGTTGTTTATGATGCTGCAGAAGCAGTCAAAGCAAAAGGTTCAGGACTTGTTCTTGCAGATACTGCAGGCCGTCTTCATAACAAAGAAAATCTTGTTCGCGAGCTTCAAAAAATCAATAAAACCTGTACTACAAAAGCAGATGAAGGTTGTTATAAAAAACTCATCGTTATTGATGCTACAACAGGTCAGAATGCCTTGCGTCAGGCCGAAGTTTTTAATGAAGCAGTTGGCGTAGATGCAATCATAATGACAAAATATGATTCTACTGCAAAAGGTGGTGTTGCTGTTTCAATCGGGCGAGAGCTGGGCATACCGGTAGCATATGTCTGCACTGGTGAAAAATATGATGATATTTCGCCATTTAATCCCGAAAATTATATAGACGACTTTTTGGGTTTGTAAATTTGAATAAATATTTATTGGCAGGGCTGCTCCTGTTCGTTCTGACATTCATTTCTTGTTCTCAAAAAAAAGTAGTAGAAAAAAATCCGCCCGATAAAGAGGTGCAGAATTATATTTTAGAACGCTTAATGGAAAAGAAGACCCCGTCATATTTTGAAACCCTTATGTTCAGGTATTCTTTTAAGAATCACACTGTTCGTTACCTTTTTGAAGAAGCCTATCCTGAATGTATCGGTATTTATGACTCAACAGGATTTTACAGTGAATCTCTTGATGACGCTAATTGGGTAGACAGCATGCTTGTTTCTCTGGAAGAAGCGCGCCTTGGAGAAGAAGTTTTTAATTTCCTTGAGGATGAAGCAAATTTTCATCCGCCTATTATTGAAGAGTTTGAAGAAGCTTCCTTAGATTCACAAAATTCAGAAGAAAATGTAAATGAGGATTCTGAGCAAAATAATGCATCGGTTCCACAAGTTGAAACTGTAGAAAAACGACTTTTAGATTCGTATAACCGTCTAAAGGTAATGGAATTTGGTTCTGAACTTTTCTTCCCAATTCAAAAAGAAAAAGGCGATGCTGTTTTGATTCATTATTCTGACAAGGCAGCTGTCAGACTTTTTTATGATGAATTTTTCAGGCTTACGAAAAAAGAACACTGGAACATGGAATCTGTTCAAAATGCAAAACTCAAGCTTGTTGAAAAGTATGAGTATAAGGGAGAATCAAAAAATCCTGTTCAGAAAATTATTGAATCCGACACTAACGTTTTTGTTTCCAAATTGAATGAAAATGGTTTAGTTATTAGGACTCAAAAATATGAAGTTCCTCAAATAACAGAAGAAGATTCAAAAAAATCTGATTCTAAAAAACGAAGCAATAAACTTGTTTCTACGACAAGCTGGACTTACGACCAGAAGAACCGTATAACAAGCGAAACTGTTTCAGAAAAATCAAAAGTTCAAAAGCAGGTATTCATATATGACAAGATTGACAGGCTTGAAGATAATCCTGACAACATTCCGCCAGACTACGAATACTATGAAAATGGAGTTCTGCGTACAAAAACAGAATACTCTACTAAAGGAACTTACAGAACAACAATTGTGTTTGACAAAGTAAACACAGTCAGAGCTGAATACGAAAATTATATTAAGGTTCGTGATGTTTATTATGTAAACGGAGTTCAAAGACGAATAAAGAGTTATGAATAAAGCAGGATTAATTTCAAAACTAAAATGGATTCATGCAGTCTCAAGCCGTTTTGCCCGTGTTGACAGACAGGGGCGTTCTGCCGTTACATCCTTTCTTGCAACTCTTGGAATCTGCTTTGGCGTTATGACTCTTATTACAGTAATGAGCGTTATGAACGGATTTCAGATGAATTTTATAGACGCCATTATGGAAGTTTCTTCCTATCATATAAGGGCAGAGCATGTACCAGAAGAAAGCTCTGAGCAGTTTATGAAGCTTTGCAACAATAATAAAAACGTTCTTTCTGTTACACCTTTTTACGAAGCCCAGACTTTAATGACAGATGAAACTGGCCGCGAAAATGCAGCGGTAATCAGGGCAATAGATCCGGAAGTTTTTATAAATGACAAAGGCTTTAATAAAGAACTTAAAATAGTCGACGGAGAGTTTGATCTTTCCGAACCTGATTATATTGTACTGGGCTATACTCTTGCTCATCATCTGCGAGTTGGAGTTGGAGAAACTGTAAATCTTTTAGTGCTCAGCGGTGGAAGCGATGTTTCTCTTTTAAGCGGAGACAGAAACTTTATTGTTACAGGTCTTTTTAGAACAGGCTATTCAGATATAAACAGCGCTTATTCCTTTATAAATCTTGATGCTGGAGAAACTCACTTTGGTAAAGCCGCAGAAAAAATCTATGGCATCAAGCTTAAAAACTCTCAGGAGGATGCAAGAACAATTGCACTCCTTGAAAAAGAAGCCTCTGGCCTTGAACTTAAACCAGCTTTGCAGTCCTGGCGCGAATACAACAAATCATTTTTTGGAGCACTTCGTATAGAAAAAAATATGCTGCTCCTTCTTGTGGCAATAATTTTCGTTGTAGTAGGAATAAATATTTATAACGGTATGCGCCGACTTGTTTTTGAGCGAAGAAGCGAGATTGCAATACTTTCTGCAATTGGTGCCGAAAATAAAGATATAAAGACAATCTTTATAATGAGGGGCTTTACAACAGGTGCGGTGGGAGCATTCTTTGGCCTTATTTTTGGATTATTGATAAGTGTAAATACAGGGTTTATGTTTAATGCTGCAGCCAGAATAATGTACTGGCTTCAATATGCGGCAACGGCAATTTTCAACCGCCAGAATCTGATGTATGTTCAGGAGAATTCTTCTTATGCAGTTTATGCAAATATTCCTGCAAGAATATTTTTTAGGGAAGTTGTAATGATTGCTTTGTTTGGAATTATTTCTCCTTTACTTGCATCATGGGCAGCAAGTAAGAATGTATTAAAAATGACAGTAGCGGAGGTGCTTCATCATGAGTAATATTTTGCAAATAAAAGATCTTGAAAAAACATATATCTCTGACAGCGAGTGCCTTACAATTTTAAAAGATTTAAACCTCACAGTAGAAGAGGGCAGTAAGGTTGTAATTGTCGGCGAAAGTGGAAGCGGCAAAAGTACTCTCCTAAATATCATTGGTGGAATTGATAAAATAACAGCAGGAACTGTGTTAGCGGGAACTAACGCCCAGTATGATCTTTCAAAGCTTGATGAAACAGAAATTGCAGAATACCGTTCTTCTTTTCTTGGCTTGATTTTTCAGTTCCATTATCTTTTAAAAGATTTTACAGCGCTCGAAAATGTTTATATGCCTGCCTTCATTGCGGGGGTTCCAAAAAAAGAAGCAGAAGAAAAAGCAGCTGCACTTTTACAGGATGTTGGTGTTTATGACAGACGAGATCATCTTCCTTCCCAGCTTTCTGGTGGAGAACGCCAGCGAGTTGCCGTTGCACGTTCCCTTATAAACAATCCTTCTTTAATTCTTGCAGATGAACCAACTGGAAATCTTGACCCCGCTAATGCAGCACTTATCGGAGACCTGCTTTTTAGTATGGTAGAAAAATATAAGAAAACTTTGCTGCTTGTAACTCACGATTTAACACTTGCCCAGAAAGGTGGCAACTGTTTTAAAATTGTAAAGGGCAAGCTTGAAAAAACTCAGATAAAAGGGACAGGCCAATGACATTCCGCTCTTCACTTATGTTTGCAAAAAGCCTCATCTTCCCAAAAGCAGAGAAAAAATCTTCGGCAAGAAGAAGTCTCTGGGGTGCTTTATTGTGCATAGGTTTGAGCATTGTTCCACTCGTTGTAGTTCTTTCTATTACAAACGGAATGATTCAGGGCATGACAGACAGAATTATAGGTCTTTCTTCTAATAATATTCAGGCCTATGTTTCGCCAAAATTAAAGGATACTCAAAATCCTCAAAGCTACCGCGATTATGCACAGCAGTTTAAAAATATAAATGGGGTTCTTGAAGTTTATCCAGAAATTGGAGTTACCGCTTTAGCTGCCGGAAAAAAGATGAGAACAGGGGCTCAGATCCGAGCTCTTGATAAAAATATATTTACAAAGAACAAAGCCTTTACAGATTTGTTTACAATTCTAGAAGGCGATCTTCTTGATTTTCAAAATCAGGAAGAGGGTACAGCTACTTATGCAGTAGTCGGTCAGAAGATGGCACAAATGCTTGATCTTCATGCAGGCGATACCTTCCGCGTAATTACAATTAAAACTACAGACGGCAAGCAGTCTCCAAAGCTAACATCATTTAAAGTTTCTGCAATTATTTCTTCGGGCTATCAGGAACTTGATGCACTTTGGGTTTTCATTCCTCTTGAAGCTGCCTACAAATTTGTTTCTTTAGGAAATGCCTCATTTACAGTAATGATTGAAACTCCCGAAAGCTATTCCCCGGACCTTGTAAGAATCCAGCGAGAGCTTAAAAAAGAATATGGAAAATACATAAACTTTTACAGATGGGATCAGGTTCACGCTGCTGAGTTTGAGAACTTTTCGTCCACAAAGGTTATGCTCGTGTTCATTATGATTCTAATTGTGCTTGTTGCTTCTATAAATATATCATCTGCAATCATCATGCTTGTAATGGAACGCCGCAAGGAAATTGCAATTTTAAAAAGCATTGGTGCAACTCCATCTGGAATAACGTTTGCGTTTATAATTACAGGAATAACATGCGGACTTGGAGGTCTTGCACTTGGACTTCCGTTTGGACTACTTGCTGCTGTAAACGCAAATGAAATTGTTCAATTTATAGAAAAGCTTGTAAATGTAATTGCAAAAGCAGGATATTATTTAAAAGGTGTACCTGCAGAAGAAATAAATGCAATCCGTCTTATGGACCCTGCATATTATCTTCAGACAATTCCTGTGAATCTTCCTTTTTCGCAGGTAATATTAATCAGTTTGTCTACAGTGCTTTTGGCATTGTTAGTATCAATCATTCCTTCGGTAAAAGCCGGCAAGGAAAAACCGCTTGATATTTTGAGGAAGGCCTAGAGAAAAGATGAAAAGGTTGTCGTTGATAACTAAAATCTGCATTATAATTTTTCTCTTTATTTTCTCTCTGGCAATTCTTTTGTCTGTGCCAATGTACAAGAGGCTCAGTAAAATTGTAGACAAATATTCGGAGCTTGTTGTTTCTCAAGTTGCCCAAAAAACAGGACTGATAGTTTCGTATGAATCTATTTCTCCTTCGGTGCTGGCATACCTTGGTGTTAAGGGCATTAATGTAAATGATAAAGACGGACGAACAATTGTTTCTGTAAAAAATACTCACGTAAAATATAAAATCCTTCCATTATTAAAAAAGAATTACAATTCAATTTTAAAAGGCATTTCAATTAATGGTGTAGACTTAAATGTTGTAGAATTAATTGATTTTGTAAAAGAATTTAATTCCTACCATGCGCCGCCAGATGCAATTGATACGGGTCAACCCAAAAAATCAGAGGAAGAAATTTATAATCTGATAAAAATGATTATGGATTATATTCCTCCGAACATAACTGTCAAAAATTTGAATGTTTTATATAACCAAAAGCCTCTAAACGCTTCCTTGCTAGTCAAGGAAATCAGAGTTTTAAACCAGGAACAAAAAAAATCTATAGATTTTAATATTAAAACCGATGCCCATGTAGTTTATACAGACAAGGTTGATGCTTCTGGTGAAGTTCTTTTCAACGGCTCAATTACTCAGAATCTTGAAAACTCATATATAAACATAAATCTTGCAAACTTTACTCAGGGAAAATTCAAGCTTAATAAATTAAACTTCCTTGCCGCATATAATCAGAAAAAGCTTTCTGTTCGAACTGTTCAGAATGTAATTCCTATTGCCCTTGATTTTATTTATGATATTGATCAATCACAGGCACAGGTAAATATTCAGACTCAAAATCTTAGTCCTAATTCTGTATTCTCTTCTGTTTCCGATAAAAATCTTTTGAATAAAATTAAAGATGTTTCACTTACAGTAAATGCAGGTGCTCAGTACGGCCTCAAAAATAAAATGATTACTTATTCTTCAAGCGGAAATGTTTTTGTTCCGGATGCAATGCTTCCTGGTTCCTTGACAATTAATTATTCGCTTGCCGGAAATGATAAAAAAGTTATTCTTAATACACTTGATGTAAATGGCGAAAACTACAGTGGAAATGCAAACCTTTCATATATCTTTAAAACTATGCAGCTTAGTGGAATTGCAGAGCTGCAAAAGTTAGTATTGCCTAACAAAAAAGTAATTTCTACAGAGGTTTATTTTGACCCTCTGGAAAAATCTGGCTTTATGATTTTCTCTCCGCAGATTTTTATTGGAGATAAAGCGCTCACAGCTCTTCAGTCAAGAATTATGCCGAGAAACGACTCAATAGATTTTGATCTTGAAGTAAATGATTATTCGCACATTGGAGAAGCCGACAGCCTTACTCAGGGAACAATAAAGCTTGACGGTAGTTATCTTACAAAATCAAATTATTTCCAGACTAATCTGTCGTTGAATACAATTTATCTTGATACAGTTCTTGGCATTGTAAGGGAAGTTATAAATCAAGAGGACGCAAAATCAATAGAGGGCGTTCAAAAATCTGTTGCCGATTTTGTATTCTCTGGAGATGCATATATTTCTACAGACTTAAAATCTGTTTCATATAATATTCCGTACTTAGTTCTTGCTAACACAAAAAAAGAAAATCAGGTTTTGATGCTTGTTGTAAACGGAAACGAACAGTCTATTCAGGTAAATAATTTTTATCTTGTTTATGGTGATGTTGCAATTGATGCAACTGCAGCTCTTGATTCCATGCCTGGCAGCTCCGATAAATTTTACACAATCGATTTAATTTCTTCGTCAATTCCATATCATTTTTCGGGAAGCATAATGCCGGAAGTAATTACACTTACCGGAGATTACGGAACAGATGCCGAGGTCCGTATTGGCAAGAATAAAGCGCTTGATGGATTTGCCACTTTTAAAGGCCTGCCGTTTATGCTTCAAAATTCTGCATATATAGTTTCGCTTGATACAGATTTCAGCTATAACGAAGATGAAGGTCCGAACATTACACTCCAGCATCTTCAGGTAGAAAAAGACAGCCCTGATTCTTCCGTTAATCCTCGTCTTGAAATTTCTGGAAGCGGAACAAAATACGGAGCTCAGATTAATTCTATTTCTTATACCGATTTATATTCGTCGTTGAACGGAACTTCTGATATCACTATAAACATCGATAAAAATATTTTCAGTTCTGCTGGTATCCAAATGAATCTGCGTGATAGCATAACTGATGAATCTTTTGTAATTGATGCTTCGGTTTCAAATCCAGATTCTGTTGTGTTAAATAAGGATTCAATTTTCACTTCGCTTTATGCAAACGCAATGGTTGAAATTTCAAATTTCAGTCTTAACCGATTTATGAATGTTAAGCATGATAACAACGAAGTTACGGCAAGTGTATATCTTTCTGGAACACTTGAACATCCTTATGCCACTGCCTCTATTCAAAAGCTTACTTTCCTTTTGAACGATGAAATTGTTGCTGCCGGTGGTTCTGCAATTCTTGAAGAAAGAGATCTTACAATAAATGATTTCTTTCTAAATGCAAAAAAATGGAAAATTGATGGAGTTACTGGAAACGCTTCTTTAAAAGACTTCACAGGCAAAGTATCTGCAAACATTACCACAGCTGGAGAGAAGAATATTACAATGCCTCTTATTCTTGAAATTCAGGATTCTTATGTTCCTCCTGA
>JAEEGH010021910.1_pt1 | contig 13153 bp, 8 predicted proteins | sample 9134181 | NCBI WGS metagenome assembly JAEEGH01 (sample SAMN16246544, study PRJNA631951) | gut metagenome | biome: gut microbiome; feature: rumen; material: DP-attached | host: Bos | place: Iran: Karaj | collected 2018-10 | reverse complement strand
TTCAGAAAAGGATTTCGCTGAGCACATCATTGATGAGTGCTACAATCTCGATGACATGATGGGTCATCTGGCATCATACTTCGATTACGAAGCATATGCGAGGGATCTCTTCATAGATGATTTCTATTTCACTGATGGTTATGTGTTCAGAAGATAATCTGGACACATTCTATTACCTACAGAAAAGGAGCACCCGAATCAACATTTCGAGTGCTCCTGTATCTGCTCCGTCAAGCGGAGGAGAGAATAATAAATTCTACTCAACTGCGCGAACCAAGCGCACGGAATGCCCTTTGTAGCGGTCGAAGGAGTAGTCTGGGCCGAGGCTGCTATCGTTGAAGTACACATATTTGGCGTAGTTATTACCTACGGCCGTAGACGACCAGTAGCTGCCGGCTCCAACGTTTGTGACGGCCGAGCCTTCGCGGCGGCCCGCAGCGGGCAGGAACACGCATCCCTTAGCAGCAAGAGCATTCCACTGGGAAGAGGTACACTTGGTGCCCCAATCGCTAGCGCTGTTGACTGTGCCTGCAGTTGTTACCTCGCTTGCTGCGATAGATAAGCCGTCGGGGAACAGAATAATGCCGTTCACGCCGCCGCTGACATCGGTGCGGATGGTGGCATGAGCGTAGCGGGCACTAGAAGTGCCGAATACGGTGCCGCCAGTGGTGCGAGTGTTGAAGAGGTATCTCCACTCATCGCTGGTCAGCGTACGCCAGCCGGAGTTTTCGGTGTTTCCACCATTGCTAATGGCATTGTACCCCCAGTCGGCTTGTCCCGTCTGATCGTAGAGGTTTTTATATTTATCCCCGTAGGCGTAGTAACTGCTGCTTGTTTTATTTGTGCTATATGGCTGGTAGCAGGTTGCACCGTGATTGTAGCCGCTGGTAGCCCAGCCGAAGAGACTCACCACGTCCTTGTCCCCATAGTCGTCTGTGCAGTATGGAGAAGCATTGGTCTCAACCGTGCTATACTGTTGCTCCATGAAACTCCAGGTGCTTGTACTCTTGGTGTATTGCAAGTTACCTTTCGAGAAGCGCACTTGGTTGCCACTACCATTGATGGTGAATTTGCCAGAGAGAGCGCCCTCAGGCAGCGCGGCCATCTTCCAACTGACGTTATAGCCATTGTTTGCTTCGTAGGTCTTGCCGGTCAACGACTTTGTGTAGTATGTCGTGCCGTCGGTGGCGGTTATGTTGATGGTCGCAAAGATCGTGGGACGGATGGCCACGTAGATAGGACCAGCAGCTGCCGAACGGGTGACGGTGTAGTTGTTGGTGCCGTCGCTGATGGTCATGCTCGTGATTCCGCTGGTGATTTCGCTACTGCCGGTGCTGTTCTTCAGCGTGACAGCCAGGATGGCGAGCTGGTTCTCAAGCGTCAGCGTGGGCAGATTGCCGCCGTTCCATGCGCCAGACTTCGTGCAGAGATCGTATTTGCTGCCGAGGTCTGCGAGTGTGCCGCCTGACTGCGAGTTGAGTTTGGTATAGTCCACATCGGTTTCACCAGCCATTGCAGCGGGATAGATGTAGGTCACGTCCTGCGTCCTGTCGGGGTTGTCCAGGGTGAAGGTGAACTTGGCATTCTTGCCGCCGTCAGCGATGTCGCCGCTTCCGTTCAAAGGATTGCTCACGGCCTTCACAGTATTTCCGCTGTTGTTCTTATAAATAATAGCCATCGTCTCACCATCGGCGAAGGTCTTCACACCGGTTGCGGTCAGTGCGCGGGTGATTCCGCCGTCGAGGCCAATGGTGGCGGTTAAGGTTACTGATTTACTCTGGTTCTCGGGCTGCTGCGGATTGCTGACACCGTCGTCTTCGTTAGAGCAGCCGGTCATCATTGCACCCACCAGTGCGAGGGCAGCCATGCTAAGATATTTCTTCATTGTTTCTTCGTTTTAGTGGGTTTGTTACTCTTCATCTACATTGTGCCAATTTTCGTAGTTCTGAACTCCGGCTTGGCCATTACTACCAACCAGCAGCTGCGGCTGTTGTTTCAACTGGACGACCTGTGTCGTCGGACTTTCGTACTCTTTTCTTTTCATAGATGTATTGTTTAATTTATGATTTGCCTTATTGGTTATTATTGCACTTGTAAAGGTAAATAAAAGCCTCCAAAGGGTGGCAATGGGGCGTGTGGCAATATCGTAAAATGATGTTGCAAAAATGAAATAAAAAGAAAATCAAAGGGTTACAGAAGGGTAATTAGGTGACAACAAACTCTGTTGGCGACACGCCTTTGAACTTGACGAAGTTGCGGAAGGCTGTCTGGCGGTTGCGGAAACCGGCTTCATAATAGAGTGACTTGTGGTCGCGCTGCGGGTCTCTATGAAGTTGGTCGGCCATGAAATCAATGCGCTGCCTGTTGAGAAAGTCGTTGAAGGTCAAACCCGTGTGTTCCTTGATGCAGCGGGCTACGTAGATGCGGTTGGTGCCCAGGGCCATGCTCAGGCTCTCGGCAGTGGTGTCGGGATTGCGCCACACTTCCCACTCGTCCATTGTCTGACAGATGCGAAGCCAGAGCACGTCCTTCTGATTGTTGTCCTTCGGTATCTTGACGTGCTGCATCGTGTGGCTGAATGCTACTGGGGTCAGGCGTTCGAACACCTCAAACCAGGTGTAATAGGCCAGGGCGAAACATACCCAGAGGATGTGAACGTGGTGGAAGAGGGGCCATCGGGTGAATACCTGCGTCATGAACAGTAATCCCATGATAAAGGTGAGCATATTGGTCTTCCATATCCAACGGCTGTCGGCACTCGACTTGCGCCAGTTGTAGGGAATGAACCACAGCAGGAAAGTATAGGCCACGACGCAGGCCACAATGCCCAGCCGGACGAGCACATCGACATCAAGCACGTGTGCCCAGATGTCGCTTATATAGGTCAACGGCTGGAAACGAAGTCCCAGCAATACCAGTACGAGAACTAGCAGTTCGGGGGCAGCAAGTAGCAGGCCCCGCCGCCAGTTGAGCCATCCGGGATTGACCACCTCAATGGGGTAGAGCAGATAGAGTATGATACTGGCCATACCACCTATGAGCAGGAAAGGTGCTAGCACGGCATGATAGACCTGCAACGTCGGTTGGAAAATGTAGGTGGAAAGACGCAGGATGCACAAGGCTGCCACCTGCAGATTGAAGATGGCCAGAAAGAGGCGCGAGCGGTCGCTGATTTCCTTGCGTTTCCGCCACATCACAATGCCGCACGTCAGGCTGATAACCAGACAAACGGTGATATTGACGATGGATAATACTGTATGCATCTCAGCACCTTTGATCAACTTTCTTATAACTCGGTATCGTATTGTGCTTCATAAGCGTGGGTTAATAGTAATTATTTGTGCAAAGCTATGAATTTGTGACAAAGATAAGTAAAGTCTTTTTATTCTACAAGATGTTAGGTAATAAAAACAAAGAGCTGACAAACTAATGTCAGCTCCCTGTTTAGGAGTTAAGAAGTTAGAGGAGTTAAGGAGTTAAGACGATACTGGTTCTCAGCTCTCTTACATCATACATCTTACATCAGCCATCATACGTCTTTAACCGTTAACCCTTAACCGTTATCACCCCAACTCTTTACCCCAAGCTTACCTCTACGCTACCTCCACGCTACCTCTACGCTACCCCCACGCTAGGGTACGCATAGCCCACGCATAGAATAAGCATCAGTATCTCAGAAGTTTTTCAAAAAAATACAAAACAAGATTCATTATGCCATACATGGACGCACGGCTGACCTAACCTCTATCCAATAAAAAATTATCTATTAACTATTATCTATTATCTATTAACTCTTAACTACCCTCCTCTTCCCTCTTCCATCAACCTTCATTTTTCTTCTCTTCTTTCTTTCCTGCAAACTTCCAAAGCAAAACAAGAAGCAGAACCCAGAACACGACAATCAAACAGATTATAGCAATACGGACAGCAATAACCTCAAAACTTGCCTTTTCATCGTAAATAGCAACCCCTAACATCATATCCTCTGCCCATTTGTACACCTTATATGAGCCATATCCACCCAGATATAGTATCACAGCAAGAGCGAACCAAGCAGGGGAACATCCGCATCCGCCCCATTTCTCCCTCGACATCTTATCCGCTACAAGCGAAGAATATATGAAATCTAAATAATCCATAGGTTGAAAGCTTAAAGATTATAGTTTATAGGTTAGTGGTTATAGGTTATTGAGTTGGTTTTCGTACCTCTCTCTGAAATACCAAAAAGGATATATATTTCCTTTTGGGCAGGTTTTAAGAGCATTCTTTACAAAATCCTCAAGCGTTAAGGACGAAATCTTGTACTGGTATTCTGGCAGTAGTTCATCCTTCAGCGATGCCACTTCCTTTTCTGTTGTAGGATGCAGCGCTGGTGCAAGCACAACAGAATAGCACCTGTTAGCCCCTTCTACGATGCCATAACACTCCGTAAGCAGGAAGTTGCGATATATCTGCGTTATTACCTTCTCACCAGAAAGCAGCTTCGCTTCAGTTTCAGGCTTAAACATCCCAATTCGTTTAATCCATTCCCGATACCTGTCTTGTGCCCTTTCCTTATTACTGGTGTTCTCACCAAGCACATCTGTATACTTTGTCTCGATGGCAATAAATGCAGGCTTACCATCCGTATCATTATAACGCACAATGGCATCCATAGCCGTGCAATCATTCAGATAGTTCTTGATGTCTGTATGCAGATATTCCAGCCCAACCTCTGTCACCACACCGATATGCTTATCTGGGAATATCGCTTTAAATACGCCCGTCACAATATCGTCCTTCCCCTCCTCCATCATCTGTATGAAAGGACAGAACAGATTGAAAGCCATAGGCTGACTTGATAGCATGTTGTTAAACAGCCGGTATTCATCTATCGTTTCATGTGGTTGCAAGTTCTTTACTCTACTCTTGGCATAATTAAATGTAAACTTGTCCACAAAGTTTTTGCCAGTCTTTTCACCATTCGCCAACATGCTAATCTGTTTCTTAGAAGAACTACGCAATGGGCCAACACCCATTGGCTCGCCTATCATCACTCTAAACATACCCTGCTGTTCGCGACATTTGTTTCTGAATTCTGTTATTGTCATAGTATCAGAATTCTTTTTACGGTACTCCGACTCTTCTGGCTTATTAATCTGAATACCGAAATACTTCTCAACAGCATCAACATTTAGCCGAAAATGACCTCTTCTATTTCTATGGCTTGGTAGTTCACCAGATTTGACGAGACTAATAATCTCGTCATATGAGCGATTAGTAAGTTTTACAACTTCTGAAGTATTAATGTATTTTTGGAATTTCATAGGTACTTAATTAGTATCTGCAAAATTACAAATTAATTACTTTATCTTTATAAATTTCATGCAATTTGTTTAGGCTACTTGTTTCGTTGAGTCCTACAAAAAGAATCTTGTCTGCCTGTTCGCATATGTATTTGTTACGAGCAAAAGCAGTAACCTTAGACTGTCTGACAGCATTTGAAGTTGATATAATGAGCAGTCTGTTTGCATCAAGAAGTTCTTGCAATTCTGATGGTATTTGTTTATACATTTGTCTTGACAAAACAACTATTATAGGTTGTTTGCCTTTTGAAAGGAAATGCAGGACATCCTTCTCCAGATGCGAGCTGAATCCACTTATGACACACCGCCCTTCTTTTGCCATCCGGGTAGACCAGTCATAACACTTCAGTACATCATCAGGCTTTATAGAACTTGATGCCAAGACTGCAGTCTTGGGAATATTCCACAACTCCTTGTTTCCTATACATTCTATCTGCATAGCTTATTCATCTTCATTTAATTCATCACCCATGCGATATTTGATGTCATAGTTGATTATGAAATCAAGTTCTTCATCTGTAAAGCCATAATGCTTGGCAAGAACTTTGTCAATCTCATCAATAATGGGTTTCGAAAGTTGAGGGTTGAATGATTCAAAAACAGATTCCTTCTGTTTTGATTTAATAAATTGTGTATTAACAATCTTATTCTCTTCATATGATGTCATCAGAACATTTCCTAAATTACACAAGACATCATTATCTTTCCCTGAATTATAATGAAAATTAAAAATCATATAATCTTTGAAATTGTATAAATCAAAGTAATTTACATAATACCACCATAGAAGATTCGAATTCAAAAGTGATACTAAAACAGCTGAAGGCATCTCATCGCAAATGCTTTTTGTTTTATTAGAAGTCGACTCTGTAGCGAATGGCCTATTTAAAACTATTTTCCAATAACGTCCTCCTGCTGTTCGGTAAGAAATTGAATTCCTTTTTGGAGACAAAGATATGTACTTACTTATAGGAGACTCAGAGAAGAATTTTTGGGCTATACCAATCTCCAATTGTCTTTTGAATTTTGGATATAATGAATAGTTTTTTATAAAACTAGCTTTGGGGATATGTACATACGATAAAGAATTGAATAATGTTTTTCTACCCTTATCAGTTGTCCTTGACACCCCAGCACTATACATTTTACAATTATTATTAGAACGTCCTTTGCACATAAGAATTGCTAAAGCTATACAAGCACCATCAAATAATTGTTTTGGTCTTTCAGGAAAACAGCCATAATGAAGTAATTCAACATTGCCCAGGATAAACTCCTGTAATTCTCGCATGGATTCAGTACCTACAGCTGACATCTGTACAATTAATGCAACATGTTCACACAACTTGCAAGAACGTTCTAAAACAAAAGCATAGAGGTTAGAACTTTTTAATGTTTTATAGTCTTTTATTTCATATTTTACATTACGCTTTGAATACTCTACATATGGTGGATTACCTATAATTACATCGAAGCCTCCATTACCATTTATAATGTCGTAGTATTCAGCAAGCCAATGAAATGGTTGATAAGACTTCAACCATGCATCATATTTTATTGCAGTTTCAGTAGCAGTAGATGCATAGAGTTTACGATTCAGTAATTCATCAAGATTTTTCAATCTTTGCTTTAATTCCTGCTTTGCATTACGATAGGTTTCGAGATCAGAACTTTGTTCCAACTGCACTTTCTTGAATGTTTCGTAAGCATGAGCAACAATGTCCATTTCTGTATGTACCTTATCCTTAAACTCCATGTTTGCGAACATATCGCCAAACTTTAAGTCATTTTCCAAATCATCTTTTGTTGCATATCCAACCAATGTATTGCCACATCTGATATTGAAATCTACATCTGGCAATGGGTCTAGACCAAGGTTCTCTTCTCGGGGATTTACATCTACTACAGCTACCATTTTCAAGAACAAGCGAAGTTTTGCTATTTCTGTAGCTTCAACCATAATATCCACTCCATAGAGGTTTCTAAGGATGATGTTCTTGTATATGAAGTAACGAATATTGGAACGATATTTACCTGCTATCTCTTGCAGTTCCTCTACAAAGAGTTTTGGATTGTCTTCATTCCAACCCTGCATTCTGTCTATACATATTTCATACAATGGCTCAAGTATGTTGAGTGCTGCAAAGAGAAAAGCACCAGAACCACAAGTAGGGTCAAGAATAGTTACTTTGCGAAGTTGAGCATAGAAATGCTTAATAAACAGATGATCTTCTGTTTTACTTAATAAATCTTGTACAAACTGACGTATGTTTAGATTATAGGTAATCAAGTCATTTATTTCCGTTATCTCTCCATTCGTAATTTTCTGTTTGATGCTGTCATATCTTTGAAGTCGTTCAATGGTTTCACGCCATATTTCAGTTGGAAGAGCAAAGTCCTCTGAAGTCTTCTCGTTCCATCTGCTTCTTCTTTCAAGCAGATTTGGTTTCGTAGTATCTATGCCGACTGCTATATGCTCAGGAATCTCTAAGCCAGCCCCTTTCTTTACTGCATCGAAGATATATGTGTCCCCACTCTCTTTGAGGAATTGCCAAACTTCTCCATTTGTCTTAAATGGGCGCTCATCTGCACGTTTGGTGGCATCCATCAGGAAAGGAAGAATAGTATTGCGACCAATATATTCCGTGATATCTTCTTTTGTGTAGTAAGCTCCCATCTGAGCTCTGTCGTTGATATACTGCTCAAAGATATATCCAAGCACATCCGGATTTATATCTTTTCCGCTGGCAGTAAGTCTGTCGTCAAGATGCCAGTGCCACTGGTCAAAGAACGAGAAGAGGCTTTCAAATGCTTCATCTTTTATGTCGAGTGAAGGGTATTTCTCTTCCAATTCATGAATGCTGAACATTCCTCCGTTCAGGTAAGGTATGCGTCCATACTTCTGCACGAAATCCTGTTGATGGCGTGGTGAATTGAGTCCATCATGAAAGAGACTAACAAGGAATCCCTGATAGAACGAACCATAGAATCGGTTAGCCCCCTTTTCTTTCTTTACCCAAGCAAGCTTTGACTGTAGATAGTTAGGGTCAAGGTCAAGAAATCCCTTCTTCTGAATGAAGTAGCAAAACATAAGTCGGTTCAGCATGACTGATGTGTACCATTGTTTGTTGCGATTCTTCTTCAAGTCTTGAATTTCGTCGTCAATACCAGTTATGTATTTGGCAAAATTAGTGTGCTCATTCCGGAAGCCCTTATAGAAGTCCTTTGTAACCTTTTCTGAATTAATAATGAATGCTCCTTGCACCCTTTCCTTGACATCAACAATAGTAGTATGATCATCAAAGTCGAATGAGAGAAGATCCATCTTTTCGTATAGGAAACTTGCAGAATCAACAGTTTCATATTCAACCATTACCAAGTCTCGCTTTTCTACTTTGTTTACTGGAACTGTCCATAAATGATGATGGCTTTCAGGTATATAGTAAATACAGATATAGTCGTTTGCCTGGCGACGCAAACGAGTGTCTATCTTCTTCACCATACTACTCGTAGGAATGGTATCTACTTTACATGTGAGTACCTGGAATCCACTTCGCTGAGCTATCTGACGAAATGTATAAACAGACTCTTCTACATTTATGTCAAAGACTGTTTGCCCCTGAGGATTGTTCCATAACATCTCGCTGACAAACATTCCCTGAAAGTCACAGTCTGCAATATATTGGTTGAATGTCGATTTGTTGATTTTCATAGTATATGGTTGCGTTTGATTTAAAGGTTATTGATATCTGAGTCCCATTGAACAGATTATCGATGGGTCTTTATGTTTATTATGTTCGTCATCTATTCGGCATAATGTGCCATTCTTATGCATCTCAAGTACAGATTCTACAATGTCATCATTTGAACTTGTGCGAAGCATACGACCAAGTATCAGCTTCGTACTTTCCAATAGCTGATAGTTGTATATGTCGTCTATGGCGAACTTTAAGAACTGCTTCTTTTCTTCTGTGAAGAATAATGTAGCAGGCTGCTGATAGTAGTGCTCCAACAGGTCTATTATACGGAAACGAGTCGAGAAACGATTACCAAGAATTCCACTTACACTTGTATTTTCCTGCTTGATATTCTCAACTGTTTCCTCTACCAGATCGAAATGGTTTTCGAGTGGTGCTTCAACAGGAGTCTTTGCATCACAGGCAAGAGCTTGCAATATCTTTTTCTGCGACTGGGTAATGATTTCTCCCTTAGAATTATACCACGCAAGAACATCATAGTCGTTATGTGTCTTCACGTAGGTTATCACTCCGTCTTCAGTAGCGGAATCAGTATGCTTTGTAGAATAAATGACATCGCTGAGTGCCGGAATAATCTGTTTGAGTTTCGGATTGGCATCTGTGGCATTCTTCCATATCTGATATGCCTGTGAAGCCAAGTCAACATCATTATCATCATCGTCGTCATCGAGGCTTCCGCTTTTCTCATTATACATATCACGCAAGTTGGTTTCATTACCTTCGAAGAATCGTTCATCACTACCAACAAGGTTTGCATTCTCATTGATTCGTTCATTCAGTCTTTTGCGCAGTTTTATTATTTCCTCTACCCCATCTGCAGGGAAGAAAGAATAACAGAATATCTCTTTGGCATTCTGACCGATACGGTCAACACGACCAGCTCTCTGTATCAATCGGATGATTGCCCACGGCAGGTCGTAGTTGACTATAACATGAGAGTCCTGCAGGTTCTGACCTTCAGAAAGAACATCTGTAGCTATAAGCACACGAGTCTGGATTTCCTGTGGAATGTTCACTTCATTACTGATTGGTGAAAAATGCTCTACAATTGTAGTTGGATTCTGGCTTGAGCCAGTTGCACAATCTACATTCGTAAAACCCCGCTTGAGCAACTGACGATATATGTAGTTTGCTGTATCACTATACTGAGTGAACACAAGCACTTTTTCATCTTTATGTGTGTTGTTCAGAAGTTTCTCAAGTTCATTCAACTTCTGGTCTGTCTGTGGATTCCACTTGTCGCAAAGAAGTATCATATCGATTATCCTATCACAGTCTTTGCGTAAATGTTGCTTCAGACTTCTCTTGAAGTATGAAGAACTAATCCATGCAACATTATTCTTCAACGACAATACTGAATAGTATTCCTTTGCCTTTTCCATATATACCTTCATGTCTGTAGGAATATTAATCAGGCCTCCTGTACCTATATTAGTATCATCTGCATTAAAGATATTGTTAATATCATCATCGTCGAGATATTCTTCTGGCAAAGCATTCTCATCGCCTATTGGTAGAGGAAGGTTATTTTCTATTGCATAGATAAATACTGCATTGCGAAGTGTGTGGCGGTATAATGTGAGCAGGAAGGAATAACCACTACTGTCTATACGTTTGAAAAACGTACTCTTACAGAAGCCCATCATTCGTTGACCGGCTCGTGAAAGATTATCCAGCAGTTGTTTGTCGTTTCTTGGAGCATCTGCCGTTTTTGCTTTGTCCTCATAGTTTGACAGTCCATATCGGGGCAATCGCAATTCCTCCATCATGGATATCATCTCAGAACTGTATAATCGGCTATACTGATCACCATTTTCTGTTTTGAATTTTACAGCCTTCGGAATTCTGTCAGGGAAATACGACCTGTGACCATCCCTGAATTCAAGATACTTCCGACCATTGTCGGGGTCTGTCTTAGCATAGTTTTCTTTAATGAAAGTACGAGTACGACGAACAAGGAACAGTTTCATAAGTTCCTGCCAGTCGTCCATCTTATCACTCTTCTCAAATGCCTTTATGCTTCGGATAAATACCTCACTATGCTTCTGAAGGAAGGCTCGGTCTCCACCAAGTGAATGTATATATTCTTCAGGTCTAATACCAAGGTCGTCATCAGCTCCAATAAAGAGTTTCAGCTGGTTTGCTAAGTCTGAAAAGTCCTTGTTGTAAGGTGTTGCAGTAAGCAAAAGCACATTACAGTTTTGTCTTTCTATAAGCGCTTTGATATTTCTGTATCTTACACCATTTTCATTCCTAAGGTTATGACTTTCATCCACGATTATCAATCGATAATAGCGAGAGTTGTCGACATCAATAGGCTTTGCCATTGACATGATGTCAGCCTTCAAATCATATCGCTTACTATATTTCTCCCACATATCCTGAAGATTGGCAGGACATATAATAAGTGTACTACTTGAAAATGTCATTTCATATATCTTGGCAATAGCACAGGCAGTAATAGTCTTACCCAAACCCACTACATCGCCAATCATTGCTCCTCCACGTTTTTCATTCTTTAAATGTCGAGCCGCTATTTTTACAGCTGTCTGCTGGAAATCAAACAACTCATTCTGAAACTCAGGAGGCAAAGTAAATTCCTTTATACCAGAACGAGCATCTGCACTAAGATGATAAGCTGTTTTCAAGTAAATATAGTAAGGAGGAATGATGGTCTCGCTTGCCCAACTGTTATCTATTGCATCTATCAGTTCCTGTGTAATATCAATGCAAAAGCGGTCGTTCCAGCGATCATCAAACCACTTGGCAAGACTCTCCAAGTCGTGACTGTTCTCTATGTCTGTGTCAAGCTCTCCCTGTCGGGTTAATCCTGAATATGTGAGGTTGCTGCTGCCAAGAATAGCTTGTATCTTATTGATATTATCTTCAGGGCGATGGGCAAGATAGAGTTTTGCATGCAATGCTTCCCTGCAATATAATTTGACACAGATTTTGTTCTCCTTTAACTGAGTGGATAAGCGTCGAAGAGTCCATTCGTCCTGTTTTGTAGGCAAGCCAAGCAAAAGCTGTTTTCTGAAATCTCTGGCTATCTCAAGTTTACATTGTTGAACATAAGCCGCATCAGGAGGTGTCTGTTTTGAGTAAAGCCACCTTATCAGTTCATGGTCTGGCTGATGCATACCAATCAGAAGTCGGCAACAACGGAATTCCTGTCTATTGCTTTCATAGACATAATCACCCGGAATCTGGTCTATCTGATTAACTACCAGTTGCCAACCACGTAAATTAAAATATCCTACACAGAAGTCAACACGCTTAACACCAATATTAGTAATGATGTCTTGCAACCCCTGCGTGAATTTAGTTTCGATATTGTCGTAAATTCGCGCCATCTCTGCACATTATTGTAGCACATAGCACTTATCGAAATATACAGGCAACTCACAATCTCAAGAACACGAAAAAAGCGCGGACGCTTATCCGTGCCTGAGGCTGTGAGAGTTGCCCGTCAACTGATAAGTTATATGTCCACGCTAATGAGCGCAGACATTAACAATAATCTTAGTTGACTATTTTGAAACTCTCACATTCCAAGCACGTCGAATAACTGCTAATGCTGTTATATTAATCCATAAAGTATCGTTCTTCTTCGACAAGAATACGATTTTCACACGCAAAAATACGAGTAAGCGAGTAAAGTACAAAATAATTTTTTGTTTATTTTTTGCCGATACCTCACTCACTTGGCAGCTAGCCCAGTATTCATCGAGGCTTCAGCGAGTGAGGTATAGTCGAGATACCTCACTTATACCTCACTATAGACCTCACTATTCAATGGTAAAAACTTGATATTTTCATTACTGAAAATGAAGTGAGGTATATAGTGAAGTTTAAGTGAGGTTTAAGTGAGGTTTAAGTGAGGTATATAGTGAGGTATATAGTGAGGTATGTTTTCACCTTAACTGACTAAGTATCCAATACTTAACCCTATTTATAGTGAGGTATCGGCAAAAATTGAAAAATTCTTCAGAAATTTAGGTATAATTTCATTTGAAGATTTGAAATTGCATCATTAAAAATATCAGTACG
>JAEEGH010021903.1_pt1 | contig 13157 bp, 9 predicted proteins | sample 9134181 | NCBI WGS metagenome assembly JAEEGH01 (sample SAMN16246544, study PRJNA631951) | gut metagenome | biome: gut microbiome; feature: rumen; material: DP-attached | host: Bos | place: Iran: Karaj | collected 2018-10 | reverse complement strand
TCAGCTGCTACGGCGGCGGCTTCTCCTGCATGCCCGCCTACCTCAGCGACATCTTCGGCATCCGCTGCCTGAGCGCCATCCACGGCCGCGTCCTGACGGCCTGGGGACTCGCCGGCATCGCAGGCCCTACCCTCGTCTCGCTGCTGCACGATAAAGGCTACGGTTACGCCACGGCTCTTTATCTCTTCGCGGGCCTGTTCTTCGTCAACCTGATTATCGCCCTCGCCCTTTGGCGGAACCGCAGAACGGCGACGCAGTCCGCGCCGGAAATCTGCCAATCTTAAAAATCACAACGAATGCACAAGGCTTCCGGGAAATTCTCGGAAGCCTTTTTTAATCACTGCAAGAAACTCATGGATTCCCCGCTCCCGGCATGATAAAATGAAGAGGAACGTACAAAGGAGGTTTGCCGCATGAAGATAACGGATCATTACAACGTTTATTACAAGGATCACTGCATCGCCTGCTACCATGTTTACGATAACGGCGATTCCTGCTATTCCACCTCGGATTTCTCGTTCATCGGCCTCGAAAAGGAAAACATCCCCGCAGCGTTCAAGCGGCAGACGGAACAAAAGGGAGCCGTCCCGTTCATGGCCGAAATCATGACGGAACAGAATCGCGTGAAGGGCAGGAAAACGCCGATCTACCAAAGCGGCAATTTCACCGTTAAGCGGGTACCCCACGAAACGGGAGAAAAATTCGTCGTCTACAGGAGGAGCGCGAAAGAAGGCGAAGAAGGCTACTCCAAAAAAGATTACTCCGCGCCGCACTATGAGGGGCCGAAAACGCCGGAAGGCATGAAGGAATGGGCTTCCTGGTATTATTTCAACAAGATGGACGACGGCACGTACGAGGCCGAGCTTGACGAGGCTTGGTGGTGGGGCGGCGGCCACAACGACGGCGGGACGATCCATACTGCAATCCCGGAGGAATGGTTCGACATGCCTTACGACGAATTCCTCAAAAATCTCGTCACGCTCGCCGCAGCCGCCCACTACGGCTTTACCCCCGGGGAACTGAAGCGGAAAAAGGGACTCAAGAAATTCTTCGGATTCAACAGCACGAGGCAAGGAAAATGAAAGCATCGGACATTCACGTCATCTACGGCTCGCAAAACATCGCGCGCATGGCCTATGAACTCATGGACGCGATGGATATCGCCGCGGTCTTGCAGAAGGACGCGCGCATCGCGCTCAAACCGAATTTCGCCGTCTCGAAGCCTGCGGACTCCGGCGCGACCACGCATCCCGAAGTGGCCGAAGGCATCCTGCAATATCTGACGGAACGCGGATTTCGCAACATTTCCATCATGGAAGGCTCATGGGCCGGCGCGGACACGCAAACCTCGTTCCGCGTCTGCGGCTACGAAGCGCTGGCGAAACGATACGGCGTTCCCCTGCACGATTTGAAAAAGGACGCCTTCGTCGAGCGGCAGGCGGGCGGGCTGACTCTCAAGGTCTGCCGGAAGCCCCTCCTGGAAACGGATTTTCTCATCAACTTGCCCGTGCTGAAAGCGCATTGCCAAACGAATCTCACCTGCGCCCTGAAGAACCTCAAAGGCTGCATTCCCGACTCGGAAAAGCGGCGTTTCCATTCCTTGGGGCTGATGAAGCCGATTGCCTGCCTGTCGAAAATCCTGCGCCCGCAGCTCACCATCGTGGACGCCATTTGCGGCGACCTCACCTTCGAGGAAGGCGGCCACCCCGTCCCGATGGACCGGCTGATCGGCGGCGTCGATCCCGTGCTTGTGGACAGCTACGGCGCGGAGCTGCTCGGATTTTCCATCGACGAGATCGGCTACCTTCCGCTGGCGGAGAAGCTCGGCGTGGGCAGCACGGACATCGCGAAGGCCGCTATCCACGAACACCATGCCGAAGAAAAACAGCAGACCATCTTCCGGGCCAGCAATGTCGCCCGCGAATTGGCAAGCCACGTGGTCGCGGACGCCGCCTGCTCCGTCTGCTACGGCAGCCTGATTCACGCGCTGCAGCGGCTGCGGGAAAACGGAAAGCGGCTGCCCGAAACCGTATATATCGGGCAAGGCTTCCGCGGGAAAACCTGCGAAGGAATCGGCATCGGGAACTGCACGGCGGGATTCACCGCTCATTTGAAAGGATGCCCGCCCACCGCAAAGGCGATGGCGGACTTTCTGGCGGGAAAATAAAACTTTGAAACGAAAATGCCTCACATGAGTACAGATTGCAAAAGGCTTCCGGTAAGGAAGCCTTTTATTTTCATAGGATGCGTTTCGAAATTTCAATACCCCAAATTTCTGCGGTAGGATTTTCCAACTTTCCTACTTTCCTACTTTCTTACCTCAGAAATTTCATGGCGGTTTTCCACTTTTATTAATATATGTTACATTTGCACCATTAAAAACGGCGCGGAAAAATATTTTTAGTCTGCTGGTAGCATACCAAAATTCTAAATATTATGCTAAACTATGCACGGTGGAAGAAAACGGTTATTTCGATAATGTAATCGCGAGCCGGAAGATACATCTGAGCTTGCCGATCGGCGGACGTCAGGAGGGTATGAGAACATGGAACGCAGTGGGAAAATGATCCTGTCGGCGGCGCTTTCCGCGCTGACGTTTTTCAGCTTCGGCGGCTGCTCCGGCAGACCCATCGGGGCGCCCGAATGCGGCGGCGTGACGGACAAGACGGACCATAACGCGCCGAAGGAAATCGTATCCAAGGACCTGACGTCGTTCTGCGCGCACTTCTATCTGCGGGGCGAATGGAGTCCCGGAAGAGGCGACCGGTTTTATACCTTTGACGTGCATAAGGACGAACAGGGGACGCTGACGGCTTTCGCGCGGACGGACACCACACAGGACGCCGTCATCAGCCGCCCGGCGGACGGAAAATTACTGACGGCGCTGCAGGCCATCATCGACACTTACAAGCTGGCGGGGCAAAACGGCTACTATCGTGTCACGGCGGGATTGCCGCCGGAGTTTCAGAAGTGCCATTTTACCGCCAATTACGCTTCGGGGGAAAAACTGGAATTCACCAAGAACAATAACCCGGATGACGAATGGACAAAAGAAACCTATCTCGCCTTCGCGAACTGGTTCAGGGAACAAGGCGACGCTTCCCTGATGCCGCCGGAGCAATCCTTCGGACCGGTCGAGGAATGTTCCTTCACCTTGACCGCGAACGGCAGGAAAGTCCATATCAGTCCCGTCCATGTGCAGGAAAAGGACGCCATCGACGGCGAACAGCGTCTTTTAGGAGAGATGGTTTACGACGCCGAAGCGAAGAAATGGGTGCGCGAGGAATACGCGCTTATCCCCGAGGATTATTTGGAACGTATCCATGCCATCCTGTCCGCCCACGACCTGCGCACCTTCGACTGGCATTCGGTGCTCTATGGAAGAGGCCGCAAGGCGCAAAAGCTGAAGGATGAGGAAAAGGATTTCTTCCGCGCCGCTATACAGATTCACGTCAATTTCGCGGGCAAAAAAGGACTCCGCATCGACACCAACGACGCCGATGACATAGAGACGCTTCGGCCGCTGGTGACGGAGCTTTTAGCGTACCATGATTCCCTGTTCGAGGAATAGGGGAACAGGCCAAACCGGTGAACGTCCCGAAAGGGAACAGTAATAATACACATTAAAAGGAAAGGAAGAGATTTTTCATGCAGAAACGTACCTTGGCAAAACGGATCGCGGCGGGATTTTTGACAGGTCTCATGTCGGCTGCGCTCTTGGCGGGCTGCGGCGGCGGCAACAAGCCGAGCGGCGGCAGCGGCGCGGCGAACAACCCGCCGAAGATTGAAGTCCCCGCCCGGGCGCCGGTCTCTACGCCTCCCACGATGACCTTCAAGTTCGGTCAGACCGAGGCGAAGGTCTATGAGCTGACGGGCGTCGATCTCAAAAATATCATCCGAACGAACAAGCTCGTGGCGATGGGCGACGACATCTTTTTCCACACCGATACGAAGCATTATGAAGACAAACTGCAGCATACGAATAAGGTTACCATGAAGAACGAGACCATTGCCAATCTCACGGATCTCGGCCCCAGCGGCGACATCCACGAGATGACGACGAACGGCAAGATCGTCCTTTGGCAGTCCAACCGCAAAGCCACCGAAAAAGACAAGCTGGTGATTTACGACGGCAAGGAGGCCAAGGTTGCCGGCAAGTGGTCAGGCTCACCGATAGGCGACCCGGACTCCGACAAGTTTTTCGTGCTTTGGGGCCATGAATTGCGCGAGCAGCAGCTGGAAAACGGCGAATGGAAAATCAACAAGAAGCTGATCGAGGACTACCAGAAGATCGACCCGGAGTTTGGGCGGGTGGCCTTCAAGTCCGTCTGCGTCAAAGACGGCGAGATCTACATCCGCTACTTCCTGCCGAAGAAGGACGGCGAAAAGGACGATACGCCGATGCTCATCGCCTTTGATAAGAGCGGCAAGGAGCTTCGCCGCTATGAGGGCGTGAAGGAACTGCCGCGAGGCTGGGCCGTCACTGAAAACTATGTGATCGCCACCGGCTCCAAGGGCGTTTTCCGCGTCTATGACAGGAAGTCCGGCAAGGAACTTGGCGAGGCGAAAATCGAGATGCGTCCGTTCGCGCTCTGCACGGTGAAGGGCAACGACGTCATCGTCTATGACGACCGGGCGAAAAAACTGTATCGCATTGACTTCTGATGTGTGAACTCCCTCCGCCCTTCGGGCACCTCCCTCCATGAGGGAGGCAAAGCAAGCCCCCCTCCATGAGGGGGTGTCAGCGAAGCTGACGGGGGGAGTTTTTAGAGAAAATACAGGAGGCGAAATCTTTTGATGAACCTGAAAGGAAAGCTTTTGAGCGCGGCAGCGGCTGCGTTGCTGTCGGTTTCGTTGCTGGCAGGCTGCGGCGGTGGCGGCGGAAACAGCAGCGGCAGCGGCGCGCCGAAGGTCGAGACGCCGAAAACGGCGCCGACGATGACCTTCAAATTCGGGAGCCATGAGGCGAAAGTTTACGAGCTGGCGGGCGTCGACCTTCGGAACAACATCAACACCTGGGAACTCGCCGTGCTCGGCAGCGACGTCTATTTCCAGTGCGGGCGCAAACCGCCCCACATGGGCAAGGTCACGATGAAGGGCGAGACGATTTCCGATTTCACCGATCTCGGGGAGACGGACGACAACCATACGATCGCCATGAACGACAAAGTGGTGCTTTGGAAAGGCCCGAAGGACGCGCTGGTCGTCTATGACGGCAAGACCACCAAAGTCGGCGGCAAGTGGCCGGGCCAGCTCGTCGCTAAAGTCGGCGGCGGCATTTCCGGCCGGGACGAGTTCTATTTCCTCAACGGCAGGAGCCTGAAGATGGGCAAGCTGAAGGACGGCTCCATCAAGGACGTGCAGGAAATCGTGCCGAACCTGACCGCCACCAGCCCGGACTTCAAGAACGCGCAGTTCTTCCCCGTCGCTTCCGACAAGGACGACGTCTATCTGCGCACGATTCTCCAGAAGCCCGGCGAGAACAAGAAGATTCCCGTGCTCGTCGCCTTCGACAAGAAGGGCAAGGAAATTCGCCGCTACGAGGGCATGCCGGGCGCGCGGAAAGGCTTCTGCGTCACGGACAAGTATGTCGTCTTCGCCGACCCGGAAGGCAATGTCCGCGTCTTCGATAAGAAGAACGGCAAGTCGCTGGGCGACGTGAAGATCACCTTCGGCGTCTTCGCGCTCACTACGGTCAAGGGCAACAGCATCATCGCCTACGACGACAGCTCGAAGAAACTCTACCGAATCGACTTCTAAACATAGTAAACGAAAATATGAACAGGGGAATGTTTATCGTCATTGATGAACATTCCCCTGTTATTTTGCAATTATGCAGAATGTCTGGAAATCCGCAGTAAGCTTTGCTATACTTTAAATATAATATTCGAGAGCAGGAGGGAGAAGAGATGACACCACGCGAAACGGTATTCTGTCATATGCGGCGATTTGCTGCGCTCCTTCTGCGCCTCGTCATGGCAGTCGCTTTTTTGCTGTCGGTTACGGCGTATGCGCACGGCTCCGGGAAGGAAGTGCGCGTCGGTTGGCACGAATCCCCGTTCAACACCACGGACAAATCCGGACGGCGCTCCGGCTATGCCTACGAATATCAGCTAAAGATCGCGGCCTATTCCGGCTGGCACTATACCTATGTGCACGGAAGCTGGTCGGAATTGCTGGAGATGCTGGCAGACGGCAGGATCGACATGATGAGCGACGTCTCCTATACGGAAGAACGCGCGGGAACCATGCTGTTTCCGGAGTACCCCATGGGAACGGAAGAATATTGCATTTTCATCCTCCCCGAAAATCGGGACATCACGTCGAAGGATTATTCCTCCCTGAACGGCAAGCGGATCGGCGTCTACAAGAACAGCATTCAGTCGGATAATTATCGGCGCTGGGCGGAACTTCACGGAGTTCAGGCGGAGCTGGCGGAGCTCTCCTGCACAGAACCGGAGGCTCTGGAGATGCTGAGCGCCGGGAAGCTGGACGCCTATATTGCGCCGAACGCCTACGGCGACCCGGGGCATCTGACGCCGGTTTGCAGGATCGGTTCCTCCGAATTCTTTTTCGCCGTCAACAAGGACCGTCCCGATCTGCTGGAGGATTTGAACGCGGCGATGCAGCGCATTCAGGAAGAAAATCCGTATTTCAATCAGGAGATGTTTGAGAAGCATGCCAAACGCTTCGGGACGAACGCCTTCCTGACCTCGGCGGAAGCTTCATGGCTTGCCTCCCATAACGTCATCCGGGTAGGGTATCAGGACGACCATCTCGCCTTTTGCGCCACAGACCCGGCGACGGGTGAACTGACAGGCGCATTGAAGGATTATCTGACGGCCGCCTCCGGATGCATCAAGGACGCCCTCCTCGACTTTGAGGCCAGGGCGTTTCCCACTGCGGCGTCCGCTTTGGAAGCGCTGGCGCGCGGGGAGATAGACTGTGTTTTTCCGGCCAACCTCAGCAGCTTTGACGGAGAGACGAAGAACATCGTCATGACTCCGCCGCTGGCGCACTCGGATATCTATGCGGTGGTGCGTCAGGCCGACCGGAATATCTTCGCCAACAAGGAACATGTGGTCGTGGCCGTACCGGAGGACGATCCGAATTACGAGGCGTTCCTCATCGACCATTTTCCAAACTGGCGAAAGGTCTACTATGCCAATATCGCGGACTGTCTGAAAGCGGTGTCCGGACGCGTGGCGGACTGCGTTCTGGTGGGCAGCTACCGTTACAACAATATTTCCCGGCTCTGCGAAAGATATCGTCTGACCACGCTTTCCACCGGCATCGGTCTGGATTACAGCTTTGCAATCAATGAAGGAAACACGGAGCTGTATTCGATCATGGCCAAGACCGTCGGATTGGTTCCGAACGCCACGGTCAACGCGGCGCTGTCCCGCTATGTCGCTGAGGACGCCAAACGCACCTTTTCCGATTTCATCGTGGACAACCTGCGATTCGTGATGCCCGGCGTCGGCGCCGTGGTGCTGGTAATCCTGCTGCTGCTGGCGCGAAGCATCTGGGCGGAAAAAAGGGCCAAAACGCTGATTGCCGCAACGGAAACGGACGACCTGACAGGGCTGTACAACCGCGACTACTTTTTCCAATACGCGAACCGCATGTATCGGAAACATTCAAAGACGCCGATGGACGCCATCGTGCTGAACATCGAGCAGTTCCATTCCGTGAACGCCCTGAACGGCAGAGAGTTCGGCAACCACGTCCTGCGCATTCTCGGGAGCGAGATCCTCGCAGTGGCGAACGAAAACGGCGGCATCGCGGGCCGATTTGGAGCGGACCGTTTCGACATTTACTGCCGGCATACGGAAGACTATCGGGGAATCTTGAACCGTCTGCAGAACAAGCTCGACGCTCTGGCGGCGACCGCCAGCATCCGCCTGCGCATGGGCGTCATGCCCTGGCAGGACGATCTGGAGCCGGAGCAGCTCTTCGACAGGGCGAGGACGGCGTGCTCGATGGCCCGGGGGCATTACAAGGACCATCTGATCGTCTTCGACGAAAAAGTGCGGGAGCGCGAGCTTATCGAGCAGCGCCTGCTGAACGATTTGCGCCGCGCGTTGGAAAGCTATGAATTTGAAGTCTACTATCAGCCGAAATACAATATCCAGGACGGCCCGCCGAAGCTGGTGAGCGCGGAGGCGCTGATCCGCTGGCGGCACCCGGAACTGGGCATGATCTCCCCCGATTCGTTTATCCCGCTTTTGGAACGCAACGGGAAAATCGGAGAGGTAGACAAATACGTCTGGGCGGAAGCGGCCCGACAGATTGCCCGTTGGCGGGCACAATTCGGCGTAACGATTCCTGTTTCCGTCAATCTGTCCCGGGTGGACGTATTCGACCCGACGCTGGAGCAGACCCTTGACCGCATCCTTGCGCAGAACGGCCTCGAGCATGACGCGCTGAAGCTGGAGGTCACGGAGTCCGCATACACGGAAAACGCCCAGCAGGTGATCCAGGTCGTGGAACACCTTCGCCAGAAGGGATACACCGTGGAGATGGACGACTTCGGCACCGGCTATTCTTCGCTGAACATGCTCTCGGCCATGCCGATCGACGTGCTGAAAATGGATCAGACGTTTATCCGGAACATCGAGAACGACGAGAGGGATATCCAGCTCGTGGCGCTGATCCTCGGCATCGCGGCAAATTTGAAGATCCCGGTCATCGCCGAAGGCGTGGAGACGGAGCATCAGCTCAAGCTGCTGAAAGATCTGGGCTGCGTGATGGCACAGGGATACTTCTTCTCCCGCCCGCTTCATCCAACGGAGTTTGAGAAAAAGTATCTCCGGGATGGAGAGATTGCTTCATAATCTCGACCATGAATATCTTATGAGGTGATACCCAAATGCGTTCGCTGCGAACCAAAATAACGCTGATGACAGTGTGCGTAATACTCGTCGCCCTCACTGTCGTCATGACCTTCAGCGTGATCTTCATCCAAAGGACCGAGCACCAAAAATCCGACCAGCTCCTTTTGCTGCTGTGCGAGACGGGCGAGCGAAATCTCGAATACTATTTCAACAGCGTGCAGAAATCGGTCCAGAAGGTCGCCTTCTTTGTGACGTCGGATTTGGACGGATTGTCGGAAGAACAGCTTACCCGTCACATGGCCCGCGTGGGAAAGTATTTCGACGAAATGGCCTCCAAGACGAACGGCGTACTGACCTATTATTACCGCATCGATCCCGCGGTCTCGGATACGGTCAAGGGCTTCTGGTACACAGACCTGGACGGGACCGGCTTCGTGGAGCATAAGGTAACGGACATCACGCGCTATAACACGGCGGATACCTCCAAACTGGTCTGGTTCACCGTTCCAAAATTCAAAGGCGAAGCCATCTGGCTCCCTCCGTATATCACGGACAATCTGGACAAACGCGTCATCTCCTACAACGTTCCGATTTATTATAAGGGAACATTCGTCGGGGTTGTGGGCATCGAGATCGACTATTCCACGATGGCCGAACAGGTGGACAGCATCAAGCTTTACAACAACGGATACGCGTTCCTGAGCGACGCGAAGGGGAATCTCTTCTACCACCCCCGGATCGACGTTACGAAACTGACCGAGGAAACGTGGCCCCAGCTTCCGGTGGGCGTGCTCGGCGAGGACACCTTTATCCATTATAACTTTGAAGGCGTGGACAAACAGGCGGCGTGGCTGCCGCTAAGCAACGGCATGCGCCTCAACGTTTCGGTCCCGATCTCCGAAACGGAAGGCGACTGGCAGGATCTGATCTGGAACATCCTGTACGTTGCCATCGGCGTGCTGGTGGCGTCGAGTCTTTTTACCATGTACTATACCAAGCGGATCACGAAACCGCTGGAGGACCTGACCGAAGCCGCGGAACAGGTGGACAAAGGCAACTACAATATCGCCCTGAATTACGGAAAGGACGATGAAGTCGGCAGACTCATGAATACCTTCAAGCGTCTGACCTCGCACATGAAGGAGAACATCTCCACATTGAACCGCCGGGCCTATGTCGACGCCCTGACCGCCGTTCGCAACAAATGGGCCTATGCCAGCTACATCGAGGATTTGCAGGCCTCCATGGACGAGGACAGCTCTCAGATGAAATTCGCCGTGGGCGTATTCGACTGCGACGACCTCAAGGCGGTCAACGACGAATACGGTCACGATAAGGGCGACGTCTATCTCAGGAAAGCCAGCCACCTGATGTGCCGCGTGTTCCAGCACAGCCCCGTATTCCGAATCGGCGGGGACGAGTTCTCCGTAATCTTCCAGAACGACGCATTCGAGGAAAGAGAAGCTCTCCTTGCGGAGTTCAAGAAAGCCATGGAGGAAATCAATGCGTCGACGAAGAATCCATGGGAACAGGTACGGGTCTCATACGGCATCTCGGTCTACGACCCGGAGCTCGACGGCGCGGTGATTGACGTGGTGCGCCGCGCGGACAAGAACATGTACGAAAACAAGCGGAATCGAAAAGAGGACGAGTAAGCGGAAAGGCCGAACCAGAACGCACGCGAATCAGAAAAATAGGTCAAAGGGGGCAGTCGCGCATGCTAAAAATGCGCGTCCGCCCCTCTTTTTTGTTGCGGAATGGTCAGAAAATTGTATAATATGGATGGAGAAGCGTTCTCATAGACATACAGCGTATTGCAACAATGAAAGGACGTGCGTGAAATGAGATTATCCGTCTTCATGGCGGCAGCCGCGATATTCTGTTGCGTATGGTTTTCGATTCCCGGCGGCGTCTTCGCCAGCGGCGCGTCCCTCGACGGCGCGTGGAAGCCGCACGACTACGGCACGCGCATCGAGATCGACGGCGACAACATATTGATCCTTTGGATGAACCGTCCCCAGCTGGAAACGACGTTCACCGTCACGGAAGAAGACGGAAAGACGGTTCTGCATCTTGAAAAGACCGGCCTGCGGGAGCGCGGGGATCAAAAAGACTACGCGCAGATCACGGGCCTTTGGGTCGAAAACGGTCAGATGCACTTCGAGAAGGTCTTCAACATCGCCGGGGAGAAGTCCGAAGTCCTCTTGCCGACGACGGAAAGCCGCTACGGAAACGTAACGGTGGTCACGGAGAAAGAACTGCCGCGCATCGAAGGGCTTTGGAAGACGAACGGCAGAATGGATTATACGCTGAAGATCGAGGGCGAGAAACTCTCCTGGCGGTTTGCGGAGTACGAATGGGAAGGCCCGGCGGAGTTTGCCGTGGTTCATGAGAACTGGGAAGAAGACCCGGACAAGTTCACGATCCGGCCTAAGAATCCCGCGGTAGACTATTTCAGGGGGTTCACGACCTTCAACTATCGGGACGGGAAGCTCCATACGCAAATCCCTGTCTACGACGCGGAATCCCCGCAGCTTGTGTTTGAGAAAGTTGAGTAACATATAATTCAGGAGGTGTGGTTATGAATTGTAAGGCAAAGCTTTTGTGCGCAATTTTCGCGGCGCTGCTCGTCGTGCCGATTTTCGGCTGCGGCGGAGGCGGCGGCAAGTCGGGCGGAGGAAGCGGCGGCGGGAAATCGTCGGTGCAGGCGTCGCGCGGCACGCCGGACACGGGGCCGGTGGACCCGGAATGGCAGGAAATCCTGAAAAGGAACGGCACTTACTCGGCGGCGTTTTTGCGGCTCGGCGAAATGATGGAAAGCGGGCAGCCGAACCATCCCGACAACGTGAAGCTTCCGAGGGAATTGCAGCACGCGACCTATGACAATCTTTACCACAACAAGAAGTACCATTACCTCGACGGGGAAATGCAGAGCGCAAAAGGCCCGATGGACATGAAGAAGGTCGCGGGCCGTTATGTGCAGGTACAGGAATTTGTATTCCCGGGCGTGTGCCGCTTCGTCGACCACATCGCCTGCGGTATGCACTTGGTGCTGAACGAAGACGGCACGGGCACTTTCGACAAGTACGGCGCGGTCGATATCTCGGATCCCGGCAGCTACATCAAGCCCGTCAAGTGGAACGACAGGACGATCACGCTGACGTTCCCGTATGAGGCGTCGGGCCACTACAGCCTCGAAGGCAACCGCCTGATTTATACCCAGCAGATGCGGGGCGGGATCGAAGAGATTTACGTCTTTGAGCGCGAAAGCGACTTCATGGCGAAGCTGCCGCTGTCCCCGGCGATGGTGCTGCAGCTCGGCGGCTGCCCCAGCGATACGGCGTTCTCGTCCAACGCGATCATTGACGGCCCCGACCTCGGCAAAGAGCTCCCGGGCAAGGTCTACCGCCTGAAGCAGTGGAGTGCGGACGGCAAGGTGACGAAAGCCAGCGCCGGCGACCCGACGTCGAATCCCGCCGACCACTTCATCGTGCTGGTGGATACGGGAGAGCGCGGCGGCTACGGCTACGTCCGGAACGGCGATACCGAGAACGCGTGGTTTTACCCGTTAGGGTACGAAGACAAGCCCCGCAAGCAGAAAAAAGACATTATCTGGGCGTTCCTGCACGACACGTTTTTCTATTGGGACAAAAAGGACAACCTGACCGAGTATTGGATGATCGAGCGCCCCGGCTATGGCGCGGAGCTCAAGTACGGCCACATCGAGGTCGACGGCAAGACGGTCAAGTGGTATCCGCGCGGGTACAACAACCTCCAGACCGACCTCTGCCTCGAATATGAGCTGGCGGAGGGCGAGAAGCCGCCGAAGAGCCATATCGCCGTCGGGCCGATGAACAACAAGAATTTCCAGATTCCCGAAGGACCGCGCACGAAAGCGGGGCTTTGGCGGGTGGACCGCATCCAGGGCTACAAGGATTTCATCAAGCTGCCGCCGACGGTGGCCGAGCGCGAGGCGAATCCGAAACAGCGGGCGGAGGCGCCGTCCGTCGAGGAACTGAAACGGATCATCGACGAGCGCTTCACCTATGGCGAGGACGCCCGCAAGTACGGCGCGGACCTCTGGTATGTGCTGGAGCCGAACGGCACCGGCTATATGCGGGTTTGGGACAAGTATTTCGAGCTGGTCTGGAACGACAACGAAATTTACTACTATGACATTTCGGGCCGTCATCTGCTGTCCATCGGCGTCGGCTCCATGCTCTACGACCGGGGCGGCGTCTGCATCGTCCGCCTGTTCAAGGACGAGCTGAATCCCGTCCCGCCGCGTCCGGCAGAACTGGGCGGAAAATAAATAAGTGA
>JAEEGH010021900.1_pt1 | contig 13158 bp, 11 predicted proteins | sample 9134181 | NCBI WGS metagenome assembly JAEEGH01 (sample SAMN16246544, study PRJNA631951) | gut metagenome | biome: gut microbiome; feature: rumen; material: DP-attached | host: Bos | place: Iran: Karaj | collected 2018-10 | reverse complement strand
GACGAACCGAAATCGATTTTCGCCTTCGACGAGAAAGATTTGGTGTATGACTTCCGCGACAACATGAGCGAAGCCATCGCGAACCGCAACAGTCTGGATACGCGGCAGAACGAAGTGATCCGCGCGGCCGGATGGCTTGTGAAGACGATTTTCCAGCATCCGCCAAAAGATCCAATGGGTTGGAGCGAACTAACTTACAAAGTGAAACTGCCGGAAGTCAAGAAGAAGAAACTGATTTTTGCGTGGGAAGCAATGGTCGGCAACGATGTGTCAAGCGGCGTTGCGTTCCGCGTGATGGTTAACGGCAAAGAAGCATGGAAGGCCATCTGCAAGCCGCGGCAGCAACCGACGGCAGGCGAAATTGATTTGACGCAATTCGCCGGAAAGGAAGTCGTCGTGACGTTCGGTACAAATGGAGCCGGCGACATCGCAGGCGACTGGGCCAACTGGATCCAGCCCACAATTTACAAGCGGTAACGCTTGTAAATAGCTAAAAGCTAAAAGCTTAAAGCTTAAAGCTTAAAGCAAAATACATGCCTCAAATTTCTAGAGTTTCTAGAGTTTCTAGAGTTTCTAGAGAGGCATGATATGTTTTTTAAGAAAATTATTTTGTATTAGAAAAGGAAAGTAGTCTATGAGCATCGTTACAATCATCGGTTCTGGCATGATGGGTTCGGCGTTGGCGTTTCCCGCGCGGGAGAACGGACATGAAGTCCGTCTCGTAGGAACGCCGTTGGACCGCGATATCATCGATCATGCGCGAAAAACAGACCAGCATCTGAAATTCGACCGTCCGTTCCCCAAAGGAATCAAATATTATCAAGTTGAAGAAATGGACGAAGCCATCAAAGACTCGACGTTTATCATCGGCGGCGTCAGTTCGTTCGGCGTCGATTGGTTCGCGGAAAACGTGTTGCCGCGCGTTCCGAACGAAATTCCGATCATTTCTGTGACGAAAGGCCTCATGAACACACCAGACGGCAAGCTGTTGTGCTATCCCGAACTGTGGCGTGCCGCATTGAATAAACTAGGTAAAACCAATGAGTTGTGCGCGATCGGCGGCCCCTGCACAAGTTATGAATTGGTGGCGCATGACCAAAGCCTTGTGGCTTATTGCGGAGCAAACATGGCGACGCTTGAAATGATGAAAGCCACCATGACGACGGACTACTACCATATCATGACGACGACGGATCTGATCGGCATCGAATCAGCTGTCGCGTTGAAGAACGGCTATGCGCTCGGCATCGCATTGACCATCGGCGAAAACATCAAAAAGAGCGGTAACGAAGATGAAATCCACTACAATTCGCAGGCGGCAGTTTTCCTGCAAGCATCTCGCGAAATGAGCGTACTGATGAACATGCAAGGCGGCACGCAAAACAGCTATTTCGTCGGCGTTGGCGATTTGTATGTAACGGTTTACGGTGGCCGTACACGGAAAGTCGGCATCCTGCTGGGCAAAGGTTTGAACATCGACGAAGCATTGGATGCTCTGAAAGGCGTGACGTTGGAATCATTGGTGGTTGCCTCTCGCGTCGCGAAGGCGCTGAAGGTGAAAGCCGCGAAGGGCGAAATCAATCTGGCGGACTTCCCGCTGCTGATGCATGTCGATGAAATCATCACGGATAAGAAGCCCGTCAACATTCCGTGGGAAAAGTTTACGCGATTATATTAATCGCGTGCTTATGGCTTATGGCCTATGGCTTATGGCTTTTCTGTCGCTTATGTCCTTTATGTCTCTTATGTCCTTTTAAAATAGGAAAATACCATGTATAAAGTCACGCATTTTTTTGGTTGCCGCGGAGCGAACGATGATTTGTTCCCGTATATGCTTTGTGAATTGGCGGAGAACGGCATTGAAAACGTCGTTTTGGCGCACATCTGGTGCCAACGGTATGTCGCAGAGCCTGAATACAAGGAACTTGTGGCAAAAGCCATCGCGGAAGCGAAACTGACGGTTTGGGGCTCCCATGCGCCGTTTGGAAAGATTTGGGATCTGGACACGCCGGATTTGGAGCGGCGTCCGCAGATGTTTGAAGAACAGGCCCGCGCGATGGCGTTTTCCGCCGAGCTCGGTTCGAAGACAATCACGTTCCATATCGGCGTGAACCATGAAGGTTACACGATGAATCAATTGCGTGATTTTGTTCGCGAATCGTTGGAAAAACTGTTGCCGTATGCGGAGAAATATCAAATCGTCATGGGCATCGAAAACGGCATCCGCCCGACGGATCAGCCGGATGAAATTCTGCGTTATCTGGCCGAATTCAAATCGCCGTGGCTGGGCTGCACATTCGATACAGGCCATGCAAACGTTTTGAGCAACTATGACGGAAAGAAGGATTTGGATAAATTCATGCAAAAAGTGAAAGACGCATGGAACGGACAGCCGGTATTCGAAAACCAGGCGTTGGAAAAACTTGCGCCACATATCGTTATCACGCATGTTCATGACAACCATGGCTATCGTGACGAACATAAATTGGCCGGTTGCGGCGATGGCACAATCGATTGGGAAAAAACAATTAAGATGCTCAAATACAACTGCCCGCGGCTCATAAGCTTCGAAAACGAAAACAGCTGCATTCCAAACCGCATCCCTGTGGCGCGTTTCGCGAAGGTCTTTCCAGCACTTGTGGATAAATATTAAGGTAGGAGAATCGCCATGCGGACAGTCAATGATTTTGCAGGAAAAACGGACAACGATCGGATCGAGGAAGCCATTCGCAACCGTAACGGCGACATCGTCGTCATTCCGCCGCGCGTTTCGGACATCGAACCGGAGCGCAATTGGTGGCTATTGGACCGCGCGATTCTTCTGCCGGAAAACACGACCATCCTCCTGCAGAACTGCCGCATCAAGCTGTCGGACAAATGTCGTGACAACTTCTTTCGCAGCGCCAATTGCGGGTTGGGCATCGAAAATCCGGAACTGATTGGAAACATTCACATCCGTGGCATCGGCGATTGCGTTTTGGAAGGCGCCGACCATCCGCGTGCGACTGGCGACAGCAGCAAATTCATCGCATGCCCATGTCCAAAGAATTTCAGCGGCTCTCCGAATCCGACGTTCAATGATCTGCATCGCCATTCCTACGGGACGGATGCAGGCAAGGAAGGCGAATCTGAAAACGGCGACTGGCGGAACATCGGCATCCTCATGGCGAACGTCCATCATCTGTCGATTGAAAACATCCGCATCGTCGAACAGCACGCATGGGCTATCTCGTTGGAGAATTGCTCCTTCGCGAATCTGAACCATATCGAATTCAAGGCGTGCATGACGCGCGTCATCGACGGCGCAGAGCACAATGTGGAGAATCAAGACGGCATCAATCTGCGCAACGGCTGCCATGACGTCATCATCTCCGATATCATGGGAACAACGGGCGACGACGTCATCGCCTTGACGTGCATCGCCTCCAATTACCATCCGCACAAAGGCGGTGGATTGCATTCGACGCATGTCATGTCCAATGATTACACGAATCGCGAAAAAGGCATCTACAACGTCATCGTACGCAACATCTTGGCATCGCCGGCGGGCGGTTGTTGTATGGTGCGGTTGCTGGCGACGAACGGTGCGGAAATCCGCAACGTCGTCATCGACGGCATCGTCGATACGTCTCCCGCAAATTTCCATTCATGGTGCAGCGTGCTCGTCGGAGAACGCATCGGTCTTGTTGGCGAACCAGGCTATCCGTATGGTGATGTGAGCGAAGAATGCCTTTTCGACATATCCATCAGTAACGTAATCTCCAACGCGGGCAGTGCTGTTTTCATTCCAGGCGGTCTGATCAATTCCAGCATCAGCAACGTCAGCAATCGCAATCCGAACGGCAAGACGTTGGATTGCAGGGCTCCGCAATTGATGAAAGGCGTGTTGACGTCCAATATCCATTAACCCTCTCCGCCGCGTTGCGGCACCTCTCCCAGAGGGCGAGGCTTTAAAATGCGAGAAAAACATGGCTTCAGATAAACTCATCGAAAAAGAGATTCCCGTCAGAGCGGTCACCCCTGACGACAACTATCATTATTTCTTTGGTTATTTTGATAAATTCCAGTTCGATCCGTCGGACAAATTGCTGTTGGGCAACCGAATTGATTTTGCCGCGCGGCAGCCGCGTTTCGGTGAAAAGAACACGATTGGTGTGATCGAGCCGGAAAAAGCGTCGTTCGAACCACTTGCGGAGACGTTGGCGTGGAATTGGCAGCAAGGCTCCATGCTGCAGTGGTTTTCGCAGGACGAAGTGATTTACAACGATGTGGAAGACGGACAGTACGTCGCACGAATCCTTAATATAAATAATGGTAAGAAACGCACGCTGTGCCGTCCGATATACTGCCTGACGAACGACCGCAAATATGCCATCAGCGTCAATTTCGCACGGCTCGGCCGTGAACGACCAGGCTACGGTTACGACGGTCTGGAGGATCCAACCATCGACTATGCACATCCGGAAAACGACGGCATTTTCATCGTCGATATCGAAAAGAATACGGCGAAATTGATCATTTCGCTGGACCAAATCGTTAAAGCCTATCCGCGGGATTCCATGTGGAACACGCCGAGTTGGTTCAACCATCTGCTGTTCAGTCCATCGGGCAAGCGGTTTGCATTCTTCCACCGTTGGCGCACGTGGAACAACAACGTCCGCCGACACATCACCCATATGTTCACGGCAAATATCGATGGATCAGACATTTATCCGCTGAATCTAGAGGACATGAGCAGCCATTATGCGTGGATCAACGAAAAAGAGATCATCAACTATTCCAACCGCTTCAAACGTGTCAACGGCAATCGGACAGATCAACGCAACTGGCAGTATTACCGCTATTTAGATCAGACGGATAAGGTGGAAGTCGTTGCGGAAAACATGTTCCCCGGCGACGGTCATTGTATCGCATCGCCAGATGAAAAATGGATGGTGACGGATTCCTATCCATATGGCGCGGCGGACAGCTCACGGCGGTTGTTCCTCTACAATTTCGCGACGCAGCAGGGGTATCATATCGGCACTTTCTGGGCTGATCCAATCTATCCGATTCCGACGCGTTGCGACTTGCATTCCCGCTGGTCGCATGATGGCAAACGACTGACGTTCGATTCCATCCACGAAAAGGATGCGAATGGCCATGGTCGCCGCCGCATCTATTTGGCGGATGTTTCGGAATTAGTGGATTGAAGGTGTGGCGGAGGCGTCCCGCCTTCGCATAAAAAAATACGCGGGCGTGGCCCGAGTCCGACGGCGAGACGCCGCCGGCACACCCATCAAAGGAACAACATACCATGAATCATGAAATTGGTGATCCGGCTGTCCATGTGACGGTTGAAGATGTGCGAGACGCATTTCGGCGAATCGGTGCGAAGCAGGGCGATGTCGTCATGTTCCATGGTTCGTTGAGCTCCATGGGAACGGTCGATGGCGGCCCAACAACCATCTTCGACGGCGTTCTGGAGGCGACGGAACCGCGTGGAACAGTCGTCATGCCAAGCCTTTGGTATGACGGTTCGGAAGAACGGCGTGATCCATCAAAATTCGATGTCAATACATCGCCTGCATATGTGGGAGCGATGGCGGAAAGCATGCGACTGGATCCACGCAGCATCCGCAGTAATCATTGGACACATGCTGTCGCCGCCATTGGTGAACGCGCGGCGGAATTGTGTGCGGATCATGGGAAATTCGGTCCGAGACCATGTCCGTGGAGCGACACGGCGTTCGCCCATGGCAGTCCATGGCAGAAGTTAATTGAATGGAATGCGTTATATTGCTTTATCGGTGTCACGATGCGCGTCTGCACGATCAAGCATTGCATCGAAGGCATGATCGTAGAGCACATTTTAGAGAAGCTTCCGCAAGATAAGCGTTTGGAATATCGCAACTTACTGCCGCACGACTGTTTGGGCAATTCGAAGGCGTGGCCATTTTTCGATGGCGAACGACTGCAACGCATTCTGACGGACGAAGGTTTGTTCATCACCACGAAGCTTGGTAGCGCCACGCTGGGCGGTATCCGCACGAAACCGTTGGTGACACGTGCGTTAGAAATTATTGAATCCGACATGCCGTCATGGCTGAGTGCGGAATTTTTGGATTGGAAAGAAGTTTCAATTCATAATGCATAATACATAATTCATAATTATTGAAAGGCAAGAACTTAAGCTATTTATCAAGCCCTCTCCGCCGCTTTGCGGCACCTCTCCCAAAGGGCGAGGCTTAAGCCCTCTCCGCCGCTTTGCGGCACCTCTCCCAAAGGGCGAGGCATGAAAAATAAAAAAGACGCGGAAAACGATGTTGTTTTCCGCGCCTCAAACGTTTTCTAAACGTCCAGATTAGTTGGCTTTCTTGCGCCACATGGTCTTGGAGGTGTCATAAACGGACCATTTTTCGCTGGTGACATGGCCGTCGTGACGGAGCATGTTGCAGAGATCGTTGTGATGGAAGCTGAGTTTGCAGTCCGCATGGCTTCTGGTAACAGTGTTGCCAGTCCAGTGATAGAGGGTGCTCTGGCTGTCCGCGACGGCGACCGTGTTGGACGGTTCGACAAAGTCGGAAATGAGGGCCATGTTGCCTTCGCCGCCGTTGCCGATGTTGCCGCCGAGCCATTCAGCTTTGAAGTAGGAGTACTTCAGCGGGTTGGGGTAGATGCTGTCCAAGCCAGTGCGCAACCAGCTGGTGGAACCAAAGTTGGAGACAGCGGGGCAGACGAACATCTTGAAGTCGCCAATGTGGATACCGCAGAAGTCCGGCCACCAGATGATCTTGGTCTTGCCTTCAGAGTACATGTAAACGGGCGGAATGTAGCCGTTGTTGTCGTCTTCGTACAGGGCATGCGCGATACCCATCTGCTTCAACTGGGAGACGCAGGAGATGGCGCGAGCCTTGTCACGGGCCTTGGCGAGGGCGGGCAGCAGCATGGCGGCCAAGATCGCGATGATCGCGATGACGACCAACAGCTCGATCAGCGTGAAGGTAGCGATTTTTTTGATTGTGTTCATTTGTGATTCCTTTTTTGGTTGATTTGACCATTGAAAAGATAAAACATAAGCAATTTGTTTTAAAATTAATCCATGTTTTTCACAATGCAAGTAATTTTTTAATGGAAGATTAACTTTTTTCTCCCAATAAACGACATAAAACTGCAATTATTTTTGAAAAAAAGCAAAAAAAGCCGCTTTCCCATGGGAAAGCGGCTGCAAAAAGGAGTCAGATTGGATTATTTGACCGTCCAGTCACGCTTGCTGGAGTCATAGAGGGAGAACTTCTCGCTGGTGACATGTCCATCGAAATGGAGCATGTTGCAAAGGTCGTTGTGGTGGAAGCTGATCTTGCAGTCAGAAGACGTTCTGCTGACGGTGGAGTTCGTCCAATGGTACAATGTATTAGTGGAATCGACGACTGCGTTGGTGGTTGACGGTTCTTTGAATTCGGAAATCTTGTAGTTGTTGGCGTTGCCGTTGTTGATCTTACCGCCGAGCCATTCAGCCTTGAAGTAGGAGTCTTTCAACGGGTTGGCGTACATGCTGTCCAGACCGGCACGACGGCCCGTGACGCTGATCGGGTTGCTGACGGCGGGGCAGACAAACAGTTTGACATCGCCCACATAGGGAGTGCAGAAATCGGGCCACCACATGAGCCAGTCGTCGGAGGCTTTGGCAGGCGTCTGATACATGTAGCAGAGCGGGACGAAGTCGGCGTAATCTTGCTGATACATGTTATGGGCGAGACCCATCTGTTTGAGGTTGGAGACGCAGGAGATGGCGCGGGCCTTGTCACGGGCCTTCGCGAGAGCGGGCAGCAGCATGGCGGCCAAGATTGCGATGATCGCGATGACGACCAACAGTTCAATCAGCGTGAAGGAGAACACTTTCTTGATTTTGTCCATGGTTGTTCCTTTTCTTTAAGTTTGATATTGATATCTACCAATAAAACAACAAGTATTTTACTTAATATATGATGCCAAATAAAGAATACAAGTTTCAAATGAAAATTACATTAAAATTTTGTGATTGGTTCATTTTTCGTTGAAAATGGTCTGATGGATTGGAAAATGCCTTATAATAGTTATTGTATAAAGGAAAATGTTTTGAAGACGTATCAAGCTTTGGGAAAACAAATGGAACAGAAGCAAAAGACGATCGTGAAGATATTTGCGCGGCTGGGTGGAACGATTGTGTTCATTGCGATTTTGGGCTGGTTCTGCCTCCATCTGTGGGATGTCGTCAATAAAAACGGCATGATGACGGCCATCATCAACGATCCGCATTTTGAAGTCTATATTTTCTCTATTGGCGGCGGTCTATTGGGGCTATTCGCGTTGGTGTTGTGCCTCATCTGGAGTGCGCGGCGGGATGTTACGCTGATCAGTCTGGCGGCATTCATCTTGTTTATCCTGCCGTTAGGATGGGTCAAAACTAAGGAATGGTTTACTGTCGGAAGGTTCGATGTCATTGCCATGCCGGAGGATTTGACGGTATTCCGTCCGTTTGCGGAAAATAATATTCTAGTGGAATTGGATAAACCGTTGGAAAAGCGCATGGAAGGAAAGCAACCGCGAATCGACGGTATCATCAATCTGTTCCGCTATTATTCCTCTATTGTGGAAAATATCTGTCGAAAGGATGGCTGGATGTCTGAAGCGGAGTCGGCAGGAGCGGCGTTTGGCCGACTGTTCAACGACGAAGCGGATGTCATTTTCAGCGGCATGCCGCCGCAATCTGTTACCGCCAAGGCGGCTTCGCAGGGGAAAGAGATTGATGCGACGCTAGTTGTGAAAGATGCTTTCGTTTTCTACGTCAACGCCGACAATCCCATCGATAATCTGACTTTGGATCAGATCAAGCAGATTTATGGCGGAAAGACAACGGATTGGAAGGACGTTGGTTCGAAGAAGAAAGGCACTATTGAGGCGTTTCAACGTCCGAAAGACAGCGAAAATCAGTCAGTTTTCCAAAAAATCACAGAGAACTGCCCATTGATGGAACCGCCGACGATGGAACAACATGCCGCTGGCGGTGCTGTCGTTCATCCGGTTGCGGATTATCGAAACAGCCCGAACGCCATTGGATATTCATATCGTTCACAAGCGGTTGATTTGCTGTTGAAGAAGAAAATCAAGCTACTGGCAATCGACGGTGTGGCACCAACGCCAGAGAACATCTTGAACGGGATGTATCCGTATGTCACCGACTATTATATAGTGTCTCTCAAGAATGGTCGCTCGGAGGAAGTGGAAAAGAATATTCAGGCTTTGCGTGAATTCATCTTCTCTCCGCAAGGAAAAGAACTGGCGGAGAAATGCGGACTTGTCCCAGTTAACAATTAATAATTAACAATTGACAATTGACAATTATACACAAAAATTACGTTATTGGGCTGCTGGGGATAGAATCATTTGGGAGGCGGTTGACGTTTGGGGAACTTTGTCAGGGTAGTATTTCCGTGTTTCCTGTTCTGTAATTACAAATATAACCATGAATATATTTAAATCATCTGATATATCATAGATTTTGTCTTCAATTTCATTTTTCTTGTCACTGGGAACCATGAAGACATGCAGAAGATACATGTCTTCACCTGCATTATAGGAACAAGATGTTGGATAACCGAATTTAGAGTGTATTAATTCGGATAAGCTTTGAGTTGATATAGTCATAGAAACTGGCATCAGACGTCTTCGAGGTTGACATTTATTATTCTTGTCTATTGGTAATGAAGCTGTCTTCATGATGGATGCCATGCCTTGGTGATCTGGTGATGTAACAGAAAGTCTTTCAGGATAGTAATCAGCTGTTTCCTGTTCTGTGTATAGTTGAACAGAATAAAACATGTCTATATGATGATTTTGGCAGAATGAATCAATCTGTTCGTAGATTTTTCTTTTCAAGGCTTTCCTTTGGTCGGATGGTACCATGAAAACACGCAGGAGATACATGTCTTCGCCTTCGTCATAGGAACATGTGACATCCATTTGCGTTAGATTAGATATCATGTCAGCTTGTATTTGTGGAGTGTTTTTCATGGTATAAGTCTGTGAATTTTTATGAAAGTCTCAATCCATTGTTTACGCCGTTCGTTCCAAGCTAAATAGGCTTCGTCTATATCTTCCCTTGTGACATTAGCTTTTTCATAATCAGCTCTAACACGTAAATCCCACAATTCTCTAAATTCATAGGCTAACGACGGTTGCATGTAGCTGATGCATTTTAGTACCATGCTATGAGCACCTGTAATCTTGTCATCTGTCATTTTCATGAGTTTGTTGCAGTCGATGTTATTTTCATGGTTGTAAAGCATGAAATTTTTGACCAGCTGGAACATGGAATAGTACATGCGTGAGGCAATGACATTTGGGAATCTGCTTGCCTGTTTGAGCAGATTCTCTACGCATGCCCAATTCTCATTGGATTTCTCTATGTAGGATGGATGGAACGATGGCATAGCAAAATGCTATTTGATTTTATCAACAGAATATTTTTATGTTCGCTCCTTACAATACAGCCTATGATGATGTTTTCAAATCAAAAAAATACAAAAAATATTTTTTTTATTATGCTTGATGGCTTTGTTTCTTTCCACCCATTCGTTGGATGATGACCATGGCGGCGATGATAACGAAGCCGATGGCGTCCGTCTTCAAACCAGGCACGATCATTAGCAGGCCGCCAGCCGCGAAAAGAATTCGGAAGATCGGATGAATACGTCTGAAAAGATGGCCGTTGAGCGCGGCACCGACGCCAAACAAACCAAGCATGGCGGATACGACAATGAGCATCGTCTGAAGGAAAATCGACCAGCCGCTGCCTGTCATGTTCTCCAACAGCAACGTCGGATTGTAGGCGAAGATGTATGGAACGATGAACGCCGCGATGGCGAGTTTTGTGGCATTGAGGCCTGTTTTCATGGGATTCGCTTTCGCAATGGCAGAACCTGCGAAAGCCGCCAACGCGACGGGCGGCGTGATGTCCGCCACGATGCCAAAATAGAAGACAAAGAAATGCGCCGCGACAGCGGGAAAGCCCAGCTGAATAAGAATCGGTGCGCAAGTGGAAGCCATGATGCAGTAATTGGCGGTTGTTGGCACGCCCATGCCTAACACAATGCAACACAACATCGTAAGCGCTAATCCAATGACGGTGGCGTTGCCTGCCAGCCGCACGATCGTGTTGATGAGAATGGAAGCCAGTCCAGTCGTTGTGATGCATCCTGCAATGACACCTGCGACGGCGCATGCGACGGCCACCGTGATGGCGCCTTTCGAGCCTGCTACGAGCGCGTCGAAAGCGTTCACGCCAGAATCGACAACGGATCGTTTCGCCGTCTGAATGAATTTTTCATCCTTGTGGGCGGCGTATTCCATGAAGAGATGGTTGATGAAGCCAACGACGAACGCCGCAATGATGGAAATTGCGGCGGAAAACGCCATCGTGCGGGCTCCCGTGGAGACAAGCCATATCAGAAGTACAAGCGGCAGAATGAGATAGCAATTTTTGAAGAGAAAGCCCCATTTGGGCAGTTCCAGAGAGGATATCCCTTTGAGGTTCAACGCTTTGGCTTCTAGATGGACGGCGATGAAAATGCCTGTGAAATAGAGAAGGGCGGGAATGATCGCCTTCAGGGCGACTTGCGCATAGGGCAGCCCCATGTATTCCGCCATGAGAAAAGCGGCGGCGCCCATGATCGGCGGCATGATCTGGCCGCCCGTCGAAGCGGCGGCTTCGACCGCTCCCGCGAATTCGGGCTTGTAGCCAGTCTTTTTCATCATCGGAATCGTGATAGCGCCTGTCGTGACGGTATTTCCGACGGATGAGCCTGAAACCATGCCACACAGCGCGGAGGAGATGACGGCGACTTTCGCGGGACCGCCGCTGGAGCGCCCCGCGATCCTGTTCGCGAAGGCGATGAAGAAGCCCGCGATGCCAGTCCGTTCAAGAAACGCACCGAAGATGATGAACAGAACGATGTACGTAAAACACACGTTGACAGGCGTTCCGATGACGCCGGACGCCGAATAGAACAACGTGTTCGTGATGTCCCGCAGCGCGATGCCGAAGGGCATGCCATAGGAGAACTTATTATAGAAGGTATAGATGAGAAGAAGTCCTGCGACGACGAGAATCGGAACACCCACGCAACGGCGGCACAGCTCCGCCAGGCAGATCAGGCCGACAACGCCGACGGCGATCTGCCATGGCCCGATTCGCCCCATCATTTTGATGATGCGCATCGCGTCCATGGCGTGATAGAGGAAACAGCCTGCACCGATGATGGCGAGCAGGATGTCATACCACGGCATGTAGTTGGGCCGCACATGTTTGCGTCGCGCAGGAAAGACCAGATAGCCCGCCAGCGTGACGAAACAGAGGAACAGTGACAGCCGCACTTCCGGCAGCGCCGTGGAGACAAGCGTCATGTAGATGCAATAGGCGGAAAACAACGCCAGAAGGATGGAGATGACCTTTTCCAGCCAGCCTTTCCATACGCGGATATTGGACTCCTTGTCATACTTCCGCATGACATCGTCCAGATTTTCCGTGGATAGGGTGTCTTTCTCTTGTTCGGACATGACGCTTCTGAACGGCGCAGCAACTTACTTGGATGGAACCGTGAAACCCTTCTCAGTGAAGTATTTAGCCGAGCCTGGATGATAGGGGACGGCCTTGATGGAAGCACCGTATTCCAAATTGACTTCAGCGTATTTCGCATGGCTGGAGACGAGCGACGCGGCGTTGTCAAAAATATCCTTCGTGAGGGCGTAAACAGTATCCGCAGGGATGTCGTCACGGACAAGCAGAACGGCGCCGACGCCGACGGTAAGTGTATCTCTGTCAAGGTTATAGACGGATTTCGCGATGGTCGCAGGCGTGTAATAAGGGGAGGTGGCGATTAGCTTGTCCACATGCTCTTTGTCCAGCGAAACGAGATAGACCTTCTTGCTTGTCGCAAGGTCGGTGATAGCCGTCGTTGGGGCGCCAGCGACGATGAATCCGGCATCTATCTTGCCGTCTTTCAACGCGTTGGCGCTGTCGCCGAAGGATTGGTAGGTCGGTTTGATGTCCTGTTCTGTCAGGCCGTACGCGCCAAGGATGTCGATAGCGTTGAAATAGACGCCCGAACCAGTCGCGCCGATGGAGACGACTTTGCCTTT
>JAEEGH010021899.1_pt1 | contig 13158 bp, 8 predicted proteins | sample 9134181 | NCBI WGS metagenome assembly JAEEGH01 (sample SAMN16246544, study PRJNA631951) | gut metagenome | biome: gut microbiome; feature: rumen; material: DP-attached | host: Bos | place: Iran: Karaj | collected 2018-10 | reverse complement strand
GTGACCTCGCTCAAGCACGTCAGTCCGACGCCCGCCGCCGTTGGTATTCCGCTTTCCGACAAGCTGAAAAAAGCCTGCTTCGTGGACGATATCGAAGGGCTGGACGACTCTCCGCTTGCCTGCGCCTATGCCCGTGCCCGCGGCACCGACCGTATGTGCTCGTTCGGCGACTGGGTTGCGCTCTCTGACGTTTGCGACGCCGTGACGGCGACGATGATCAAGCGTGAAGTCTCCGACGGCATCATTGCCCCGGGTTACACCGACAAAGCGCTTGAGATCCTCAAGACCAAGAGAAAGGGCAACTATAACATTGTCAAGATCGACCCGAACTATGTGCCCGATCCTGTCGAGCGCAAGCAGGTCTTCGGCATCACGTTTGAGCAGGGGAGAAACAACTTCCGCATCGACCGTGAACTGCTTGGCAATATCGTCACGGAAAATAAGGACCTTACCGATGAAGCGGCGCGCGATCTGATCGTTGCGCTGATCACGCTGAAATACACGCAATCCAACTCCGTCTGCTACGCGGTCGACGGACAGGCCATCGGTGTCGGCGCCGGCCAGCAGTCGCGTATCCACTGCACGCGTCTTGCCGGTTCCAAGGCGGACACCTGGTTCCTGCGTCAGAGCGATAAGGTGCTGAACCTCCCGTTCAAGCCGACGCTCGGCAGACCGGACCGTGACAACGTCATCGACGGTTATATCAACCAGAATGAAGAAGACGTCTGCGCCGACGGCAACTGGCAGAAGTACTTTACCGTTCAGCCGTCGCCGTTTACGAAGGAAGAGCAGGCTGCCTATCTTGCAACGATCGACGGCGTTGCCCTCGGCTCCGACGCGTTTTTCCCGTTCAGCGACAACATTGAGCGCGCGAAGAGAAGCGGCGTGAAGTATATCGCCGAGCCGGGCGGTTCCATCCGCGACGATCTTGTGATCGAATGTGCCGACAAGTACGGCATGGTGATGGCGTTCACCGGTATGCGTCTGTTCCATCATTAAGCAAAAGGAGTAATCCCGATGAAACTACTGGTTGTTGGCGGCGGCGGCAGAGAGCACGCCATCATCAAAAAACTGAAAGAGAATCCGACAGTTGAAACGATCTACGCCTTGCCCGGCAACGGCGGTATGGTGGACGACTGTACGCCTGTGCCGATTACTGCGACCGATATCGACGCTATCGTAACATTTGCGCTGGATGCAAAAGTGGATTATGCCGTCGTCGCGCCCGACGATCCGCTGGTGCTTGGCTGTGTAGATGCGCTCGAAGCGAAGGGGATTCCCTGCTTCGGTCCGCGCGCGAACGCTGCGATCATTGAAGGCAGCAAGGTCTTTTCGAAGAACCTGATGAAAAAGTACGGTATTCCGACCGCAAAATACGAGGTGTTTTCCGATCTTGACGCCGCGCTCGGCTATCTGGAAACCGCGCCGCTGCCGACTGTCATCAAGGCGGACGGTCTTGCGCTCGGCAAGGGCGTGATCATTGCGCAAACACTTTCGGAGGCAAAGGAAGCCGTTCATGCCATGATGGAGGACAAGCGTTTCGGCAAAAGCGGCGAGCGCATCGTGATCGAGGAATACCTCGAGGGGCCGGAAATCTCCGTTCTTTCCTTTACGGACGGCAAAACCGTCGTTCCCATGGTGTCCTCGATGGACCACAAGCGAGGAGGGGACGGCGATACCGGATTGAACACCGGCGGCATGGGAACAATCGCGCCGAATCCCTTCTATACCCCGGAGGTTGCGGAACGCTGCATGCGGGAGATCTTTCTGCCCACGATCCGCGCCATGGCGGCGGAAGGACGTCCGTTCAAAGGCTGTCTCTATTTCGGACTGATGCTGACCGCGGACGGTCCCAAGGTGATCGAATACAACTGCCGCTTCGGCGATCCCGAGACGCAGGTGGTCCTGCCGCTTCTGAAAACCGATCTTCTGACGGTCATGCAGGCAGTGACCGAAGAACGGCTTGCGGACTGTCCGGTGGAATTCTCCGACGGCGCAGCCGCCTGCGTGATCCTGGCGTCCGAGGGGTACCCCGGCAGCTATCAAAAGGGCTATCCCGTCCGCATACCGGACGATCTGAACGCCGAAGTGTTTGCGGCGGGCGTCAAGGTACAGGACGGACAGCTCGTTACGTCCGGCGGACGCGTCCTCGGCGTGACGGCTACCGCGCCGACGCTTCCGGAAGCGCTGCAAAAAGCGTACGCCGCGGCGGAACAGATCCGGTTTGAGAACGCATTTTATCGCCGGGACATCGGCAAACGCGCCCTTGCGGCGAAGGAGGAATAATGGTTTATCGCATTTTCGTGGAAAAAAAGCCCGGCTTTGCGCAGGAGGCGGACGCCCTCTGCCGCGAGCTGCGCTCCTTTCTCGGCATTGCGGGGCTTCAGCGCGTCCGCATCCTGAACCGGTATGACGCCGAAGCGATCCCCGCTGAACAGTTCGAGGCCGCCATCCCCACCGTGTTCTCCGAACCGCAGGTGGATCTTGCGCAAAAAGAGCCCGATCTTTCCGACGCCGACGCCGTCTTTGCCGTGGAGTATCTCCCCGGTCAGTTCGACCAGCGCGCGGATTCCGCCGCGCAATGCATCCAGATCCTCTTCCAGTCCGAACGTCCCGTGATCCGCTCGGCAAAGGTCTACGCGCTTTACGGCGCGCTGAACACGGAGGACCTCAACCGGATCAAAAAATACGTCATCAACCCCGTGGAAGCGCGCGAAGCCGCGCAAGCCCTTCCCGAGACGCTGAAAATGCCCTACGAGATCCCCACCGCCGTGCAGACGCTGGACGGCTTCCGGACGCTGGATGAATCGGCGCTGTCCGGCATGATCCGCGCGTACGGGCTTGCCATGGACGAGGGCGACATCGCCTTCTGTCAGACGTATTTCCGGGACGAGGGACGGGATCCCACGATCACCGAGCTCAGAATGATCGACACCTACTGGTCCGATCACTGCCGGCATACCACCTTCCATACGATCATCGACAGCGTGCGCTTCGAGGATCCGGAGCTGCAGAAAACATACGAGGATTACCTTGCGCTGCGCCGGGATCTTCATAGGACCAAGCCGCCGTGTCTGATGGATCTTGCCACCATTGCGGTGCGCGATCTCAAACGAAAGGGCAAGCTCGATAAGCTCGACGAGTCCGAGGAGATCAACGCCTGCACCGTCAAGATCACGGTGGAGATCGACGGCAAGCCGGAACCGTGGCTGCTCCTCTTCAAAAACGAAACGCACAACCATCCGACCGAGATCGAGCCGTTCGGCGGCGCCGCCACCTGTATCGGTGGGGCGATCCGCGATCCGCTTTCGGGCAGAGCATACGTCTACGGCGCGATGCGCGTCACCGGCGCGGCGGATCCCACGACGCCGGTCTCCGAAACGATCTCCGGAAAACTTCCGCAGCGCAAGCTGGTCACGACGGCTGCCGCGGGCTATTCCTCCTACGGCAATCAGATCGGTCTTGCCACCGGCCTTGTCGAAGAGCTTTACCATCCCGGCTACGCCGCAAAGCGCATGGAGATCGGCGCGGTCATCGCCGCGGCGCCGCAGGCGAACGTCCGGCGGGAACGCCCCGTTCCGGGCGACGTTGTGATCCTTCTCGGCGGCAGCACCGGCAGGGACGGCATCGGCGGCGCGACCGGCTCCTCCAAGGCACATACGACGCATTCCGTTGAGGTCTGCGGCGCCGAGGTGCAGAAAGGCAACGCGCCCGAGGAACGCAAGCTGCAGCGCCTGTTCCGGTCGCCCGAAGCCGCTCGGCTCATTAAGCGCTGCAACGATTTCGGCGCAGGCGGCGTCAGCGTCGCCATCGGCGAGCTGGCGGACGGCGTGAAGATCGATCTCAACGCTGTTCCCCGCAAGTATGAGGGACTGGACGGCACGGAGCTTGCGATCTCCGAATCGCAGGAGCGTATGGCGGTCGTGGTCGCATCCGAAGACGCCGATCGGTTTCTTAAGCTTGCCGCGCAGGAAAACCTGCAGGCGTGCGTCGTGGCGAAGGTCACGGAAGAGCCCCGGCTGGTCATGGAATGGAACGGAAAGCGCATCGTGGATCTTAGCCGCGCGTTTTTGGATTCCAACGGTGCGGAAAAGCATATCGACATCGAAACCGCCGCGCCGCAAAAGGAAGAACCGGCTGCCGAAATGAGCTTTGAAGCAGCATGCGAGCGAATGACGGATGATCTGAACCTCTGTTCGCACCGCGGGCTGTCCGAGCGCTTCGATTCCACCATCGGCGCGGGCACGGTCTTGATGCCGTTCGGCGGCAAAAACCAGCTGACGCCCATTCAGGCGATGGTCCATAAGATCGCCGTGGAGCAGGGCCTAACCTGTGACTGTTCGCTGATGGCGTACGGGTTCGATCCGTATCTGTCCTCTTTGAGTCCCTACCACGGCGCGTATCTTGCCGTGGTGGATTCCGTCTCGAAACTGGTCGCCTCCGGCGCGAAGTTCGAGGACGTCTATCTGAGCTTCCAGGAATACTTCGCTAAGCCCGGCCGCGATCCGAAGCGCTGGGGACAGCCGCTTTCTGCGCTGCTCGGCGCATTCCGCGCGCAGACGGAGCTCGGCGTCGGCGCGATCGGAGGCAAGGATTCCATGTCCGGCACCTTTGAAACACTCGACGTGCCGCCTACGCTCGTGAGCTTCGCGGTCACGACCGACAAAACCGCGCATATCGTTTCTCCCGAGTGCAAAGCGCCGGGTCGTTCCGTGGTCCTGTTCGCCCCGGAGCGGGACGAAAACGGTCTGCCCAAGGCCGCTTCTTTGCTTGCGCTGTTCGATCGCATCACCGCGCTGCAGCGCGCAGGGATCATTACGGCGTGCCGGACCGTCGGCTTCGGCGGGATCCTGGAGGGCGTGCTGAAAATGTGCTTCGGAAACGGATTCGGGTTCCGCTTCGATGAAAAGCTCTCTGTGTCGGAACTGACGCAAAAGCAGTACGGCTCCTTCCTGGCGGAGGTGACGGAGGACGTTTCGGACGGCAAACCCGTCGGCATCGTCACCGAAGCGCCGTTTTTCACATACGGCGAAACGTCTCTGGACGCCGAAGCTCTGCGTCTTAAATGGGAGCGCCGCCTCGAATCCGTCTATCCCGCCGGGATCGACGAAAAGGTCGAGACCTATGAAGCACTTTCCTATCATGCCGAACGCCGGATCGCGCCCGCGGTTCGCTGCGCAAAACCGCGCGTTCTGATCCCCGTGTTCCCCGGCACAAACTGTGAGTACGACAGTGCAAGAGCCGTTCGTGAAGCGGGGGCGGAGCCCGAGGTTTTGGTCATCAACAATCTTTCCGCCGATGGCATCCGCCGTTCCGTGGACCGCTTCGCCGAAGCGCTGCAGAACGCGCAGATCGTCTTCATCCCGGGCGGCTTTTCCGGCGGCGACGAACCGGACGGCAGCGGCAAGTTTATCACCGCATTCTTCCGGAACGCGGCGATCCGCGAAGGTGTGATGACGCTTCTCAAGCGCCGCGACGGTCTGATGCTGGGCGTCTGCAACGGTTTTCAGGCGCTCGTTAAGCTCGGACTCGTGCCGTACGGCAAAATCACCGACCCGGATCCGGAGAGCCCGACGCTGACGTTCAATACCATCGGACGCCACCAGTCCCGCATCGTGCGTACCCGCATCGTTTCCGACAAGTCGCCATGGTTCTCCGGACTGAAAACAGGCGAGATCGTCAGCGTGCCAATCTCTCACGGTGAAGGACGCTTCATCGCCTCCGACGCCATGCTTCAAGAGCTGATCCGAAACGGACAGATCGCCACGCAGTACGTGGACCTGAACGGCGTTCCGACCTCCGATCTGCGGTTCAATCCGAACGGTTCCGTCCTTGCCATCGAAGGGATCACCTCGCCGGACGGCAGAGTCCTCGGCAAGATGGGACACTCCGAACGTATCGGATCGGATCTCTACAAAAACGTCCCCGGCAGTTACGACAGCCACCTGTTTGAATCAGCGGTCCGGTATTTCCGCGGGAACTGAAGAATCCATCCACATTAAAAAGTCCCTTGTCTGGGACTTTTTCTTATCATCAAAGCGAGAACCGACCGCATGGTGAAAGAAATACTAGCCATGTTTGCAATGTGAAAGTGCGACTAGAAGCAGATTTTAGCGATCGGCAAGTTAGATAAATGAAAAAGCCCGAAGCGTGTGTGCGCTTCGGGCTTTGGTGTTTTATGATGCGTTATTCCCGTAGACGATCTTGCGGAGGACGAGCTCTTTTGCGCGGGCGCGGAGGTTGTTCAGTTCGGGGAATCCGTCAGTCCGGCTGCTGTTCGTCGGCGTCTTCGCTGCGCACGATATTGACGACCCAGCGGTCGCTCTTTACCAGGATAAAGCCGATCACGCACTTGACGAGCTCCAGTGAACAGCACACGATATAGAGCGGCAAAATCGGAAGCGCCGTAAACCGGCTCAGAACGAATGCGACGGGGATACAGAGCGTCCAGACGAAGCAGCTGTCGAACAGCATCGTGATCCGCGTCTGCCCGCCGGAGCGCAGGGTGAAATAGCAGGCATGGGTGAACGCGTTGAACGGCATCATGCATGCGGAGACCCAGAGGAACCGCGTCGCGAGCGTCTTCACCTCGTCGCCGGTGTTGTAAAGCCGGGGGATGAACGGCGCGGCTACGGCGAGCGCGACGCCGAAGAACAGGCAGGTGCACACCGACAGCGCAATGATCTTTCTGTCCGTGTCCTTCGCTTCCTCCAGCTTGTTCGCGCCGAGCAGGTTGCCGACGATGATGCCGATCGAGGAGCCGATGGACATGAAGACGATGTTGAAGAGGTTCGATACCGTGCTCGAAATGTTCAGCGCCGCGACGGCGGAGATGCCGCGCATCGAATAGCACTGCATCATGGTCGTCATGCCGAGCGACCAGAACGCCTCGTTCAACAGAAGCGGCGTGCCTTTGAGAACGATCTGCTTTGCAAGGGCGCCGGGCACATAAAGCGAGCGGTAGACGCCTTTGAAGAAGGGGAAGCGCTTCGTATGGGTATGCGCATAGGTCACGATGATCGCAAGCTCCGCAAAGCGGGAAATGACCGTTGCGATCGCCGCGCCGAGTACGCCGAGCGCCGGGAAGCCGAGCTTGCCGAAGATCAGCAGATAGTTGAACAGCAGATTGATGAGCACGGCGGACCCGCTGGCGACCATCGGCACGAAGGTCTCACCCGTTTCGCGGAGCGAAAAGGCATAGCACATCGAAAGCGCGGCGGGAATGAGCCCGATCAGCATGATCAGAACGTACTTGCTGCCGTATGCGAGCGTTGCGGCAAGGTCGCCCTCCGCGCCGCTTTCGTGCAGAAACAGCGTGAGCAGCGGCTTATGGAAAAAGCCGAGGACGACCAGCGCGACGGCAGAGATACCGGCGCAGATCAGCAGCTTAAACCGGAGCACATGCCGCACGCCGTCCGTATCCTTTTTCCCGGCGAACTGCGCGCCGAAAATGCTGGCGCCGGAGAGCCCGCCGAAGACGGTCAGATTGAATACAAAGATGAGTTGGTTCGCGATCGCGACGCCGCTCATCTGCTCGGTCCCGATCCTGCCGACCATCAGATTGTCCAGCACGTTGACGAACTGGCTGACGCCGTTCTGGATCACGACGGGTATGACGATCGCAAGGACCGCCTGATAAAACGCTTTATTCCCGATGTATTTTGAAAGAAAAGACCGCTGTTCCATTGTCTGCCGTTCTCCGCGGGGCGTTCTTCCGCCCGTCCGTTTCACAGTATACCATGAACGCCTGCAAAAGAAAAGCCGAAAAGTGCGATCCTGCCGGCGGGAACCTGTAAAACACGGTCGACTTCAATTATAGTATTGATGATCTGATCGAGAAAAAACACTGCGACAAAGCCCGAGGCGTGCGTTTCGGGCTTAATGCTGTCTTTCTGCGGCTATTCTCCGCATACGATCTCGCGGAGGACGAGCTCTTCCGCGCGGGCGCGGGATCGAGTACCGGATCGGGAACCCGGATGCTGCCGACCGTGGTATATGTGACATTCGTTTTGATACCTCCTTCTGTGGATCCTGTGGACTTCGCGCGGGGGTAGCATTTGCCGGATGGAAAGATGCGTTCCGGGCAGGATCGACAGGTGCAATCCTGCATGCTCTGTCAGATCCTTCGCCGCCATAGGATGACAGCATGATCCTGATATGGAAGAAGCGGATCTTTCTGCTGTGCGAAAGCACGTTCTTCGGTCATAGAAGCGCGCCCGCATATATTGATTATCTGCGGGTTTTCTGGTATTATATATTTATCGGGTTATCGGATCGGAACGCCGAAAACGGATCATGACAGAAGGAGGCGTAGGCATATGACCGTCAATTACAATACGCTTGCTGCGGTCGCGCCGCTGCTGCTGCTTCTGATCGGACTGTCGATCACGGTGATCATCGACCCGTATATCCGGCGGGAGCATCGGCGCGTCATGCTGATCATCGCCGCGCTGCTTGTGACGCTTGTTGCGCAGAATGTCCTCGATTTTTTGGTAGAGCAGGACAGCACACAGCGTATGGCGCGGACGATCCTCGGGATCTACGGGTATTCCGTTCGTCCGGCGGTCCTTGTGCTGTTTATGTACCTGTTCGGCACAAAGCGTAAAACCTGGCCTTTCTGGACGCTGGTCGGCGTCAATGCGCTGATCTATTCGACGGCGCTGTTTTCCGGCATCAGCTTCTCCATGGATGAAACCAATCACTTCCTTCGCGGACCGCTGGGCTACAGCTGTCATGTGGTCAGCGGCATTTTGCTGTTCTGCCTGCTTTGGATTACGATCCGCGCGTTTCGCCGGATCAAAAAAGCGGAAATGTGGCTCCCGCTGCTGAACGCGCTGCTGATCATTGCCTGCGTTCTGATGGACTCCGTGTTCGCGACAGACCTTCGTTATCCGGTCACGTTTCTGACCGTCGGCATTGTGATCAGCACGGTGTTCTATTATATCTGGCTGCATCTGCAGTTCGTCCGCGCGCATGAACGCGATCTGATGGCGGCGCAGCGCATCCGGATCATGATGACGCAGATCCAGCCGCACTTTCTGTTCAACGCGCTCAACACCATTCGCGCGCTGTACGCAAAGGACCCGCCCATGGGGGACCGGATCCTGGAGGATTTCAGCACCTATCTCCGGCAGAATTTGGAATCGCTGAACCAGACCGATCTGATCCCGATCAAAAAGGAGCTGGAGCATACGCAGCTGTATGCGGAGATCGAAGCGCTCCGCTTTCCGCAGATCCGTGTGGACTACCGGATCGAAGACGACGCGTTTTCGATCCCTGCGCTGACGATCCAGCCGCTGGTGGAGAACGCGATCCGGCACGGCGTCCGAAGCTGTAAGGAGGGACTGGTGACCGTTTCCACCGCGCGTGAGACGGGCGGACACCGGATCACGATCGAGGACAACGGCGTCGGCTTCGATCCGATGCAGGAGGAACGCGGGGAGAAATCGCATATCGGGATTCAAAATGTCAGGGAACGCGTCGAGCAGATGTGCGGCGGAACGATGGTTCTCAGAAGCGAGATCGGAAAGGGTACCGAAGTCACGCTGTTCATCCCGGATGCGGCAGCGGAGAAAGGAAAGGAGAGGGAACTGTGAAAGCGATCTGTGTAGACGACGAACCGCTGGCGGTCGAATATACGGTGCATCAATGCGAAAGCCTGCCGGAGATCGACGAGATCCGGGGGTTTACGGATGCGCAGCCCGCGCTGGACTGGCTTTCGGAGCATGCGGCTGATCTTGCGCTTCTCGATATCAATATGCCGGGGATCGACGGCATTGCCCTTGCCGCGCGGATCAAGGAGATGCATCCGCAAACGGCGATCCTGTTTCTGACCGCGTACAAAGAATATGCCTTTGACGCGTATGCGGTGCACCCGACGGGGTATCTTTTGAAGCCGGTCTCTCTGGAAAAGCTTGCGGCGGAGGTGCGCTATCTCTATGAGGAGAAACGGTCCGAGCCGTCCGAACGGATCCGGATCAAGACCTTCGGGTTCTTCGACGTGTTTGTGGGAGATCGGTTCGTGCATTTCAAGCTGGCGAAAAGCAAGGAGATTTTAGCGTATTTGGTGGACCGGCAGGGCTCCGGGGTCACGCGGGCGGAGCTCTTTGCCGCGGTGTGGGAGGATCGCCCGTACGACCGCGGCATGCAGAAGCAGTTGGATACCTACATCCGTTCGCTCAGAGATACCCTGCGGGAATACGGCGCGGAGGAGATCATGGAGCTAAGCAAGGGGATCCTTCGCGTCAGACCGGAGACGTTCACCTGCGACGCGTACCGGTTCCACGCGGGCGACAGCGAGGCGATCAACGCGTACCGCGGGGAATACATGAGCGCCTATCCCTGGGCGAGCATGACGGAAAGCATCCTGTCCGGAAAAGCAAATAAAACCTAAAAGGAAACCGCTGTTTTCAAGCTTTTCGAGAAAAACGGATGTTTCTTTGGACATCCTTTGGACATGCTTTGCTATATTAAAACGTTGAAAAATATATTATGCGCGGTCCGATTGACCAGATCGACGGCGGCAAAGGAAACAATTCAATTGACAGGAGGAAAAAACAATGTTCTCATTCAAAGGACCCGGATTGAAAATCTTCGCGGCGATTCTTGCCGTGATCGCGCTCGGCGTCGGCGTCTATTTCACGTTCTTCCGGTCGAAGGGCTATGAAAAGACCGAAGCGACCATCGTTTCCATCGAAAACGACCCGGATTATATTCCCGATCCGGATACCGCAAACGACGTCAGACGGATGGTGACCGTAAAGTACACGGTCGACGGCAAGGAATATACGACGCAGCTCGACTCCGACAGTCCGTCCTACGAGGTGGGCAAGACCGTCAAGATCATGTATGACCCGCAGAACCCCGCAAAGATCACGTCCTCGAAGGGCTTCGGCGTCTATCTCATGATCGCGGGCGCGGTCATCCTGCTGTTGGTGGTCGGACTGACGGCCAAAAAGAAGATCGACGTCAAAAAGCTCAGGGAAACGCAGGGCGAGACCGTCTATGCGCCGTCCGAGCAGGGTGAGCAGCGCGAGCTGTACTTTTTGACCGACCTCGGCACGCCGAAGTACGGACATCGCATCGAGGACAAGGACCGCAACGTCCTTTACGAAGCGAAGATGACGAAGTTCACGCTGGCGGGTCCGTTCGGCTTCGACTTCATCGACTATGAGCACGGCACGACCAAGGCGCATCTCGTCGGGCACCAGGAGGAGACCGACTGGAACTCCTTCCTGCTCGACAACCACTACACCTTCTCGCTGGACGGCGAGGACATCTGGAAGCACCTGAAGCGGAACGGCGTCAAGGTGGAATCCCGTTTTGCGCAGGGCAAGGTCCTGTTCCCGTCCTACACGGTTTCGAGAGACGGCGCGGAGATCGGCTACATCGAGGCTTCGAGCCAGTACGTCCACGAGGAGGACGCGGAGGAGCATGCGGTTGCGAACAAGGTCCCGGTTCCGGGCTTCTACCGCATTTTCACGGGTGAAAAGAACCTCGACCTGCTGTTTGTCGTCGCGCTCGCGTTCGCGCGCAGCGGCGCAACGGACGACAAGGGCGGCTCCCGCAGGATCGTCTTCAACGCGCTGAAGGGCTGAGATCCCGTGAAAGGTACGGGACTTTCCGAAATACAACAAAGACAAGGATCAAGAGGCATTATGGACAACAAACAAATCTACAAAAAGACGCTCGGATTCTCCCTGCGCCGCGTGTTCTGGGACATCATTTCGGTCGTGCTGCTTCTCGGCGCGGGAACGCTCGGCTATTTCCTCGGTGAAAAATATGCGCAAAACGGACCGATCGGTCTGTTGATCGGCGCGGTGATCGGCGTCGTTGCGCTGATCCTCATCACGCGGTTCATTTCGTATGCGCTGAAAGCGGGACAGATCGCCATGATGACGCGCGGCGTTGCCGAAGGCGAGCTGCCTGACGACGTCATCAGGGAGGGCAAGAAGGTCGTGAAGGAACGCTTTGCGACCGTTGCGGCGTTCTTTGCGATCACCGGCGTGATCCGGGGCATCTTCAACCAGATCGGTCGCGGCATCACGAAGCTCGGAGAAAGCATCGGCGGCGATACCGGCGGTGCGATCGGCGGCGCGGTAAGCTCCGTCATGCAGACGATCATCAATTATCTTTGCGACTGCTGCCTCGGCTGGGTCTTCTACCGCAAGGAGGTCAAGCCTGCGCGGGCGGCGTGTGAAGGCGCGGTGCTGTTCTTCAAGCACGGCAAGACGTTTGCAAAGAACATGGGCCGCGTGTTCGGCATGGGACTTGTGTCCCTGCTTCTCATCGGCGGCGTGTTCACGGGCGTTTTCTATGCGATCCTGCACGCGATCGGCGATCTGCCGCTCTATACGGACGTTGCGGCATTCTTTGCGGAGAACGAAAGCAAGCTTGCCCAGATCCTCAGCAATCCTGTGACGCTTCCCATCGCGTTCTCGATCCTCGGCGGCGTCATCGTCTGGAGTATTCTCCACTCCGTGTTCATTCGCCCGTTCGTGCTCACCGGCGTGCTCCGGAACTATCTGGAATCCGGCATGAACGATATCCCCTCGGAAGCGAGCTTTGCGATGCTGGATTCGAAGTCCGATAAATTCCGCAAGCTGCATCAGGAGATGTAACGGACGCGGGGGAAAGGAGTTTGCTTATGAATAAAAAGACCGTTGCCGCAATCGTGATCTCCGCCGTTGCGCTGTGTCTGTCGGTCGCAGGACTGATCGTTGCGCTGCTGCCGAAGCAGGCGGCGGGCGACGTGCAGTACGTCATGTACCTCGGCACGAACGATAAGGATACGAACGAGCCGGTGTTCGCACCGGACGAAGCCAAAACAAAAGCGGAAGAAATTCTGCTCAGGCATGTCGGCGGCTGGACGATCCAGGAGGCGAACGGCGGCTGGGCGGACGGAGATATGCTCTATCGCGAATATACGGTCGTCATCTATCTGAGCGACACGAGCGCGGAAGCCGTCCACGCCGCTGCGGACGAATTGATTGCGGCGTTTCACCAGAGTTCCGTTCTGATCCAGAAGAACGTGACCGCAACCGAGTTCTATTACGGCAGACCGTAAGCGGTCCGGCCGCAGCATGGCGCCGCATGTTTTGCGGCACCGGTATTCAGGTTCCCGTGAATCGGAACACATCATCAAATAACCCGTTTCGG
>JAEEGH010021897.1_pt1 | contig 13159 bp, 10 predicted proteins | sample 9134181 | NCBI WGS metagenome assembly JAEEGH01 (sample SAMN16246544, study PRJNA631951) | gut metagenome | biome: gut microbiome; feature: rumen; material: DP-attached | host: Bos | place: Iran: Karaj | collected 2018-10 | reverse complement strand
AAGAACCTCACCCGCGACGACTGCTTCATCTTCGACAGCGACGACGACATCACCATCGGCCACCTGGACAACATCATCCTGCGCTGCAAGATGCTGCCCTTCTCCCAGGAGAAGGAAGTGGAGCAGGGCGCCTTCCTCCGTGACGACAAGATCGTCCTCCGTTACGAGGAGGAGGAGACCGACCTGTACCTGCAGGAGCTCGCCCTCGGCGGCAAGCACAATATCTACAACTCGATGGCCGCCGCCCTGGCCGCCAAGGCCTCGGGCATCGACAACGAGGTGATCCGGAACTCCCTGGCCACCTTCCAGCCCATCGAGCACCGCCTGGAGCCCGTCCTCTCGATCAAGGACGTCCTGTACATCAATGACTCCAAGGCCACCAACATCGACTCGGCCTGGTACGCCCTCGAGTGCCAGAAGCGTCCGGTCGTCTGGATCGTGGGCGGTACCGACAAGGGGAACGACTACTCCATCCTGAACGACCTCGTACGCGAGAAAGTGAAGGCCATCGTGTGCCTCGGGGTGGACAATGCGAAGATCCACGCCGCCTTCGGGTCCATGGGCAAGCCCATGACCGACGCCCTCTCCGCCGAGGAGGCGGTGCGCAAGTCGGCGGAATTCGCCGAGCCGGGAGACGTGGTCCTCCTCTCCCCCTGCTGCGCGAGCTTCGACCTGTTCAAGAACTACGAGGACCGCGGGCAGCAATTCAAGGAAGCGGTCCGGAAACTGTAGATTTCCCGACTCCGCTCGCAATGACTAAGGAAGGCCGAAATGACTATGGCAAAGGAGAAGAAAAAAGGTAAAAGAAGGAACATCTGGAACTGGATGGACGGGTTCCGGGGAGACAAGGTGGTGTTGATCATCGCCCTGCTCCTCATGCTCATCTCCGTCATCTCCGTGTTCTCTTCCACCCCGCTGCTGGCCATCGAGACGGGCGTGGACCGCATCGGCATCATGACCACCCAGCTCAAGGTGGTGGGCCTCGGCGTCCTGGTCATCCTCCTGCTGTACATCTTCGGCCGGAGCGGGCTCTACCGCTGGGTGGGCAAGTGGTGCTATCCCCTGTCCCTCCTCATGCTCGTCATCCTGGTCTTCAACCTCAACCTAGGTGTCGTCCAGGCTGGCGAAATCAACGGCGCCCGCCGCATCATCAAGGTATTCGGGAAACAGCTCCACGTATACGAGTTCGTGAAAGTGTTCATGGTGCTGTACCTCGCGTGGGCGCTGGACGCCTACAAGAAAGGCGAATTCAAGCTCAACAAGTTCCTCGCGACCCTCGCGCCGAAGCTGTTCACCTGGACCACCCGGCCGCTCGGCGAGAAAGTCGTCTACATCTATCTTCCCGCCCTCCTGACCATCGGGTTCGTGGCGGCGGGTTCCAACTCGTCGGCCCTGTTCCTGGCCGCCGTCCTGATCCTCATCATCCTGATCGGTGGGGTCAATTTCAAGGAGATCGCCCTGTTCTTCGCCGGCTGCGTGGCCCTGGCGGGCCTCCTGCTCATCGGCTACCAGACGGGACTGCTGAAGAGCAACCGCATCGACACCGCCATCAGCCGTATCACGAATGACGACGATGCGACGATGGAAATCCTCCTGGACGCGAAGATCGGTTCGCCGGAATACGAGGCGGCCCGCGACGAACTGCGCCAGCCCGTGGGCGCGCTCCTTGCCATCAAGGAAGGCGGCATCATCGGGAAAGGCATCGGCAACAGTACCCAGAAATATGCCGTCCCGGTGATCTTCGGGGACTACATGTTCAGCTTCATCATCGAGGAGACCGGATTCATCGGGGCGATCCTCATCATCCTGCTGTACTTCAGCCTCCTCGCCCGCGGCTCGACCATCGCCCGGGACTGCGACAATTACTTCGACAAGATCGTGGTGGCGGGCCTAGCCATTCTCGTCACCGGACAGGCCTTCATGCACATGATGGTCAACGTCCATTTCCCGCTGGTTCCCCAGACCGGCCAGACCCTGCCCCTGGTGAGCCACGGAACCACCTCGTTCCTGGTGTTCAGCGCCGTGTTCGGCATCCTGCTGTCCATCAGCCGCGAGACGTACCTGAAAATGCGCAAACGCGAGGAGGAAGCGATCCCCATCATCGAGCGCGAACCCGCCGACGAAGTCCAGGCCAGCCTGGACGACCTCGAAAACCTGGAAACCGTCAACCTGGACAATGAGCAAGACTATGGACTATAAACCACTACGCGCCATCATCAGCGGCGGCGGCACGGGCGGACACATCTTCCCGGCCATCTCGATCGCGAACAAGCTGAAGGAACTGAACCCGGACACGGAGATACTCTTCGTCGGTGCCACCGGCAAGATGGAGATGGAAAAGGTCCCGGCCGCGGGCTACAGGATCGTCGGCCTCCCGATCGTCGGGATGCAGCGCCAGCTGAACCTGAAGAACATCGTCAATGACATCCAGGTTCCGTTCCGCATCCTCAAGAGCGTGTCCATGGCGAAGAAACTCATCCGGGAATTCAAGCCGGACATCGCCATCGGCGTGGGCGGCTACGCCAGCGCTCCCCTGCTCTGGGCGGCGACGGGGATGAAGATCCCGGCCCTCATCCAGGAGCAGAACGGTTTCGCCGGCCTGACGAACAAAATGCTCGGGAAGCGGGTGCAGAAGATCTGCGTCGCCTACGAAGGCATGGAACGCTTCTTCCCGGCCGACCGGATCGTCATGAGCGGCAACCCCATCCGCAAGGAGGTTTCCACCCCGCCGACGGCCGCGATGAAAAAAGAGGCGATGGAGTTCTACCGGCTGGACCCGGAGAAGAAGCACCTTTTCATCGTCGGAGGCAGCCTCGGCAGCGGCACGCTGAACCGGTCCATGAAGAGATGGATCGAAGCCGGCTGCCCCGGCGGCGAAGACATCGAGGTCATCTGGCAGTGCGGCAAGTACTACAAGAAGGGCGTGGACGAATTCATGGCCCAGCACCCTTGCCCGGGTGTGCGGCACTATGACTTCATCGCACGGATGGACCTCGCCTACGCGGCGGCGGACGCCGTGGTGACGCGCAGCGGCGCCAGTACGGTGTCGGAGCTGTGCGCGATGCACAAGGCGGCCATCTTCGTGCCTTCGCCCAACGTGGCGGAGGACCACCAGACGCACAACGCGATGGCCCTTGTGCGCCGTGACGCGGCCCTCATCGTGAAGGACGCCGACGCGCCCGAAAAACTGATGGCGACCGCCGTGGAGCTGCTGGCCGACCCGGGCCGCATCGCCACGCTGGAGGAAAACGCCGGGAAGATGGCATTGACGGAAGCGGCGCAGGTCATCTGCGACGAAGCATATAAACTCGTATGAGATTTCTCGACAAGCTCGAAATGACAAGATGAAGAACGTATATTTCATAGGCATCGGAGGCATCGGGATGAGCGCCCTGGCCCGGTATTTCAAGTTCAAGGGATACGCGGTGTCCGGCTATGACAAGACCCCGTCGGACCTGACCGCGCAACTCGCCGCAGAAGGGATCGGCGTCCATTATGACGACCGTCCGGACCTCATTCCGGCCGACGCGAAGGAGACCCTCGTCATCTGGACGCCGGCCATCCACGTGCTCAAGGAACTGGATTTCGTGCGGGAGAACGGCTACCGCGTGGTCAAGCGCTCCCTCGCCCTCGGCGAGGTCGCGAAGGGCCAGCGCTGTCTCGCCGTCTCGGGCACGCACGGCAAGACGACCACTTCGACGATGGTCGCCCATATCTTCACGGAGAGCGGGGAAGGCTGCTCCGCCTTCCTGGGCGGCATTTCCCGCAATTACGGGACCAACCTCCTCGTGAGCGACAATGACGTGGTGGTGGCGGAGGCCGACGAGTTCGACCGTTCCTTCCACCAGCTTTTCCCGGAGATCGCCGTCATCACGGCCATCGACGCGGACCATCTGGATATCTACGGCGATTATGCCCATGTCCTGGAGGCGTTCCAGATCTTCGCCTCGCAGGTGAGCGGGACCGTCATCGCCAAGAAAGGTGTCCCCATCACGGCGGCGGACACGAAAGCGCAACTTCTGACCTATCATTATACCGATCCGGAGGCCGATTTCCATGCGGTGGACCCGCATCCGGACGCCTGCGGAAACTTCATCTATGACCTCCGCTGGCCGGGCGGCGTCCTCCAGGGCATCCGCGTGGGCGCGCCCGGGCGGGTGAACGCCGAGAACAGCATCGCCGCGGCCGCCGTCGCCCTCACCTACGGGCTGGACCCGGAGGCCGTGAAGCATGCCATCGGCACCTTCGAAGGCGTCAAGCGCCGCCTGGAGGTCCATGTGAACAAGCCGGGGGCCGCCTATGTGGACGACTACGCCCACCATCCGGCGGAGCTCGCGGCGGCCATCGCTTCCCTCCGGGACATCTTCCCGGGCCGGAAGCTCACCGGCATCTTCCAGCCGCACCTGTACACCCGGACCCGGGACTTCGCGCCCGAGTTCGCCGCCGCCCTGAGTGCGGTGGACAAGCTCATCCTCCTCCCCATCTACCCGGCCCGTGAGGAACCCATCCCCGGGGTCACTTCCGACATCATCCTCCGGGACGTGACCGCCCCGGAAAAGGTGCTGGTGGAGAAGGAGAACCTGATGGAATACCTGGAGAAAGAGCCGATCGACGTGCTGGTCACCTTCGGGGCCGGCAACATCGACCGCTTCATCGGACCGATCACTGAACTGGTAAAGAACCGCTGATGAAACCCGTCGTCCGCTATATCATCGCCGCCGCGGCCGTCACCGCCTGCCTGTTCCTCTGGCTGGTGGGCGACCGCGTGGGCGCGGAAAACCGCCGGGAAGTGACTTGCAACAGCGTCGACGCCATCATCGCCGACAGCCTCGCGTTCATCTCGCCGGACGACATCAAGGACTGGATGGCGGACTACGGTACCTACCTCGGACTCCGGCTGGACAGCGTAGACCTCAAGAAGGTCGAGGCCGTCATCGACGGGAAAAGCGCCGTCCGCAAGAGCCAGGCCTGGCTCACCGACGACGGCGTCCTCCACATCAGCGTCACCCAGCGCTTGCCGGTGGTCCGCTTCCAAAACGCTTCCGGCGGCTTCTATGCCGATGCGGAAGGTTTCCTGTTCCCGCTTCAGCAGCGCCACACCGTCCGCGTCCCCATCGTGGACGGCGCCCTGCCCCTCAAGCTCGACAAGAACTTCAAGGGCGAGCCCCAGACGGAGCAGGAGAAGGAATGGGTCCTGTCCGTGCTGGACCTTGTCCGCTGGCTGGGCGCCCGCAAGGAATGGAACGATCTGGTGGGACAGATCTCTGTCCGGAAGGACGGGAACCTCGTCCTGGTGCCGCGCGAGGGGGCCGAGCGCTTCGTCTTCGGCACACCCACCGACATCGATGCCAAATTCGGACGCATCCGCAAGTACTACGAAAGCATCGCCCCGTCCCGGGAAACCCCGTACAAGACCGTGGACGTGCGTTTTGACGGCCAGATAATCTGCAGAAACAAATAACTTTACGATATGGAAGAAAGGTACATTGCATCGATTGACCTGGGAACCTCCAAACTCGGACTCTGCGTAGCCCGCGTGAAAGGGGACGACGTCCAGGTCGTCTATTACAAGGAGACCCCGTCCGCCGGCATCCGGGGCAGCGTGGTCGCCAACCCGATGAAAGCGTCCCTCCCCCTGAAAAAGGCCATCCAGGAGGCCGAGGACGAGCTGATGATCAAGATCCTGCAGGTCGTCGTGGGCATGCCCCGCAGCGACGTGCGGCAGGAGACGGCCACGGGCGGCATCGTCCGCTCCAACCCCGACGAGTACATCACCGAGGAGGAGGTCGAGAACCTGAAGGCGATGGCCCTCGAGTCCTATCCGCTGGACGATGAGACGAGCCAGATCATGTACGGCGCCGTGGCCCAGTCCTTCTCCATCGACGACCAGATCCAGCTCGTGGAGAGCGATGTCGTGGGCACCCTCTCCAAGGAACTGGAGGGCAATTTCAAGGTGTTCATCGGCAGCCGCCGCGCCACGACCGCCGTGGACAAGATCTTCAATTCGATGGGCATCGCCATCGCGAAGAAGTATTTCCTTCCGGACGTGGTTGCGAAGACCGTCCTCACGGACGAAGACCGCCAGAGCGGTGTCGCACTCGTGGACATCGGCGCAGGCGTTACGTCCGTCGCCATCTACCAGGGCGGCATCATGCGGTCCTACGTGGCGATTCCTTTCGGCGGCAAGACCATCACCGGGGACATCCGCACCGAATGCTCCATCTCGGAGGACCTCGCGGAGAAGATCAAGCTCAAGTTCGGCGCCTGCATGCCCGGCAAGCTCGCCTCCCTGAGTGAGAAGGTCCTGCAGATCCGGCTTACGGAGCCGTATAAGGAAGTGACGGTCAAGTACATCTCCGAAGTCATCGACGCGCGTGCACGGGAAATCATCAACGCCGTCCTGTACTACATCCAGGAAAGCGGGCTGGAGAACAACCTGCGCGGCGGCATCGTCCTTACCGGCGGCGGCGCCTCGCTCGTGAACTTCGCCAACCTGTTCAAGGAACTGTCCGGTTACGAGGTGCGCATCGGCTTCCCGAGACATCTGTTCTCCGCGTCCGTGGGCGCGGGCGTGTACAACCCGTCGGCGGCCGCGGCCATCGGCATGGTCCTCGCGGCCAAGGACGACCGCCTGCCCGACTGCATCACCCGCCCGGAACCGGTCTGGGCCGACGCTCCCGAGGCGGAAGAAGCCGCTGAGGAAGAGACCGGGGAGACAGAGGAGCCGTTCTTCGTCCCCGACGCGACCTTCCAGCAGGGCGAGGAGGGAACGCTCATCCCCGAGGAGGAGTACGGTCCCGCCGAGCAGCCGGAAGCCAAGCCGGAAAAGCCGGAGAAACCGAAGAAGGTGAAGAAAGAGAAAGTCAAGAAGGAAAAGGACCCGAACAAGCCCACGATGCGCTGGTTCAAGGACATCGGCTCGAAGGTCAAGAACGGCGTGCTGAACTTCTATGACGAAATGACCCGCGAAGAAGAGGAAGAGCCCCTGAGTGGCGGCGATAACAAGTAAAACGAGGAGGACAAGGAAATGGATTTGACATTGGACCAAGACATCATGCCCCGTGACTGGAGCGAGGAGAACTCCATCATCAAGGTCATCGGCGTAGGCGGCGGAGGCTGCAATGCCGTGAACTACATGTACAAGCAGAAGATCAAGGGCTGCAACTTCATCGTGTGCAACACCGACTCCCAGGCCCTCTTCAAGAGCGAAGTGCCCACGAAGATCCAGATGGGCGCCAAAGGCCTCGGTGCGGGTACCGACCCGGTGGAAGGCCGCAACGCCGCCCTGGAATCCCAGGACGAAATCGCCGCCAAGGTACTGGACAACGGCACCGAGATGCTTTTCATCACCGCCGGTATGGGCGGTGGCACCGGCACGGGTGCGTCGCCGGTCATCGCCAAGATGGCGAAGGACCGCGGCATCCTCACCGTCGCCGTCGTCACCATCCCGTTCAAGAACGAAGGCAACGAATCCCAGTCCAAGGCCGTGGACGGCATCCATGAACTGGAGAAGAACGTGGACAGCCTCCTGATCATCAACAACGAGAAACTGTACGAGTTCTTCGGCGACACCCTCGCCCACGAGGCCTTCCCGATGGCCGACGAGGTCCTGGCGACCGCCGTCCGGGGAATCATCGAAGTGATCACCCAGCCCGGCTACATCAACGTGGACTTCAAGGATGTGTCCAAGATGATGCGGAACTCGGGCATGGCCCTGATGGGTACGGGCCTCGGAACGGGCAACAACCGCCTGGAGGATGCCGTCAAGGGCGCCTTCGAGTCCCCGCTCCTGAACGACTTCGACCTCAAGACCGCGAAGAACGTCCTGATCAACATCACCTCCGGCAACAACGAGCGCGGCATCAAGATGAAGGAACTGGAGACCATCGACGACATGATCACCCAGTACACCGGCAGCGCTAACCGCTTCAAGAAAGGCCTCATCTGGGACGACGATCCCGAAATCGGCGACAAGGTGCGCATCACCGCCATCGTCACCGGCTTCGACATGGGCCAGCTGGGTCATATCACGGACGTGAACCTCGGAAACATCGTGATCATCGACCGGGACTTCCAGTGGGAAACCGTCTACAAGGGCGCGGAAGTGCCCCTGCCCGAGATGGCCCCGTCGATCAAGGTCGGCTTCAATACCGCCGAACCCACCCGCCGCTTCCATTTCACGGAGGACACCAAGCCTTGCCTGTGCGTGGAGCCCGGCGAGAGCATCAGCGAGCTGGAGGCCATCCCGGCCATCCGCCGCGCGCATGAAGGGAAAAAATAGGACACCCGTGACGGGACTCTTATCTTTATATGTATTAATCGATTATGTTGGGATCCCCGGTGAAATTCACCGGGGATCCGAGTTTAAGATAGGGTATTCTGACGAAAATGACTAACTTTGTAATCTGTTTGTAATTGTCATTTCGAGCTTGTCGAGAAATCTATGGAAAGAAGAACACGCGTCCGTTTTGCTCCGTCTCCGACCGGTCCGCTCCACATGGGCGGCGTCCGGACGGCCTTGTATAACTACCTGTATGCCAAGCAGCATGGAGGAGATTTCATCCTCCGGATCGAAGATACCGACTCCAACCGGTTCGTCCCGGGTGCGGAGGAGTACATCATCGAAGCGCTGCGCTGGTGCGGCATCATCCCCGACGAAGGCGTGGACGCCGACGGCAAGGTCGTGGAATCCTCGACCCCGCAGCATCCGCACGCGCCCTACCGCCAGAGCCAGCGGCGTCCCATCTACCGGGATTTCGCCGACCAGCTCGTGGAGGCCGGCTGGGCCTACTACGCGTTCGACACGCCCGAGGAACTGGACGCCTGCCGCAAGGCCGCCGAGGCCGAAGGCCAGACCTTTACCTACAATGCCGTGACGCGCATGTCGCTGCGTAATTCCCTCACCCTCTCTCCGGGCGAAGTGGAGCACCTGCTGGCGGAGACGACCAACTGGACCGTCCGCTTCAAGATGCCCCAGAACCGGGTGGTGGAGATGGACGACCTCATCCGCGGCCACATCTCCGTCAATACCGACACCCTGGACGACAAGGTGCTCTGGAAACGGGCCGACGAACTCCCGACCTACCACCTCGCCAACATCGTGGACGACCATCTGATGGAGATCTCCGAGGTTATCCGCGGCGAGGAATGGCTCCCGTCCCTGCCGTTGCATTACCTGCTGTATGAGGCGTTTGGATGGACCGATACCATGCCCCGCTTCGCGCACCTGTCGCTGCTGCTCAAGCCGGACGGCAAGGGCAAGCTCTCCAAGCGTGACGGCGACCGGCTGGGCTTCCCGGTGTTCCCCCTGCGCTGGGTCAATGCCGAGGGCGAAGTCTCCCGCGGCTACCGCGAGGACGGCTACTTCCCGGAGGCCTTTGTCAACATGCTCGCTTTCCTGGGTTGGAACCCGGGCGATGATACCGAACTCTATACCCTGGACGAACTGATTCCGGTCTTCTCGCTGGAGCGCGTCATCAAATCCGGCGCCCGCTTCAACGCCGACAAGGCCAAGTGGTACAACAAGGAATACCTCCGTGCGAAGCCGGCCGAAGAACTGGCCGACCTGTACGCTCCCATCTTGGAAAAGCACGGCATCAAGGTCGTGGACTGCCCCGCCTGCGCCCTCGTGGCCGGTGCGGAACTTTCCCCGGAAGGCTTTGATTTCGAGAACCATATCTTCACCAAGGACTATGTGGCCCGCGTCATCGAAACCCTGCGGGACCGCGCCACCTTCGTCTCCGATTTCTGGGACGCCGCTCCCTACCTGTTCATCGCTCCGGAAGACTATGCCGTCTTTGAAGTGAAGGCCGGCGGCGCCGCGCCCGAGAAGGTCGATCCCCGCGCCAAGGTGTACGACGACTCGGCCACGGCTCCTTTCCTGGCGAAGGACGTGGACAAGTTCTGGAAACCGGATTGGTACGAGTACTGCTTCGAAGTGTGCCAGCACATCACCGGCCGCAATTTCGGCTTTGACGACCTGGATGTCTACCGCGGCTCGCTGGAAGTCCCGGCCCTGGAGAAGGAACTGGAGGACTACATCAAGATGCGCGAATATCCGATGGGCAAAGTGATGAACAGCCTGCGCCTCGCCCTGACGGGCAGCGCCAGCGGCCTGGGCATCGCCGCGATCATCTCCCTCATCGGTCGCCAGGAATTCGCCCGCCGGATGACCTATATCGCCAACCGGCTGGGCCGGATCTAATCAGAAGCCAGCAGATCCAGCGCTTCCTCCAGAGACAGGGCGTCTTCCAGCCGGAAGGCGCCTGTTTTCGTACGCACCAGGCCCGACAGGTGCGCACCGGTGCCGAGTGCCTCGCCGAGGTCGCGGGCAAAGGCGCGGATGTACGTTCCCTTCGAGCAGGCGATCCGGATCCTCGCCTCGGGCAGGCCCAACGAAGAAGTGTCAGCTACGTTAATGCGGGAAGAGGCAGATTTGACGGTGTCCTGGGCATCCGCTGTCACTTCGCGGACTAAAATTTTTTCTCCCGAAAAAAGGTCGAAATAATTTTGTCCGACTCCGTTGGCGGATGCCCCGCAAGCTGACTTATCAGGTCCAGCGGATGCCTCGACAAAACCAAGCAATTCCAGTTCGGAGATGGTGATGCGGCTGCGGTGGAGGGTTTCGAGGGCGGCGGCATCGAAGTCGGGGTCCAGGATGCCTTTCTGCGCGTTGCGGTACAGCTTGCGGGCCATTTCGTAGGCGCGGACGCCGTCCACGGACTTGGCGCTGAACAGCGGCGCAACCTGCTCCTGCGGGCCGAGGAAGGACGGGAGAACGGCACGGACAGCCTCTTCCGTCACCCGGTCGTACGGGAATGTCCGGTCCACTTCCTTTTCCTGGTCGTAGGAAGGCGTCGTAGCGCCGAAACGGATGCCGGCGACATACTCCTTGTCATGGTCCTGGAACTCCTGCGCACGCTTGCAGGCCCGGCCGATGCACACGAGGAGCACACCCGTCGCCAGCGGGTCCAGCGTCCCCGCGTGGCCCACCTTCAGGTTCTTCTTGCGGAAGTGCCGGAAGGCCGCAAACTTGACCTTCCGGATGACATCGGCCGATGTCCACCGATAGGGTTTGTCGATGGGCAGGACGATGCCGTCCGGATAGTCGGCGATGTCGTGGGACAGGACCGCCCCGGGAGCCGGCTGGAAAAAACTCATCGGCAGGGCATCTTGTCGATGCGGCGCTGGTGGCGGCCGCCTTCGAAGGCGGTGTCCAGCCAGGTGCGGACGATGTTGGAGGCGATGCGGTACGGGATGAACCGGGCCGGGAGGACCAGCACGTTCGCGTTGTTGTGGGCCTTCACGAGACGGCCCACCTCGGAACACCAGGCGAGCCCGGCGCGGATGCCCTGGTGCTTGTTCAGGGTGATGGCCATGCCGTTGCCGGTGCCGCAAAGGGCGATACCCAGCTCCACTTCCCCGCTTTCGACCGCCTGCGCGAGGCGGTGGGCGAAATCGGGATAGTCACAGCTCACCTCGGTGTCGGTTCCGTAGTTGACGACTTCGATGCCGCGCTCACGCAGCATCTTCATGAGTTTCTTCTTGTACTCCACGCCAGCGTGGTCGTTGCAGATTCCTATTTTCATAGCGTATTAGATTTCTCGACAAGCTCGAAATGACAATCATCAAAGGATGGCATTCTTACATACTTGGACCGCCTCTTCGTCGGGGCGGCATTGGAGCCGGAAACAGGGAACGGTCATGGCGACGCGTTCGATGGTGGGGACGAGGAGCGACATGATGTCGTGGTTCCAGCGGATGGTGGAGACGGCGGCGAGGACGCTGGCATAGGCCTGGAGGGGTTCCAGGCGGGCTATCCGGTTCTCCGGGAACTGTTCCAGCCGCACGAGGGCGTTCACCGGCGCGACGACGTTGCGGTAGCAGACGGTCTTTCCACTCCAGGGCGAGCCGTAAACGAGGAAGCGCCCCTCTTCATAGCGGACGATGGGATTGTCGTCGTTCATCAGGTCCGATCCGGGAACGAAGTCATGCCAGAGGCGGCTGTGGGTGCTCTTTCCGGTTCCACTTACGCCAAAGAACAGGTTGCCGCTGCCTTCGTAGCGGGTGACCGATGCATGGAGCAGCAGGGTCCAGCGCCCTGCCGTGGCGAAGGTGTACTGGATCATCAGGGAGGTGTTGAGCTGGAACAGGGTCGTCCGGCCGCCGATACGCGGGCAGGGGAAATACTCCCCTTCCGTATAATCCCGGTTCATCACGAAATAGCCCGCCCGGACCTCCCGGGTCACCAGGTATTCGTAGATGGTCTTGCCCTCGAAGGTATAGCCGTAATAATAGGGCGCGACTTCGTCCACGGCCGTGGCCAGGGTCCACTGCGGACGCGTCTCCTCCAGCCAGGCCGGAACCTCCGCCCGGACGGTCAGCGTGAAGACGGGTTCCCCGTCCGTCACTTCGAACGGCGCGTACTGCAGGAAATCCAGGGCATGGCGGTATTCTTCGCGCTCCGCCTCGTCCAGCGTATCCCAGATTTCGCGCGTCATCGCCTCCTTGCCCATCAGGGCGTCATTGATGGAAAGCTGCTCCTGCCGGTCCGCCGGGACAGTTTCAATGCCGATGTCCTCTCCCCGGCGGAGACGGTCCACGAGCGCCAACTGCTGCTCCGTCAGGGCCTTGAAGGTCCAGGGCTGTTCCAGCCGCACGCGCACCGTGTGCCCGCCGATCCGATATAATCTCGTTTCCACATTCATAACATGCAAAGATGGCCAAAATCTTTGGAAAATGCTATCTTTGCAGGTATGAAAAGACTTCCTCTCCTCTGTATAGCACTCCTGGCCGTCCTTCTCCCGCTGCGGGCGCAGCGGGCCGGCGAGACGCCGGAGCAGAAGGCCGCCCGGATGGCCTGGTTCGACAGTGCCAAGCTGGGCATCTTCATCCACTGGGGGATCTACGCCGTGGACGGCGTGTCCGAAAGCTGGTCCTTCTACAACAAGTACCTCCCTTATGAGCAGTATATGGCGCAGAAGGCCGGTTTCACGGCCGGGAAGTACGACCCGGCCGCCTGGGCGGACCTCATCCAGGAGAGCGGCGCGAAATACACGGTCATCACGTCCAAACACCACGATGGCGTCGCCCTCTGGGACACGAAGGCCTCCGACCTCAGTGTCCCGAAGCAGACGCCGGCGGGCCGCGACGTCCTCAC
>JAEEGH010021896.1_pt1 | contig 13160 bp, 12 predicted proteins | sample 9134181 | NCBI WGS metagenome assembly JAEEGH01 (sample SAMN16246544, study PRJNA631951) | gut metagenome | biome: gut microbiome; feature: rumen; material: DP-attached | host: Bos | place: Iran: Karaj | collected 2018-10 | reverse complement strand
CCAACGAACATAAGAAAATTGTTAAAGAAGCTAAACCTTCTACTCCAGTTTCAGTTATTGGTTTAAGTGAAGTCCCAAATGCTGGTGATAAATTCATGGCATTCCCAACTGAAAAACAAGCAAAAGACATTGCTATGAAGCGTGCTTTAGCAAAGAAAGCAGAAACTCAAACTGCTCAAGCAGCCGCTTCACTTGAAAAGATTTATGCCAAGATTACTGAAAGTAACGGTGAAGTCCAAGAAGTTAACATTGTCTTAAAAGCTGATACAACTGGTTCAGCAGAAGCTGTCAAAGCAAGCTTAGATAAGTTAAGTAATGACCAAGTTCATATTAACGTTATCCATAGCTCTGCGGGTGCAATTACAAATAACGACGTTATGCTCGCAAGTGCATCAAACGCTATCATTTATGGCTTCAACGTTAGACCTACAGCAATGGTTTCAGCCAAGGCTGAAGAATCAGGTGTTGAAATTAGATTACATCGTATTATCTATGCCCTTATTGAGGAAATGGAAAACGCGATGAAAGGTATGTATAAGAAAGAGAAGGTTGAACAAATCCTTGGTCAAGCTGAAGTACGTACCTTAATTAAGATTTCTAAGATTGGCACAGTTGCTGGTTCTTATGTTACTAGTGGTGTTATCAAAGCAAACGCTTTAGTTCGTGTCTTACGTAACGGTGTTATCGTTTACGAAGGAAAACTTGGATCTTTAAAAAGATTTAAAGACGACGTAAAAGAAGTGAAAGAAGGATTCGAATGCGGTATTACAATTGAAAACTTCAACGATTTGAAGGAACAAGATGTAATCGAAGCATACGAAATGGTTGAAAAAGACTAGTATGGCAGATAGAACCCAAAGAATTCGCTCAATTATTGGTAAGAATATTTCTGAAATTATCCAATTTGAACTAAGAAATCCTAAAATCGGATTTTGCACAGTTAGTGAAGTATGGGTTAGTGCAGACTTTAGTTATGCTAGAGTCTATGTCACATTCTTAGGAGCTAAATATCCAAAGCAAAACCTTGAAGAATTAAATAAATGTAAAGGTTTTGTGAGAAGCTCACTTGCTAAGAAAATTGATATTCGAAAAACTCCAGAAATTACATTCTACCTTGATGAGACTTATGAAAAAGTAAAACGTCTAGACGAAGTACTTCAAAAAGAGTCTGATCACATTGAGAATATGAAAAATAAATAGGATGCTTATGCATCCTATTTTTTAACTTTAAATACAGCAATTGATTTTGGTTTTATTTCCAAGATGTTATTGCTTGGTTTATTTCCAATACACATCTCGCTTATTTCTTCTTTTAATTCGATTTTTTGTTCTTTGTCTGAAGTATTAAATAAGAAAACCATTTCTTGATTATCTTTAGATAATCTATTTTCTTCAATGCCTAAATCAATATTGGCATATAACTTTTTGGAAATATGTTCATTCTTTAATAATAATTCAAGCATTTCCTTTGCGGAATCTTTATGAGAAACAGTGAAGGTGTTTCCTAATGAGAAACCAAGGACAATAACTTTACCTTTTCCATATTTAACTTCTTGAATAGCAGGTTCATTATCTGAGAATTTCGCTAAAGTCTTAGCATTTTTGACTCTAATTACACTGGTGTAAGGACCAAATTCATCTTTAATGTTTTCAAATGATAATTCTTTAGCTTCCTTCATACGAAGTTCAAGCCAAGCATCCATCATCTTAGTAGCAATGTTATAAGGCTCACACCAAGTATTTTCTTGTCTTAGACCAAAACCATCTTCAACAATTAAAGTTCCTCCATTAGAAACAAATCTTTCTAAAACTTCACTTTTTTCTTTATTTAGCATTTCTAAACATGGCACAAGTACGACTTTATAATTATCTAATTCATTAAGTTTAGTGGTTGATAAATAGTCGACTTCATAATTACAAGCGTTACATAAACGATATAAACCTTGATGTGCTTGATAGTAATAGTGGACAGGACAGTAAGACGCAAAAGTGTAATCAGGAGAACGGGCAGCATCTTCGATTTCGCTTAAAAGTGAAGAATCGAAATCGAAAAGAATAGCCATTTCGTTTTTCTTTATTGAAGCGTTATATAAGAAATCATCATATTTTTTAACGAAATCTCCGCCTTCTTTAACTGAAGTAGCAACTTTACGTGGTTGACCATTCATGTACATGATGCCGCTACAATCCATTTCGTGACCAACGCGTTCGCTACGGTATTGCCAATAACAAATACCTTTGGCGCCACGAGATAAAATCTTAAATATTTTATATTTAAGTTCATATGGTGAATCATAAAGTTCATATCTTCCTAATGAAGGATATAATTCGTGAACAACATAGTGCTTATTAACGGAACGTATGAAATCTAAAAGAAGTTGCATATCCATTCTTTGATCAAAAGTTTCCATGTGATGTTCAAATGGAATAGAAGTGCCCCAGAAATCAACTGCATTTGAAACATAATAGTCGTTTACACAGTCAGAAATATCAAACTGGAAGCCACAAGTAAAACCAACATGGCACATTACTGGATGTTTTTTATCGAGTGCTTTTACAGCATCCACGACCATTTTGACTTTTTGATGGTTGATAAATTCTCCTCTGAATTTTTTAAATTCAAAAATATCCCATGTTCCGTGTGGCATAGATGGTAAATCAATAGTTTCAAAACTTTCTTCAGTTGCCCCGTAAAACTTATTTAATTTATCAATAGTGCCGAATTTATCTTTTAAATAAGCTTGATATGCTTTTTTACAATGTGGGCAAAAGCAATCTTCGATTGGGCGGTTTCTTATCTCGTTCCAAGCATTATAAAAAAGGAGATTTTCTTCATCTTTATATCTTTTTACAACTTCTTGAACAAATTTAACTGCTCTTTTTTGGATTTGAGGGTTAGTAAAACAAGGTTGCCATCCGCCATAAAAGGCTCCGTGATAACCTCCTCTTATTTTTTCGCCTCTTGGACCAATTCGAGTTCCCTCATATTTATCAAAGATATATTGAGGAGCGCACTCTAATAAGAATTTAATGATAATTTTTTTGTTATGTTTTTTTGCTAATTTTACGAGTTCATCAACATCATCAAAGTTATATTGATCTTCTTTAATTTCGTTAGCTCTCCAGTTGATACGAATTTGGAATGTATCAAGAGAATATTTTTCCATATTTGAAATATCTTCTTCCCATTCTTCTTTAAGTGGTGTTGGAAAGCGATAGTATTGAGTTCCGTAGAGCATGTTTTTCATGAATAAGATTCCCTTCGTCACTTTTGTTATTAATTATTATAAATTAATGTAAGCATTTTTAAATTAAATAAACAATAATAATCAGTTTTCGGTAATCTTTTTACTGAAAACAACAAAAGTGCTATATTTTAATTAATGTTGCGTAAGGAGAATAAATAATGGCAAACAGATTTATGTTAAATGAAACTTCCTATCATGGAAAAGGTGCAATTCAAAACATTGTTCCAGAGATTAAGTCTCGTGGATTTAAAAATGTTTTAGTTTGTTCTGATGAATCTTTGGTGAAGTTTGGTGTAACCAAAAAGGTTACTAATTTACTCGATGCAGCAAAAGTAAATTACAAGATGTTCACCGAAATTAAACCAAACCCAACAATTGAAAATGTTTTAGCAGGCGTTAAAGCTGCCAAAGAATTTAAAGCAGATTCAATTGTCGCAATTGGTGGTGGTTCATCCATGGACACCGCAAAAGCAATTGGAATTATCATTACAAACCCAGAATTCGAAGATGTTCGTTCATTAGAGGGCGTTGCTCCTACTAAAAAACCATGCTTACCAATTATCGCTGTTGCAACAACAGCAGGTACTGCAGCAGAAGTAACAATTAACTATGTTATTACAGATGTAGAAAAGAAGAGAAAATTTGTTTGTGTTGATCCTCACGATATGCCAATCGTTGCAGTCGTTGACCCAGATATGATGGCAAGTATGCCAAAATCACTTAAAGCATTTACCGGAATGGATGCTTTAACTCACGCAATTGAAGGCTATACAACTAGAGCAGCTTGGGAACTTTCTGATATGTTCCATATCAAGGCAATTGAATTAATTGCTAAGAATTTAAGAGCATCAGTTGCCGGAGAAGAAAAAGGCGGCGAAAACATGGCACTTGCTCAATATGTTGCAGGTATGGGTTTCTCCAATGTTGGTTTAGGTATTGATCACGCAATGGCACACACTTTATCAGCATATTATGATGTCCCACATGGAAAAGCTTGTGCTATGCTTCTTCCAATCTCAATGGAATTTAACAAAGAATTCACAGGTGAAAAATATCGTGAAATTGCTAGAGTTTTTGGTGTTAAAGATGTCGATAAGATGAGCCAAGAAGAATATAGAGACGCTGCAATTAAAGCAGTTAAACAACTCTCAGTCGATGTTGGAATTCCAACAGTTTGCGAAGAAATTAAAGAAGCTGATTTAGATTCACTTGCAAGCGATGCTTTAAAAGATGCCTGTTATCCTGGCAACCCAAGAGAAGCAACACACGCTCAAGTAGTGGAAATGTTTAGAAAATTACTTAAGTAATTATAGAAATTCTAATAAACATAGGTCCAATTCATTTTGGACCTTTTTTATTGTAAGAATAATGAAAAAAAGTATAATATTTAATTTCAGTTTATCATTCTTCTATATCATATATGCTGAAAAATTTCAGCATATATGATATTATATAAATGAGAAAAATGTAATAACATATAGCATGCTTGACATGTACACATTAAACAGGTATATTTATGATAAGATCATTCAAAGACAAAGATACTGAAAATATTTATAACGGTATTTTTAGTAAGAAACTGCCAAGTAACATCCAAAAAATTGCATTAAGAAAATTAATAATGCTTAATGGGTCGAATTCATTGAATGATCTTAGAATACCGCCTTCGAATCACTTAGAAAAACTTAGTGGAGATTTAAAAGGATACTATAGTATTCGTGTAAATAATCAGTATCGCATAATATTTACACTAGACAATAATGGCGGTGACGTTTCTGAAGTCCAAATAATTGATTATCACTAAAGGAGCAATAAATGAAGAATATTCAATTACCAACAGTTGGCGAAATACTTAAAGAAGAATTTATGGATCCTTATCATATTTCTGCTTATTTTTTAGCAAAATCAATTGGCGTTCCTGTTTCAAGAATTCAAGATATTCTCCATGATAGAAGAGCGGTAACTCTAGATACATCAATTAGATTAGGAAAGTTCTTTGGTTTATCCGAAAGATACTTTCTAAATATACAACTAGATATTGATTCAAGAAAAATTCACTTAACAAGTAAAGAATCGCTTGAAAGAATAATTCCTTATAAATATGCTTAAAAAGACTAACAGTCTTTACATTGGATAAAATGGTGAATTGAAGTACTTAAGGTTATTTGCGATAAATTCCTCGATCACTTCTTTTTCTTTTTTGTAATCTTTTAGAAGCGCTAAATCATGCATTTGAGGAATTTCTTCTTTTGTAAATGAGATAACTCCAATAGGTGTATTTCGTTTATAAACAACATAACGATTTACATCTTCATCAAGATTTAAGCATTTAAGTTCAAGTCTAAGTTTTGTCTCAACTCTAGAATCATCAGCCTTGATAACTGGTTTAAAGGATAAGTCTTTTCTTTCTACTTTGTAGAAAATATCTTGATAATATAGGACTTCTTTATCGTAATTTTCCATCATTAAAAAGAAATTATCTTTTGCTGATGGGTATTTTTTATACAAGTTATTTAGTAAATCCTTCATTTCTGCACGCATTGTCTTTCCTTCATTAGGACAATGGGATGAAAACGATGGAATTTTTTCTTCTTTTTGGCATTTAATTATGTCTTGCTCATGACAAAGAATTAAAGGACGAATAAATTCAATATCTGCTCTATCAAGATGCATTTTTGGTTGGAATGAAGCAATTCTTCCTCCGAAAATTCCATTCATAAACAAAGTTTCGATAGCGTCATCTCCATGATGTGCGAATGCAACTTTGTTGCATCCAAGTTCTTTAGCAGTCTTATTTATGGCTGCTTTTTTCATTCTAGAACAAATGGAACACGGAAGATTTAGAGCGTCTTTTTGTTGAACTTTAAGGATTTGGAAAACTTCTTTTGAATCAACAACTTTAAGTTCCAACCCAAGAGTTTTTACATATTCTTTAATCGGTTCAGCATCAAATCCAGGAAAACCTAAATCTAGAATTGCAGGAACGATTTCAAAATTAACACATTTGAAGTTTTTATATTGAGAAAGTGCTTTTAAAAGCACCATAGAGTCTTTTCCGCCTGAAACTCCAATCATAATTCGATCGTTTTCATGGAAAAAATCAAACTTCTGGTCAGCTTTTCTAATTAGTCCAAGGATTGATCTTAGTGCTTTCATCGCTCAATATTATACATTTTATTTGTTAAATACCACAAACAATATAGAATATAGTTATTCATGCTAAGTGGAAGTTTATTAATAAATAAAGAAATAGGTCTAACCTCAAGACAAGAGGTTAATAATATTTCTCGTAAATTAAATGAAAAGAAAGCTGGACATATCGGCACTCTTGATCCTTTTGCGGATGGACTTTTAATTGTACTTTTAGGTAGTTCAACTAAGATTTCTCCATTCCTTGAAGTGGTGGACAAAACTTATCTAGCGACTCTCAAATTAGGAACGAAAACTAATACTGGAGATTTGACTGGAGAAGCGGTTGAAACTAAGGAAATTCCAGCACTTTCCAAAGATAAAATTTCTGCAGTTTTATCGGGATTTTTGGGGAAAAGTAGCCAAATTCCTCCACTTTTTTCAGCATTGAAGGTCAACGGACAAGAAATGTACAAATATGCAAGAAAAGGCATAGAAATTGAAAGAAAACCTAGAGAAATAGAGGTTTTTGAGATTAATTTAGTTAGTTTTGAAAATGATGAAATTACCTTTATCGCCAAAGTTTCAAAAGGAACATATATCAGAACTCTTGGAGAAGATATTGCTGAAAGACTTGGAACCGTTGGACATTTAACTAGACTAACTAGAACTGCAATTGGTCCATATTCACTTAAAGACGCAAAGAAGAGCATAGAAGTAACTGAAGCAGATTTGCTTCCAATTGAAAAAATGTTAAGTCACGTCAAGACATTTGAAGTTGAAGGTGATTTGGCAAAGAAAGCTTTAAATGGAATGCACTTTAGACTTCCAATCAATGATGAAAATATCCTTTTAAAGGATAAAAATGGCATTATAGCTTATTATAAACGTGAACCAAGTGGCGTTTACGGTTGTGTACGTGGTTTAAGATAACTTACAAAAATAGCGCAAAAATTATCTTTGATAAGTAAGTGCTATTTTTTCTTTTTATGTGTATAATGTTTGGCGATGAAGACAATTCTACTGGATTATAAAAAACCAACTGAAAGATTTGATGCCCTTTCAATATGTTTAGGCTACTTTGATGGAGTCCATATAGGTCACCAGACTTTAATTAAATATGCTAGAAAAAACGCTAAACATATTTTAGGATTATTAACATTCTCAAAACCTATATCTACTTTGGTAGATAATGGCAAGATTAAAGAAGTTTTAACTTCTCTTGATGATCGTTTCAAAATCATTTCAAAGCTAGGTGTGGACTTTTATTTTGTTGCGCAAATTGACAAAGAATTTACAAAGCTTAGCGACATCGAATTTATTGAAATGCTCAGGAAAATGAATGTTAAAGAAATCTTTGTAGGAAAAGACTTTAGATATGGCGCAAAAGCTCAAGGAACCATCTCGACACTTAAAGATTATTTTGATGTCAATGTTATCGATATCGAAAACGTAAATGGTGAAAAAGTTTCAACACAAAAGATTGATAACTTGTTGCTTCAAGGAAATATTAAAGAAGCAAATTACCTTTTAGGTCATAATTATACTGTTGTTGGTTCAATTGTCTCTGGGACTCATATAGGAACCGAGTTAGGATTTCCGACTTTAAATCTCAAATTAACAGATAATTATGTGCTTCCAAAATTTGGAGTCTATAAGACAATTTGCTACATCGATAACGTTCCACACGTTTCAATCACTAATGTCGGTGTAAAACCAACAGTTGGAGATAATTTTGAACCCGGAATCGAAGTTCATCTTAAAGATTTTAAAGGCGAACCAAAAGGTGATGTAATTAACCTTGAATTTTTAAAGTTTGTTCGTCCAGAAATGAAATTTTCTTCTTTAGAAGAACTAAAAGAACAAATCGCTAAAGACGTGAAAGAAGTGTTTTAATGCTTTACGGAAAATATTTGAATAAATATCACTTAAAATACGGCATCTTCATGTTTTTAGGCATCGTATTTTTAGCCGCGGTTGATGTTTGCCAATTATTTATTCCAGATTTAATTGGAAAACTTGTTGAATTATTTACTGAAAATTATGATCCAACAAGCGTAATGGTGCAGGTTCAACGTTATGGTCTTCAAGTTCTTTTAATCTCATTAGGGCTTTTCTTTGGACGTATTATTTTTAGATTTTTCTTATTCGGTTCATCAACAAAAATGATTGAAGGTTTAAGACAAGATATGTTTGATAAGTCATTAAGACTTGACCAGACATATTACCAATCTAATAAAGTCGGTAATGTTATGTCTTGGATTACTTCAGATACAGAAGAACTTCAAGAGTTCCTTGGCTGGGGAACAGTCATGCTTGTAGATGGATTTTTTATGACTGGTATTGTTTTAACCAGAATGTTTATTAGAAACTGGGTTATGACATTATTTATTGTTGTTCCAATAATTTTAATTATTGTTTGGGGACTTTTAGTTGAAAAAGTCATGGCAAAACTATGGAATAATCGTCAAAGTGCATTTGACCATTTATATGATTTCTGCGAAGAAACATTTACTGGAATTCGTGTTATCAAAGCCTTCTTAAAAGAAACTCAACAATTATTTAGATTCTCAAAAGTCGCATTAAAAAATAAAGATGCTGATATTAAACTTGGCGTTATTAGTGTTGCCTTTGATGTTGTAATCGTTGTTTTGATTGAAGGAATTGTTTCTTTAATCATTGGTCTTGGTGGTTGGTTCGTTTACAGCGCAGTTACTGGAAATCCTGCCCATATTTTTGGAATGGATATCCATCTAACGGTCGCCGAATTAGTTACTTTCTTAAATTATTTTATAATTTTAATTTGGCCGTTAATTGCTCTTGGCTCAGTCATCACAATGCACGCTAGAGCAAGAACTTCCTATCGTCGTATCGCTAGATTTATGGATGCTCCAGAAGTTATCAAAGATAAAGAAAATGCGATTGAACTTAAAGATGCAACCGGAAAAATTGAATTTAGAAATCTTACATTTGCATATAATGACAAAGATGAACCTGTCCTCAAAGATATATCTTTGGTAATCAATTCTGGAGAAAATATCGGTGTTGTTGGAAGAGTTGGATCAGGAAAATCTACATTAGTGTCTTTACTTACCAGACTTTACAATCTAAAACCAGGAACGTTGCTATTTGATGATATTGATGTAATGGATTGCAAGGTAAAAAGTGTTAGAGAAGCAGTGGCTGCTGTTCCTCAAGACAACTTCCTTTTCTCCTTATCGGTTGAAGAAAACATCAAATTTGGTAATGAACTTGCCACAAAAGAAGACATGATGAGAGCGGCAGAATTTTCAGATGTCGCTAAAGATATTGATGGTTTTGCAAAGAAATACGAAACGCTTACTGGCGAAAGAGGCGTATCGCTTTCTGGAGGACAAAAACAAAGAATCTCAATTTCAAGAGCATTTATGAAAAATGCTCCAATACTTATTATGGATGATTCTGTTTCTGCTGTTGATATCGATACTGAAGAAAAAATTCTTGAAAATATCAAGGAACAAAGAGCTGGAAAAACAACAATTATTATTTCCTCTCGTGTTTCAACCGTTAACAAGTTAGACAAAATCATCGTTTTAAACGAAGGATGTCTTGAAGCTTTTGATACACCAGAAAAGTTAATAAAGATTTCGCCAACTTATAAGAAAATGGTGGAATTACAAAAACTTGAAGATGAACTAAAGGAGACTAGCTATGCCAAACACTAAGTCAAAGTTAATTGGTGATGTTAAGCTACCTTTAAGAGTCATCTTGAAGAGGACTTTCAAATACTTAAAACCACATAAATGGAAGATGTTTTTAGCACTCTTCTTAGTTATACTAAGTGTCGCTTTAGACATCGTTGTTCCGCTTATCTATAGAGACATTATTGATAACCTCAATTCAGTTAATATTGTTCTCAAACTTCTATTTGGTGGAATAGCAGTTTATTTCTCATGCTTTGTCGTATCGCAAGGTGTTAGATTTATTGAAACAATAATCTTGCAGCGAATCGGAAACGCTGTTGTTTATCAGATGAGAGTGGAGACTTTCGAACACATTGAAAAGATGTCTCTTGATCAGTTCGAAGTTATGCCTGTTGGATCACTTGTCACTAGGGTTTGTAACTATACATCTCAACTTAGTGATTTGTATACAAATCAATTAGCAAACTTATTAAGAAATATTTTAACAGTTGTAGGTGTTTATGCTGTTATGCTTTTCATCTCACCATTCTTAGCATTAATCATTCTTGGAATTGCAACTGTAGTTTTAATTGGATCAATTTTCTTTAGAAAAAGAATCTCTAGATTGCATAGACTTGAAAAGGGTTATTTAAGCGATATCAACACTACACTTTCTGAAGACCTCAACGGTATGAAAATAATTCAATTATTTAATAGAGAAGAAAGCGCACGAGAAGGATTTAGAAAGAAAAATACTATCTACCGCAAAAATAGATTCAAAATTATGGCAACTTATACATTCCATAGACCGTTTGTTATCCTTTGCCAATATATTGGAACTGCTATTTTATTCTTCTTCTCTGCTAAGCTTGCGTTAACTGCTGGAACAGTCGTTGTTTTTGCTTGGTTCTTAGAAAAATTCTTTGAGCCAATTCAATCAATTGCAGACCAATTAATGCACATTGAAAGAGCGTTAACCTCAAGTGAAAGATTATTTAATTTAATGGATGTTCAACCTAAGGTTGTTGATAAGAAAACTGCTCAGGATATTCCTCACTTTAAAGGTAAAATTGAGTTTAAACATGTTTGGTTTAGCTATGACAATAAAAATTGGGTTTTAAAAGATGTTAGTTTTACTGTAAAACCAGGTCAAACATTTGCATTAGTCGGTGCTACAGGAGCGGGAAAAACAACTATTTTCTCACTACTAACTAAAGCTTATAAACCACAAAAAGGACAAATCTTAATTGATGGCATTGACATTGATGATATAAAGATTAGCTCTATAAGAGCTGCAATTGGTCAAATGCTTCAAGATGTCTATCTTTTCTCCGGCACAATTAAATCGAATATTACGCTTTACGATGAGAAATATTCTGATGAAGAAATTAAAGCAGCTTGTGACTACGTAAATGCAAGTTACTTTATCGATAAATTACCGAACAAATATGATGAAAAAGTGGTGGAACGTGGAGAGAACTTCTCTCAAGGGCAAAGACAATTATTGTCTTTTGCACGTACCGTTTTAGCAAAACCACAAATCATGTTGCTCGATGAAGCGACCGCAAATATTGATACAGAAACTGAGTCAATTATTCAGGATTCTTTAAGTAAAATGGCATCACTTGGAACAATGCTTGTTGTTGCCCATAGACTTTCCACAATTCAAAAAGCAGATCAGATTATTTGTTTGCAAAATGGAGAAGTCATTGAAAGTGGTACTCATAACGAACTTTTGAAGAATAAAAACTACTATTGGAGACTATATAAATTACAATTTAAATAAATATTTACCTGTTTTGTTGTAATTTTTAGTGATTATTATATAATTTAAGCGTAGAAAAAGGATTATTTACTATGTTCAGAAAAATCATCAAAAAATTAAATAATTTTAAGTTTACATCACTTCTTGCAATGTGCATTTCAGCAGTGACTGGATTATATGCAATCTTTTCATTTGCATTCTTCCATTTTGCAGGTGATTTACTTGAAAATGAAAATTACATTAGAGCAGTTGGTTTTTATAATAAACCAAATGGTGGTTTACTAAGCTTATTACTTTTCCTGTTTGCATTCTTATCTTTGATTTTAGCAATCGTCGTTGTTTATGGTTCTTGGCCATTTGTTAAAAATCAAGAAAAGATGGCTCCAAGAAAGAACAACTTGATGTTAGGATTCGTCTCTGGTGTTCTTGAATTTGGTTTAGTTATCTTAATGATTGCCCTTCTTGCTGAACATCCAAATACACTTGTCGGAATTATTATTACTCTTCCATTTGGAATTCTCTCAATGATTGGTTCACTTCTTTACATCATTCCATGGCTTAAATGTGAATTCTACATGCCAGAGATTGTTCGTAAATAAGTTAAGCTAAATTAAATTGTCTCCTTAAATGGAGACTTTTTATTTATTTTCTATTTAACATCTTACACATTAGTGATAAAATATATAGCGTTAAAGGAGAAAAATAATGAAAAAACAATTATTTGTCTTAGGCATGGTCTCAGCATTCGCACTTTGCGGCTGTCACGGTGTCAAAAAAGTTGACTTCGCAAAATTCAAAGAAGAAGTTAACAAACTCGAAGAAGTCAAAGTTGTATCAGTTAAGATTACTGGTAAATACGATGACTCAAAGGTTAATTTAACCTATGAAATCCCACAATCAGCAGGTAATATCGTTGATTCCTTAATCGATGGCGTTACTGGTAAGTACAATGAAGCTGAATCAGCAGGTATTAGCATTGCAATGATGTATGAAACACCAGCAGCATTTACAGTTGCAGAAAATGACAAGCTTACATACTACACTGGCATGGGATTCAAAGTTAAAGAAGACAAGAGTGCTGTTGAATGGAACGGCAAAGGCCTTCTCGCAAGCTACAAAGCTGAATCAGATGACCATAAGTGCAATTTCTCATTCAGCTGGAAGAAATAATTTAGCTATAAACTAAGATGGGATTACTCCCATCTTTTTTATTTTCGAATTTATTATTGTAAATATTTTACAAAGTCTTTATAATAATCACGCAACTTATCCTAAGTTTAACGAGTACTCCGACGTTATGCCTGGGTTAAGCGAAGAACTATTAAAGGAGGGATAAACATGTTATCCAAAGAAAGA
>JAEEGH010021894.1_pt1 | contig 13160 bp, 11 predicted proteins | sample 9134181 | NCBI WGS metagenome assembly JAEEGH01 (sample SAMN16246544, study PRJNA631951) | gut metagenome | biome: gut microbiome; feature: rumen; material: DP-attached | host: Bos | place: Iran: Karaj | collected 2018-10 | reverse complement strand
AGATTTTGTTGTTCACTTCATGGAAAGAGAGGGTATTGATACATCACATATCACAAGATGTACCGGTGGAGAGAAACTTGGTCTTACCTTTACAGAGATTCTTTCTCCTACAGAGAGCAGCATCCTCATGTACAGAAATGAAATCGCAGATCTGCAGCTCTCTGTTAAGGATATTGATGAAGATTATATCGCAAATAGTAAAGCTCTTTTGATATCGGGAACTGCACTTGCTGCAAGCCCGTCAAGAGAAGCGGCATTAAAAGCAGTGATGCTTGCGAAAAAGAATGGCACAAGAGTAATCTTCGATATAGACTACAGAGCATACAACTGGAAAAATGATGATGAAATCTCAATTTACTATGCTGCTGTAGCAAAAGAAGCAGATATAATCATGGGCTCAAGAGAAGAGTTTGACCTTACAGAAAAGCTTATCGAACCCGGAAGAAGTGATGAACAGAGCGCTAATGCGTGGTTTAACGAAAATTCCAAGATTGTTCTCATCAAGCATGGAAAAGAGGGCTCAACTGCTTATACAAAAGATGGCGAGAAGTATTCAATAAAGCCATTCCCTGTAAAAGCACTGAAGGGCTTTGGTGGCGGCGATGGCTATGCATCAGCATTCCTTTACGGCATCTTTTCCGGCTGGGATATGATCGACTGCCTTGAGTTTGGCAGCGCAGAAGCTTCAATGATGGTAAAGAGCCACTCCTGCTCAGAAGAGCTTCCAACAACCGATGAAGTCAGAAAGTTCATTGAGGAAGAAAAGGCCGAGTATGGCGAGATGATTGCCAGAGGGTAAGCGGTAGAGAAGCGCTTGACTAAATTACAAGATAAGAGCTACAATTCGATTAGACGAATTCGACTAATCGAATTGTGGCTTTTTTAGTTTTTATGGAGGTTTTATGCAGATAGGAAGCAAGATTTTTGAAATTCTTAAGCAGCGAGGAATCACGCAAAAAGAGTTTTCGATGAAAACAGGAATAGCAGAGAGTACTATAAGTGATTGGAAGAGAAAAGGCTTTAATCCATCTGCGGGAAAGCTTCCGGTTATATGCAGTGTGCTTGGAGTATCACTCGATGAATTATTAGACGATGGTACTGGTTCATCCAATCGGAAAGATAGCATAGATTACACTTTCTCAATAAATCAGGATGAAAAGAATCTTATCGAATTGTTTAGGAAAGCAGATGATGTGCAAAAGAAGAGGCTTTATTCATATGCACTTGAATTGATGAAAATAAATAGCGAAACGGTTCAGATAGAACAAGAGAGCAAACCTCAGGAAAAACAAGATGATGAATTAGCAAACAAGAAAATTCTGTGTAAGAGGCTTCGCAGGCTCTCCAGACTGGACAGGATAATGCTTGACGAGTCGGAACATGCTTCCAGCCTTAATAGGCATCTTTTTAAGTACTTTGACTTTATTGGCGTCGATAAATTGGATTATATCAAGAAATATCTGGAACATATCCAGCCTTTTATGATAAAAGAGATTAAAACACAGGAGAAATTTGATAATGCAATTTGTGTGCTCGATGAGTACTATAGGATTTCTGTATATATAAAGCTTGATGCAACAAAGGGAGAGGAAGTAATTGTTTCTTTCCATGAGAACAATAAAAACAGAGTTGCAAAAAGAGAGCCGTTAAAAAAGTCAAATCAGGAAGTATATGTTTTTCCTGAATCAATAAGTTCCCATGTTGTAGGGACTGACAGATATACTATAAATCTTTTTATCACAAGAGGGGCGACAAGCCTTCCGATGACAGTATCCGCCAGAAAGTGTGATGATGAAGGCTTTTGGGTAAGGATGTCTGACATTAGCAGAAATATGATAGAAACAGCGAACAGTTATTTACAGGATCTATATACGGCGGAGCTTGACTATTCAGAAATAGAGCCATTCTACTCGCTTCAACAGATATCATTTACTTCCTATGGGACAGATGTTTTCTCCGGAATATCTCTTTTGATTGACAGCCTTTTGATCCAGATGAGTCCTTTTAGTAAGCAGGTAGCAGATGCGGCTTTGTGTATATTCTGTAGCTCGATCGAACTGCCGGAAATTACTAAGAAAGAACTTATGGATACCTTGCGTGAAAGATATAAAGTGAATTCTGTGAAGATACTTCCAGAGATTTTTCGAAGGGTGGAATTGAATCTGCTATAAGATAAGCTGAGTTGTATTATTGAAATGGCGTAGTAAGATACAATGTGATAGAATATAGAACTATAGGCAAAGGCGCTTTTATAGGCACTTTGCCTTTTTTGTTGTTTAAAAGAAAGGGTATAAGCAATGAACTCACGGCAATTAAAGTATATAATAACGCTCTCTGAAAGGCAGAGTTTTTCCGAAGCAGCTGATGTTCTTATGATTTCACAGCCTTCTTTATCTCAGTTTGTACAAAAACTTGAAGATGAATTGGGGGTTGCATTATTTGAGAGAACAAATCCGCTGAAGATAACTGCAGCGGGAGATTTATATGTAAATATGGCAAAAAAAATACTGTCAGATGAGGCCGAATTCTATGAAAGATTGGATGATATAACTGGCACATTATCAGGGGTATTGAGGATAGGTACGGGCTATTTAAATAGTATATCAACTTTACCTGAGCTCATAATGAGATACCAACAAAAATTCCCTAATGTTCAAATAGAAATAATTGAAGATACTGAGCCCGAATTAAAAGGTATTGCCGATGATGGAAAATTGGATCTGGTCATGGCAACAAGTAATTTTGCAACAGCCAAATATGAGAGAGTGATACTGTACGAAGAGGCTTTTCTAATGGCGGTTCCAAAGATAAAAGATAATAACAACTATCATGGCAACAATAGAGAAATCATGAAGATCGAAATGAAGTATTTGTCAGATATACCTGTTATAAGGTTACAAGAGAATACATTTATAAGAGAACTGTTGGATAGCCTATATGAAATTAGTTATAAAAGACCAAAAGGAACAATAGAATGTACAACGGCGACTGCATCATACGCTATGGCTAAATTGGGAATAGGGGCTTGTATGATTCCTTATAGTATGTATAAATCTGACTATTGCGAAGATCTTAATTACTATAGCATTAAAGAACTGGCTGATAAGAGACAAATATCGCTATATTATAACAGAGGCCGATATCTTACCAATGCAGCCAGGGAATTTATTGAGCTTTCAAGGGAAATGTATATTAATGGATTTAATGGGTTATAAGTAAATGGCTATACTTAGTATAATATAATTCGTATTGGAATAATCTGATTTTCGGTGTTAATATCCTTTTTAACAACTACAGATTTTACTATGGCAGATGAACAAGGGCGTTTATACATGTGTATAGACTGCCTTTGTTTTTTTGTATCTGTTGAATGGGAGAGGAGAGCATTATGAAGAAAAGAAGATTATTATCTATTGCAATGTCAGGATTGTTAACAATTCTAGCTGTTTCAGGCTGCGGTTCCACAAATTCATCCACTGCCAGTGCATCAGGCGATGGCAGCGTCATAAAAATCGGATCAGTACATCCGCTAACAGGATCATATGCGTATGAGGCTCAGGCAATCGTAAACGCCCAGCAACTTGCTATTGATGAAATAAATGCAGCAGGTGGTATTTCATCGATGGGAGGAGCAAAACTTGAATTGGAGGTTGGCGATAGTCAGGCTAGTGCTGACACAGGTGCGTCTGAGACGGAGCGACTAATCGCTGAAGGTTGCTCTATTATAACGGGAACATTCCAGTCTGGCGTAACACTTACATGTATGCAGAAGGCAGAACAAAATCAGGTACCATTTCTTGTTACAGTAAGTAACAATGTAGCGATGTTTGAAAATGGATTTGAGTACTGCTTCAGAATACAGCCAAATGCAGATGTTTTTGCTCAGGATTTTATTGAATACATCACTGAGATCAAAACAGATGATATAAAGACGGCAGTGTTGATTCATGAGGATTCATTAACAGGAACGGACTCAGGTGACATTATCGCAGAGAATATGGACTCAACCGGAATTGAACTTCTTGATAGGATAACATATTCAGCAAGCACAGCAACGTTAAGCACAGAGGTTACAAAGATAGCAGACTTACAGCCAGATTTACTTATTACAATTGGATATTTTGCAGATACATCTCTTTTGGTCAAAGAATTAAATGAAAGAGGAGTTGAACTTAAAATGGTATGTGGCGTTGCAAACGGCGGAATATCAGATACTAAGTTCATAGAGGATTTTGGCGATACAGTAGAGAATTATTTGGATCTTAACTATAGATTCAATCCTAACAGCGAGAAGACAGAAGAACTACTTACATCCTATAAAGAAAAATATGGTGATGCTATGTCAGTTCACGCTGTATGGGGATATGAAAGCATTTATGTAATTGCAGATGCACTTGAAAGAGCAGGAAGCTCTGATTCTGAAGCATTAAAGAAAGCGATGCATGAAACCAATATTGAAGATCATGTTCTTGCACAGGCGGGCCCAATTACCTTTGATGAAAAAGGAGAAAATGTAAATGCAGCAGGTGTCCTGGTTCAGATACAGAATGGAAAACATGTGGTTGTTTATCCTAAGGAATTCGCTGAAGCAGAGTTGATCATTGGAGAATAAAAGGCCGGGAATTGGTTGGTGTCAGGAGGAATAATTATGAATGCATTTTTTCAAGCGTCCATAGATGGAATACTGATGGGAGGAGTATATGCACTAGCAGCACTTGGAATTTCATTAATATTTGGAGTTATGAGGATTACAAATTTTGCTCACGGTGCACTTATTACAGTTGGGATGTATGTGACTTTTGAACTGTGTATTCTAATTGGAATTACTCCTTATATAGCATTACCAATAGTAATGATGATCATGTTTATTATAGGATTCCTTATCCAAAAGATTTTTTTGAATCCTCTTATGGGAGTAGCTGGATATAATCAGCTGCTCCTGACACAAGGACTAGCAATAGTTATTGAGAATTTGATTTTGGTTATATTTAGTGCCAACTATAAATCTGTAACAATTCCTGGATTTGATTCTGCTATAAGCTTTGGGGCATTAACTATAAACAAGCCCAAGCTGGTAGCATTTATATTCGTAGCTGTTATTTCAATAGGAATCTACATCCTTTTGGAAAAAACAGATTTGGGGAGGGCTATCAGAGCTACCTCAGTGCAACCTGAAGGAGCAACACTAATGGGTATTGAAGTTCCCAAGATAAATCAGATAGCTTTTGGACTCGGAATAATATGTGCGGGTGTAGCTGGAGCACTACTCACACCGACACAGTATATTTATCCTACAAGCGGTAATTCATATTCATTAAAGTGCTTTGTAATAGCAGTATTCGGAGGACTTGGAAATATCTGGGGAGCAATTGTCGCAGGATTGATAATCGGTGTAGTTGAGTCGTTTTCATCTCTTTATATGGGAGGTTCTTGGAGTGAACTTGTCGTTTATCTAATCTTTATTATGACACTGATAATTAAGCCGACTGGTTTATTAGGAAAGAAGGGATGATATGATTAGTGATTTTCTTAAAAAAACGACAAATTCAACAAACAACAGTAAGTTAACAACTCCACAGATTGTGATTATTTGCATTTTGTGTCTGGCAACACTGCTATCACCACTATATGTGAGTAACTATAGATTAAATCTTGTTATTACAATTCTAACTTCTGCATATTTTGCTCAGTGTTGGAATTTGATGAGTGGATATACAGGACAATTCTCATTTGGACATGCGGCATTTTATGGATTAGGGGCATATACTTCAAGTATTTTGTTTGTAGATTTGGGAATAAATCCATGGATTGGCCTTGTACTTGGAATGATTGCTGCAGGGCTTGTCGCTGCAGGCATTGGTTATCTTTCTTTTCACTATAACCTGAAAGGTGATTATTTTGCGCTCGCTACGATGGCCTTTTGTGAAATACTGAGGGTGTTATTTAAGAATACCAAAGTACTTCATGCGTCAAGTGGAGTGTCTATTCCTTATAGCAAGAATATTGCGCTAATGCAGTTTGGTAGTAAACAGGGATTTCTTTATGCGGCATTTGTGATGCTGGCGGCAATAACCTTTGCACTATACAAAATCCGTAGAACTAAGATGGGACTTTACTTCGTAGCAATCAGAGAAAATGAAGATGCTGCAAGAGCGCTTGGGATTGATGCTTTTAAGTATAAAATGATAGCACTTATCGCAAGTGCAATGCTATCAGCAATAGGAGGAAGCTTTTATGCACAATATTATCTGTATATTGACCCGACAATTGCTTTCTCCAATACAGTATCGGTATCGGCAATCACACCATGTATTATCGGTGGCGCAGGAACAGTATTTGGTCCAATCATAGGAGCAATGATCCTTGAGCCCATTTCGGAGATAACAAATGCAGCACTTTCAAATTATATAGGTATGAATATGGTCGTATATGGACTGATTCTTGTAATAGTAATTATGGTAATGCCTAAAGGAGTTATCGGCCTGGTAAAGGATTTGGTTAACAAATATGAAGGGAAGAAATCGGAGGAATAGTATATGGCAACTTTGTTAAAAGCCAAAAATATAACAAAAAAATTTGCCGGACTAACCGCGGTGGATTCAGTAAATTTGGATATTGAAGAAGGTGAGATTGTTGGACTTATCGGACCAAATGGAGCAGGTAAGACTACATTTTTCAATTCAATTACAGGATTTTATCCGGCAACCTTTGGAAGTGTAGAATTTGACAATCATGACATAACTAAGCGATCAACATTTCAAAACTGTAAAGCAGGAATGGCAAGAACTTTCCAGATTGTACAGCCATTCGGTCAATTGACTTCTCTGGAAAATGTTATGGTCGGTGCTTTTAATAGAGAAAGTTCTTATTCTGCAGCTGAGAAAATTGCAAGAGAAATGATCCAATTTGTAGGAATGGAAGACAAGATGAATTCCATAGTTGCAGATCTAACAATTGGAGATCAAAGAAAATTGGAAATGGCCAGAGCATTGGCAACAAAGCCCAAGCTGCTACTTTTAGATGAAGTAATGGCAGGGTTAACGCCCACTGAAATAGAGGAATGTGTTGAACTGGTTTTAAAGATACGAAATTCAGGAGTAACAATTCTGATGATTGAGCATATAATGGCGGCTCTGATGAAATTATCTGACCGGGTGGTTGTTCTCGATCACGGTAAGTTAATAGCAGAAGGAACTCCTCAGGATATAACAAAGAATGAAAGAGTAATTGAATCATATCTCGGAAGTGCATATAAGAAGGACAAAAAATGATGATTGACAAAGAATTGTTGCAGGAACAATTGGATAGACAGGCAGATTTCATAGCGGGATTAAAGTATGAAGACTTGCCGGATGAAGCAATTGACCAGGCTAAAAGAATTTTGCTTGACTCTATAGCGTGCATTGCCGTTGGAAATAGTGAGTATATCGAAGATACATTTCCTGAAGGTGGCTATCCGCTCATAGGAAAAAGACGGATCAGTAAATGTGATTCCATTTTATTAAACGCTTCTGCAATGGTAAAAAATGAACTTGATGAAGGTAATCAGTTTGCTTTTGGGCATCCTGCGTGCCATATAGTTCCTTCTTTTCTTGCAGAGTGCCAGGATATCAATCCAACTGGTAAAGACGCGATTACAGCACTTGTAGCAGCTTACGAGGTGTCATGCAGGTGGGGAGGTGCAACAAAACTAAAATCACAAATGCATGTGCATGGAACTTCTCAAACTCTTGGTGCAGCTGCAGTTTGTTGCAAACTCAAAAAAAGAGATCGAGCATCAATAGTTAAATCCATATTATTAGCAAACTCATTGCCACAGGCTACAACTTGGACTAGTGCATTTCATGGCGATCAGCTTAGAAATATTTATATAGGGATGTCAAATTTAGTTGGTTCTATGGCATCGAATATGATTGATGCAGGCATAGAAAGCAGTGTTGATTCACTGTTATCTGTCTGGCAGGAAGTGCTTGATGGGGAAATTGATTTTGAATTGCTGAGCAAAGACATTGGTAAAAACTATCTGATAACAAAGAACTATTTTAAACTTCATTCAGCATGTAGATATACACATAGTTTTGTAGATATGGTGAATCAGGTGATGACAGAAGGAGTAAAAATCGGAAATATTGAAAAAATAGAGATTGAGACTTACAGTGCAGCTTCAAAATTAAAAAGCCAAGAGGTAGAAAATGCGTTTGCAGCTAAGTTTTCTATTCCGGTCGCGCTCGCAACAAATATTGTAAAGGGAAGTCTTTCGGTAGGAGACATCACAGATGAAGATATAAAAAATCCACAAATAACTGAATTGGCTAAAAAGATTGAAGTAAATGAGAATAAGGATTTTACAAAATTGTTGCCAGATGTTCGAAGAAATCACATGAGAATAGTACAGAAAGATGGGAAGGTAATTGAAAAAGATTCTTCAGTTACAAAAGGAGACTATCTTGATCCATTTGATAACAAAGAGCTGGTGAAAAAGTTCAAAAGTCTCACAAAAAACATATGGGATGAGAAATCACAAGAAGCAATTATTGATTATATCAGTCATTTGGAGGAAAAAGAAAGCATTCAAGATCTTATTAAGATGACTGTAAATGATAGATGAGGAGGAAACAGTATGCTGGAAATCAAGGATTTATACGTCAATTATGGAAATCTGCAGATTATTCAGGGAGTTTCAATGACGGTAAAAGATGGTGAAATGATATCACTTGTTGGTTCCAATGGAGCGGGAAAGACAACACTGTTGAAAGCAATATCCGGTCTTAAAAAAATCAATTCAGGAAGTATCGTTTTTGACGGCGTTGATTTAACAAAACTGAATCCTTCTAAAATTGCTGAGCATGGTGTAGTGCAGGTTCCCGAAGGAAGAAAGCTATTTCCAGATATGTCAGTGCAGGAAAATCTTGAACTTGGATCTTATTTGAAAGGCCCCAAGCAAAAGAGAAAAGATACTTTGGAATATGTTTATAACATGATGCCGGATTTGAAAGTTAAGGCTAAGCAGGCTGCAGGATCATTATCAGGCGGGCAGCAACAGATGGTGGCAATAGGACGTGGTCTTATGTGCTGTCCTAAGTTATTGATTTTTGATGAGCCTTCAATTGGTTTGTCACCGTTACTTACAGATATCATGTTCGACATCATAGAAAAGGTAAAAAAAGATGGAGTAACCATTATGCTGGTTGAGCAGAATGTTCAAAATGCGTTGAAACTTGCAGACAGAGGTTATGTTTTGGAACAGGGGATTATATCTATGGAAGGCAAGGCTTCGGATCTATTACAGGATGAAAACTTAAAGAAAGCATATTTGGGGATGTGATCATATTAACAGGAGGCATAGATATGGGTGAAATGCTTATAAAAAATGGGAATGTAGTATTTGAAGAAGACACATATCCTGCAGATATTTTGATAAGAGATGGTAAGATTGCTGCTTTTTTTAAACCAGGAGAGTGCAAAGAGACTGTTGATGAAATTCTGGATGTGAGTGGGCTATATGTTATGCCAGGATCGATTGATCCGCATACTCATTGGGGAATTTATAAGGACTATAAAGAGGATGTTGTTGAAGATTCAAAAAGAGCTGTAATCGGAGGATTAACAACAGTTCTTCAGTTCCATAGACACAACTATGATTACTTTGATACGGTGCCTGACTATATAAAGTTTTGTGATGAGAAATCAATGGTTGATTATACTTTTTCATTGGGTTTGGTAAAGAAGTCCCAGGTAGCTGATATAGAAAGATATATGAAAGAACTTCATGTGACTTCATTTAAGTTCTATCTGGATAAGACAAATCGCTTGGAAGAGCATTATGGACTTACTCCCGGGACAGGACTTTTGGGTAATAAACGAGAGGTAATGGATATTCTTAAAAAGCTTAAGGAATTGAACAAAGATGCAGTTCTTTGTCTTCATTGTGAGGATACAGAGATTTTCTATCCTGAACAGAGATTAACTTTTGATAATCCTGAGCTTGATCAGTATCACCTTAGTTCTTATTCTAAGGCAAGGCCAGATTTTGGCGAGGCAAGCGCGGTTTTAAGTGTACTTTGGGTCAATCATGTAGTAGATGGAAATATTTATATCGTGCATAACAGCGCAGGAGATGATGTGCGACTTGCAAGGCAGTTAAAGCCCATATTGAAGGGGAAAGTTGGACTTGAGACATGCCCACATTACCTGGTGCTTGATGAAAATGCTCCTGCTAAATTGAATGCGACAGTTGTACCTCCGATTAGAACAGCAGATGATAGCGAAGAACTCTGGAAAGGAATAGAGGACGGGACAATCACATCAATGGGAACAGATAATTGTCCATGTGATCTCTCGACAAAATATAAAAAGGGCAAAGATATTGAGCATGTTATTCCTGGATTTCCCGGAGCTGGAATGATATTACCCACACTCATAAATGACGGATATCATAAGCGAGGAATATCCTTAAGCCAGCTATCTAAAGTAAATAGTATTAATTCGGCTCGTAAATTTGGCTTGAAGACAAAGGGTGAGATGAGAGTGGGATATGATGCAGACTTCGCCATTATGGATCTCGATTGGGAGAGAACTATCGATAAAGAGTTGTTTGGTCATTGTGATTTCTCTATATATGATGGAATGACTTTTAAGGGGTGGCCAAGATATACGATGGTTAGAGGGAAAATAGTTCAGAAAGATGGCAAGATAGTTTCTGAACCAACAGGTAAATTTATTCCAAGGTAGTGATATGTCAGGAGGAGATATTATGGGAGAACAACATTGCTGGGATGATCTTCTTTCAGAAGTAGACAGAATAGTTATAGAAAAAGGTGGATATGGACAGACACGTGGATTTGGAAAAAAGCCGCTTTTATTAATAATAGATTGTCAGCCCAATTACCTTGGAGCAGACAAACCTATAGAGGAACAGCTTGATGAGTGGCCTTCAGGTGGAGGGGAAAAGGCATGGGCTTCTCTTAGAAGAATCATCTCTTTGAGAGATGTGGCAAGAGAATGCGGAATACCAATTATGTATACCAGGAATGTTCAAAAGCAGACTTTAGCGTTTGATGGTTTTTCAACAAAAACAAAGAGGGATCAGACTAAGTATTTAGATGGAAACCCAGCGAGCGAACTAGTCCCGGATTTAGCCCCGCTGCCAAATGAACTGGTTATTCCCAAGGCCTATGCAAGTGTATTTTATGGAACGCCATTTGAAAGTTATCTGGTAAAGCTTGGTATAGATACTTTAATAATAGTAGGAAATTCTAGCAGTGGATGCTGTAGAGCAACCGCCATTGATGCGATAACACGAAGCTATAACCTTGGGTATGTAGAAGATTGTATTACAGATAGGATTGAGGCATCACACAAAGTGGCAATGCTTGATATCTGGATGAAATATGGCGATGTGATAAAGAGCGATTATGTTAAAGAATATTTTTATTCATTAAAAGAAAAAGAAGCGTAAGGAGTGAATTGCTATGGGAAAAAGAACGCTGATAAAAAATGGAATGGTTGTTTTAAGGGACGAAGTGAAAAAGGCTGATATTTTGATAGAAGCTGAGAAGATAGCATCAATCAGCGAGCCAGGGGCAATTGACGGAGCTGATTGTGAAGTAATTGATGCCAGCGGGCTGTATGTTATGCCGGGAGCAATTGATCCACACCAGCATTTAGGTCTTTATAACAGTTTTGAAGAATCATATAGATACAGCACTGAAAGAGAAGTTATAGGTGGAACAACGTCGATTGTTGAATACCATAGAGGAAAAGGGAACTATTTCGACACTGTATCCGATGAAATAAAAATAGGTGAGGAGAATTCTTATATTGATTTTGGAATTTCTCTAGGGTTATGTGCAAAGAAGCACATGGAAGAACTAGAAGATTATGTAAAAAAACTTGGAATAACATCCTTTAAATTTTTCTTTGACAAGCAGGATATAGCGCATACATTTTATGGAATACAGAAGGAAGAGGCCCTTACTTTAGATAAAGCAGACCTGTATAACATTATCAAAAAGCTTCACAGTATAGATCCAAAGCTTTTACTCTGCATTCACTGTGAAGATCCGGACATGTTTAGAGCATTTTTGAAGGAACAACAGGAACTCCATCCGGATTCAACAGGAATTGAGGAGTGGGATGCAGGAAGACCGGATTTTGTGGAATCCAACTGTGTGGCAGGGGCTATGCTCATAAACGGTGAAGTGGACGGAAATATATATATCGTCCATACGTCTGCAAAAAAGTCTTTGGATGTGTATAAGGCGCTTTCAGAAAACATTGACTGTGGAAAAGTCACAATAGAAACCTGTCCACAGTACTTATTGCTTGATAAGACAGCAGGTATGGATGCCAAGGTTAACCCTGCACTTCATACAAAAGAGGATAATGAAGCTCTTTGGGAAGGTATCAGAGAAGGACTTGTAAAAACTATTGGAACAGACAATGTTCCTGTTACAAGAGAACAGAAGTATACAAGGAATGGGGTACATGCGGACAATTTGTGGGATGTATGGGTCGGCTTTTCCGGACAGGGAATTATGATGCCCGCTCTTATTAGCGAAGGGTATTTAAAAAGGAATATTTCACTTACTACTATCGCAAAGGTTCTTAGCTCAAACACTGCAGAGGTATTCAATCTACCAAATAAAGGGGCTATAGAAGTTGGGAAAGATGCAGATCTGGCACTTGTTGATTTGGAGTGGGAGAGAACAATTACTCCAGAATTATACGGATGTTCAGATTTTTCAATCTACGATGGTATGACTTTCAAGGGCTGGCCAAGATACACAATAAGTCGAGGAGAAGTGCTTCAGAAGGATGGCGTAGTGTTAGCTAAGCCAGGTCGTGGTAGATATCTTAAGAGAACAATCTAATGATAAATAAAGTGTATGAGTACCAAAAGTTGGTGGTTCAGAACCGAATAGTCAGAGCGGCTACAAATGATTACTGTGGTGAAGAAGATGGAAGTATATCTGCGAAACAGATAGATATATACAGACAACTGGCTCAAAGCGGAATTGGGATGATAATAACAGGTAATTTCTGTATTGCGGAAGACGGTAGGCTCGATTCCAATCAAAATACTATAGGTGAAAGATTTGATTATGATGGAGCAACATTATTATGTGACACAGTTCACGCTTATGGGAGCAAAATTATTT
>JAEEGH010021893.1_pt1 | contig 13160 bp, 10 predicted proteins | sample 9134181 | NCBI WGS metagenome assembly JAEEGH01 (sample SAMN16246544, study PRJNA631951) | gut metagenome | biome: gut microbiome; feature: rumen; material: DP-attached | host: Bos | place: Iran: Karaj | collected 2018-10 | reverse complement strand
CGTTGACGGCTTCTCGGCCACCGGCAAGAGCACCTTCGCCAAGATGGTCGCGAAGGAATTCGGATTCCTGTACCTGGACAGCGGCGCGATGTACCGCGGCGTCACCCTTTTCTCCATGGAGAACGGGATGATCGCGGAGGACGGAGCCATCGACGAGACGGCCCTGCAGGCCGTCATCGAGGACCTCGACCTGCACTTCCGCAATGATGACGGCAAGACCTGCCTGTACCTCGGCGAACGTTGCATCGAGACGGAAATCCGCACCCTCGCGGTGTCCTCGCACGTGAGTCCCGTATCGGCCATCCCGTTCGTGCGGAACTACGTGGACAAGCGGCTCCGCGCCTTCTCCGAGGGCGGCCGCGTGATCATGGACGGCCGCGACATCGGCACCACCGTGTTCCCGAACGCGGAACTCAAGGTCTTCATGGTGGCCGACGCGGAGGTCCGCGCGCAGCGCCGCTACGACGAGATGGTGGCCAAGGGCGACACGCCCGTCTTCGAGGACATCGTCAAGAACCTCGCGGAACGCGACTACATCGACTCCCACCGGGAAACCTCCCCGCTCCGCCAGCCGGAGGACGCCTATGTGATGGACAACACCCACATGACCCTGCACGAGGAGCTCGTCTGGTGCCTGGGCGTCATCCAGGGCAAGTTCGGCATCCTCGAGGCCCCGGCCCTGTCATGGTAAAGGTCGAAACCGACAGCCGGTCCGGTTTCTGCGGCGGCGTCATCCGCGCCATTTCCCAAGCGGAGCGCTTCCTGCAGGAAAGCGACCACCTCTATTCCCTCGGCGCCATCGTCCACAACGAAGCCGAGCTCGACCGCCTCGGGGCGGAAGGGCTCCGGACGGTCGCGTCCATCCCGGACGTCCCGGAAGGCGAGACCGTCCTGATCCGGGCCCATGGCGAGCCGCCGTCCACGTACGCCGCGGCGCGCGAGCGCGGCCTTACGGTCATCGACTGTACCTGTCCGGTGGTGCTCAAGCTCCAGGAACACATCCGCGAAGCCTACGCCCGCCTGCATGCGGACGGGCTGCATGGAACGCTGCTCATTTTCGGGAAGATCGGCCACGCCGAAGTCCTGGGCCTGCTGGGCCAGGTGGACGGCGACGCCATCGTCGTGGAGAACCGCGCGATGCTGGAGGAAGCGCTCCCCCGCATCGACTTCTCCCAGCCCGTCGAAATCTTCTCCCAGACCACCAAGAGCCCGGCCGAATATGCCGAGATCTGCGACCGCGTGCGCTCCCTCGGTTCCCTTGTGACGGTTCATGACACCATCTGCGCGCAGGTCGCGAACCGGCACGAGCATCTCGCGGCCTTCGCCCGCAACCACGACCTCATCCTCTTCGTCGCGGGCGAATCCAGCTCCAACGGCCGCGTCCTCTTCGACCTGTGCCACCGCGTGAACCCGCGCTCCTACCGCATCGGCGCCCCCGCCGACATCGACCCCGCCTGGGTCCGCGACGGCGACCGCGTAGGCGTCTGCGGCGCCACCTCCACGCCCCAGTGGCTCCTGGAGAAGGTCGCGGCGGCGGTGCGGGGGCTCTGAGCCCCAACCCATCAAAACAATAGAGGCGGGTCTTGCGACTCGCCCTTATTGTACCTTATTAACTAAACCAACTTTAAACTAACCGGTTTAGTATAATGCAAGGGGTGTGCCAAACTATTCGGAGGGCGCTTCTCCCACGGGAGATTCCTCGGCTTCGCTCGGAATGACAGGGGCCGCAGCGGCGACGCGGGCGGCGGCTTCGGCCTCCGCTTCGCGGCGGGCGCGCTCGACGCTGACGGAGCGCTTGAGCCGGAAGCCGGAGCCGAGGTACTTCGTGCGGACGTCCTCGTCGGCGGCCAGCTCTTCCGGGGTGCCTTCCTGGAGGATCGTGCCCTCGTACAGGAGGTAGGCGCGGTCGGTGATGGCGAGGGTCTCGCCCACGTTATGGTCCGTGATGATCACGCCGATGTTGCGGTACTTGAGCTTGGCGATGATGTACTGGATGTCCTCCACGGCGATCGGGTCGACGCCGGCGAAGGGCTCGTCCAGGAGGATGAACTTCGGGTCCACCGCCAGGGCGCGGGCGATCTCGCAGCGCCGGCGCTCGCCGCCGGAGAGCTGGATGCCCAGGGACTTGCGGACCTTGGAGAGGTTGAACTCGTCGATGAGCTGCTCCAGGCGGGCCTCCCGCTCCTCGCGGGTCATCTTGGTCATCTCCATCACGGACATGATGTTGTCCTCGACCGACATCTTGCGGAAGACGGAGGCTTCCTGCGGCAGGTAGCCGACGCCCTTCTGGGAGCGCTTGTACATCGGCAGGCCGGTCAGTTCGTCGTCGTCGATGAAGATGCGGCCTTCGTTCGGGACGATCTGGCCGGTGATCATGTAGAAGCTCGTGGTCTTGCCGGCGCCGTTCGGGCCCAGGAAGCCGACGATCTCGCCCTGGCTCACTTCCATCGAGACGCCCTTCACGACCGTGCGGACGCCGTATTTCTTCACGAGGTTTTCTGCGCGTAACTTCATGGTAGGATGCTATTTGGTATCGAGGCCGAGGTCGGCCACGAAGGCTCTCACTTCAGGGTGCTTGTCCATCAGGTCCTTCGCCTTTTCCTCGGGCATGTAAGGTTTCTTCTCGCCGGGCTCCTCCTCGGGGATGTCGTCCACGTGGAGGTTGACCTTCCGGCAGTTCAGGATCTCGCGGAAGGCGTTCTCCATGTCGCGGAGGATCTTGTCCTCGATCCACTTCTTCTGCGCGGCATTGGCCACCGTGAAGAACACGGACTTGACGCCGGCTTCCTCCGTGATCCGGAGTTCCGCCTTGGCGAGGGCGCTCGCCAGACGCGGCTGCGATTCATACCGCGGGAGGAGGTCCTTCCAGCGGGCGCGGAGGGTGTCGTCGTCCGGCAGGGCGGCCTCCACCGCCGCAGGCGCCTCTTCCGCCGGCTTCTCCTCCTTCTCCTGGAGGATGGCGTTCATGGACAGGGCCGATCCGGTCTTGGGCGCGCGGCGCTGCCGCACGGGAGCGGCCGGCGCGGGGGAAGCGGCGACAGCCGTCTTGTCGGCGGGAGCCGGGGCGGGAGATTCCTTCGCTTCGCTCGGAATGACAGAAGGAACCTGCGGAGCGGCATTGTCATTCCGAACCTGCGGAGCGGCATTGTCATTCCGAACCTGCGGAGCAGGTGAAGGAATCTGGACCGGCCGCGGCGCGGTGGACACGTCCGAGCGGCCCGTCAGGAAGCTGAGCTTCATCAGGGCGAACTCGATGTGCAGGCGGGGGTTCACCGCCGCCTTGTAGCCGGCCTCGCAGGCCGTGGTGACGCTCAGGGCGTCATACAGGAACTGCAGCGGGCAGCGGGCCGCCTGCTCGCGGTAGCGCTGCTTCAGGGAATCCGGCAGCTCCAGCAGGGCGTCCAGTCCCGCCGTGCGGGCGACCACGAGGTCCCGCAGGTGCGAGCTCAGGGCCGCCACGAAATGCAGGGCGTTGAAGCCCTTGGACAGGATTTCGTCGAAGGAGGACAGGGCGGCGGCGTAGCTTCCCGACAGGAAGTTCTCCACCATCCCGAAACTGTAGTCGTAATCGAGGACATTCAGGTTCCGCACCACGTCCTCGTACTTGATTTCCGTCCCGCAGAAAGCGACCGTCTGGTCGAAGATCGTGAGGGAGTCGCGCATGGCGCCATCGGCCTTCTGGGCGATCACGTGCAGGGATTCGTCGTCGATGGTAATCCCCTCCTTGGCCGCGATGCCGCGGAGGTTCCGGACCATGTCGGGGATGCTGATGCGGTTGAAGTCGTACGTCTGGCAGCGGGACAGGATCGTGGGCAGGATCTTGTGCTTTTCCGTGGTGGCGAGGATGAAGATGGCGTGTGCCGGCGGCTCCTCGAGCGTCTTGAGGAAGGCGTTGAAGGCCGACGGGGACAGCATATGGACCTCGTCGATGATATAGACGCTGTACTTGCCCACCTGCGGCGGGACCTGGACCTGCTCGATCAGGGCCTTGATATCGTCCACGCCGTTGTTGGAGGCGGCGTCCAGTTCATGGATGCAGTAGGACCGGCCTTCCTGGAAGGAAACGCAGGACTCGCACTCCCCGCAGGGCTCCATGTCGGGCCCGGGATGGGCGCAGTTGATCATCTTCGCGAAGATGCGCGCCGTGGTGGTCTTCCCCACCCCGCGCGGGCCGCAGAAGAGATAGGCGTGGGCCAGCTGCCCCCGCTTGATGGAGTTCGACAGGGTCCGGGCGATGTTGTCCTGGCCGAGCAACGTTTCGAAGGAGTCCGGCCTGTATTTGCGTGCCGATACGATATACTGACTCATAGTCTGCAAATATAACAATTCCAATCGGAATTACGAACCGAATTCCGTCGGGCACGGTCCAGGACATCGAAAAATGCAAAAAAACATAGGATTTTTCGGGTGATTTTTTTATTTTTGACGCAATGTGGTTTTCTGTTTGAAGCCAAACTAAACGGAAACAATTAATACCCAACGCAGTATGAAGCTTCAATATTGTAAGCCGGAGACGGAGGTCGACCTCCTGGACCTGGAAGAGTTTATCCTTTATGACTTGAACAACCAGCCCGTCATCAAAGATGACTTGGACGATCCGGACAATATCGACTGGTAATTTTAAGGATGGAGAATCGAATCATGAGAAAGCATCTGATCGGGACCATCCTGGTCCTCGCGGCCCTCGCGGCCTGCAACAAGGAAATCGACACCCAGACCCCCGCCATCGTCGACCCCGTGGAAGAAACCCCGGCCGGCAAGGTCACCCTCACCTTCAAGGCCACCATCGGCGAAGAAACCCGAACCGTCTACGCCAATGACAAAACCGCCTCCTGGGCGGCCGGCGACAAGATTTCGGTGCGTGTTACCGACGGTACCAACTTCGAAACCGCGAAATTCTCCACCACCGACGGTGAAACCTTCACCGGCCAAGTGACGAACGGATACACCACCATCGTCTCCGGCGTCTACCCGGCCAACGACAACCACGTTTTCTCCGACGGAAGCGTGCAGAGCGTCTATCTCCCGGATACTTACGACCTGGGCACGGCCAACGACGGCGGCATCGCCCTTCCGATGGTCGGTGAAATGAAGAACGGCGCCTTTACCTTCCACCACATCTGCGGCGCCCTGAAAATTGAAATCGTAGATATCTTCAACGCCCTCACCTTCACTACGGCTGAAACCATCACCGGCAGCTTCGAACTGAATGCAGATGGCAGCATCGAAATCCCTGCCAATGGAGACGGCAGCACGGTCACCTTTAACTACGGCCGTCTTGAAACCAACCCTGCCATAGGCGAGCGTGGCAACCGAACCTTCTACATCCCCGTTCCGCTCGGTACGGTTTCAGCCGGTGCCACGATGGCACTGAAGAATTCCAATGATGTCACAGTATACGAGAAAACGACCTCTTCGCCGATTACTTTCTCTTCTAAAATCATGCGTATGTCAGCTCTTGAGCTGCAGACGCCCGATGAATGGCGTAACTACATCACTGAAGCTGTTTCTGGCGAAAAAGGGAAGTATACATTTCATGTTACTACAGGGACCGAATATGTAATACTGTTCACTTTAAAAAGCAATTTCGAATCAAATTATCACGGAAGTGTGGCGGAATTCATTGAAAAGAAGGCCTTGGGGAACACCAAGTATTCCGTTTCAAGTACGTTTACGATGTCTAATACGATGAATTCCTATTTTGGTAAAGAATATATCGTTTTGAATTGTGCTGTAAAAACAGTGGGCGAGAATCGTCACATAACCTTCGATTATTGTTTATTGGATTATGAGTTCCCTACTGTAGACTACTTGCAATGGATTGGGGAATGGGCTGTATCTTATGGAAGTGCTAGTGATACGTGGACAATCACTCGCGACCAAGTCAATCATTCTTATCACGTTAAAGGGTTGTGTGGCACGACTACAAATGCAATGACGGTTGAAGGACTTCTAACAGAGAATGGAAACCTTCTATTCAAGACACAGGCCGGATTCGGACATACTACTTATAATAATTATGATACTACACTTAACCTTTATAGAAGGAAAACAGAGACTGGCTCATTTAATTCAAATAATGATGTTGATTTGATGCTAGCAACTCTAGAGTCTGCAACTTCAGCAACTCTTGCACCCTGCGATGCCACCTACTCCTATTATACACTTATCGGAACGTATACAAACTCTAATGGCGAAAACAAGACGATAAAATACGGAACGACCCGCCTCGCATCCACTACCATGACCAAGCAATAAAACATCTACACCATATGAAAAAAACGTACTTGACACCTGAGAGCCGGGTGAAAGACCTGGAACTCGAATGGAACTTCCTGCAGTCGGGAGGTTTGAACACCGGATTCGATCCGCTGGACGATCCTGAGGATGACAACCCCTGGGGAAATTAAGGAGGAACGCCGTATGAGAAAGATTTCCGTCATCGGAGCTTCCCTGCTCCTCCTCGCCCTGGGTTCCTGCTCCCGCGAAAAAGAAAGCACCCCTGCCGACGGTTTCGTGAAGATGCGCTTCACCGCCGTCGTGGGCGAAACCAGAACCGCCTACGAGAACGACAAGACCGCCTCCTGGGTGGCCGGCGACGCCATCAGCGTCTACGTCACCAATGGGACCGATGGCCAGGTCGTCAACTTCACGGCCGGCGAAGACCTGACCTTCGAGGGCAGCGTGCCCGCCGGTTATGAGACCATCGTCGCCGGCGCCTATCCGGCCGACGCCGCCCATACCTTCGACGCCAACGGCGTTAGCACGCTGCATCTCCCGGCCTCTTACACCCTGGCCGAGGGTGCCGATCCGGCCTCCGTCCTCCCCCTGGCCGGCACGTATGCCGACGGCGTGATGACCTTCCGCCACCCCGCCGGTGCGCTGAAGTTCACCATCGACAATGTCCCCGCCACGGCCGTGCGCTTCCGTTTCACCGCCGCCGGCCAGAAGGTCAACGGCAGTTTCGCCATGGACCCGGCCCTGGCCGCCACCGAGGTGGAAGCCGAGCAGTCCGTGGACATCACCGTCCCTGCCGCGGAAGGCTCCCGTTCCTTCTACGTGCCGATGCCCGCCGGAGAACTCACCGCCGGGGCCGCCATCGCCCTCTACGACGCGGAGAACAACCTTCTCTTCCAGAAGGCCGTCCCCCAGGCGATGACCGTCAGCAAGAACGTCATCAAGCGCATCGCCGCCGTGAGCAGCTGGACCAAGAATGAGGCGTGGCAGGTAGCCTACCTGAAAGACGCGTACAACTCAACAAGCGAGAAAGTCGTTTCCCATGTGCAAGTTACGGGAACGACCGGGCCATATGACATCGCCCTGTATACGAAGAGTTCCTTCGACAACCTGTACGGCGGCTCGGTGGAGAACTTCCTTTCCTCCAGTTATATTCCCAACAAGAAAGCCGCCGGAACAAAACCGAAGACGAAGAACACCACTTATGCCTACACCAGACTGACCCCCGGTGCCAAGGTCGTGGTCCTCTTCGGTCTGGACGAGGAATACAACTTCACCGGCGAATACAACATCATCGAATGCGTAGTTCCCGAATTCACCCAACCGGAAGACTGGCATCTTACGTTCAAGCCCAGCTATAATGTAAATGGCGAACTCCACCCGGCCGTCCATATCCAAGTCCCTCAAGGAACGTCCTATTCATACACGCTCATGAAGAAATCGGTCTTCCAGAGCAGTTATGGCGGCGATGCCCCGGCTTACATCTGGACCCGGGTCAATCCCAACAACTCGGTTACCATCCGGACGACTGCGGACTTCTATCCGTATTACAGCTCGCTGGATGAAACGGACTATGTCTTCATCCTCTACGGTGTGCGCGAAGCGGAGCAAACAGGCGACAACCGTATACTCTCCTATCAGTACGCCCTGTTGGAATTCACCTATGTCAAACCGTCTGACGAGCCCACGGCCGCTTATAGCGCCTGGCTCGGACAATGGAGTGTTACGGAAAGTTCCGGTGAAGAACCTTACACCGACACATGGACAATCTCCGCCAAAAACAACAACGCCTCCTATACGATTACCGGTTTGGTAAAACGGACGACATGGGAAATCAAGGGCTTATTCGAGGAAGACGGCACCCTTCTCATCAAGGCGCAGAAGGATATTGCCAAGACAACCTCTGGTGACTATGAGGTCTCCGTGAACTTGTATGGAAGGAAAACTGACGGAAAAACCTATCCCGGCACCTATGACCTAATGCGGGCGACGATGGATAGCGCGAATCCGGGTCACGCAGTGCTCTCCGCTCCTTCGTCTTCATCTCCCTATGTTTCTTACCTTTTCTATGGAACCTATACGACAAGTGATGGCAAAAACATGGCGGTAACGTGGAAGAATGGAGTACGGTCAAATTCCGCAGCGATGACCTATGTTCTCAACGAGGGAGTCATGGAGCCGGACGGCTGGCCTGAAGCAGCCGAGGATTTCATCCACGACCCGGAACCCGTGGTGGACGACGCCCTCCCCGGAGAGTAACCTCTCCTTCCTGAACAGGGCGGCCGGGACCGGAGGGTTCCGGCCGCCTCTTGTTTAGCGCCTTCCATTTTGAAATGATGGGCCATAGCATTATCTTTGCAGCGCAAAGAAGTATGAATATGAAGCGACTGACTATATTTTTCGCCCTGCTCGCGGTGAGCACGGCCCTGTTTGCCCAAGGCAAGGTCACTACCCGGAAACACCTGTTCGCCGACTTCACGGACAAGATCACGAAGGTCGTGATGAGCGGGAACGAGATCCTGGACGGCGCGCTGCGCCAGGAGGTGGTGGACCTGTGGACCCTCTCCCCCTTCGAGTTCTGCTCGATGGCCGAGTACGAGTCCCTCAAGAAATCGGACACCTACTATTTCCTGCTCATGACGGCCGGCCAGGCCAAGGGCGAGGAGGAGCCGATGGTGCGTTTTCTGACGCTCGAAAAGGGCGGGGCCGACAAGGGGGACAACATCGCCCTCCGCACGGAGGTCATTTCCCTGCCGCTGTGCCCCGTGGACGGCGGTTCCGGGCGGGAACTCGTGTTCCTGCCGGCCCTCGTGAAGGGCGTCCAGGCGTTCACCGCCGAGGCCATGGAATCCGAGAAGGTCGCCTACTCCGGGATGGCCTGGTTCAACGGGAACTTCGACCGGAAGGGCGGCATCAAGCGCATCTACCTGGCCAAGGAGGACATCTCCGAGTCCGTCTCCACGAAGGAGCGTGAAAAGTACATGGACGAGGACATCATCCTCTGCGACGAGGACGAGGCCGACAAGGCCTACACCGACAAGACCTACAACACGCTGGTCAGCTACACCGTCTCCGCCGGCACCTGGAGCTACAAGATGCTCGTCGAGGCCGATACGGACACGGTCTACTACCTCCGCAAGCACAAGGTCAATGCGAAGAACGCCCCCGGCTTCCTCACGGACGACCTCAAACGGATTTCGAGGAAGCGGTAATGCGGAGCGGAACGGCACCTTGCGGACTCCGGTACGCCGTCCGGCGCGGCGGGTCCGCCGTCGGCTACTGCGCCCTGAGCCTGCGCTGCGGGACGAGGGACGAGGCCGATTTTCCCAATGGCATCGCGCATTTCGCGGAGCACACGATCTTCCGCGGAACCAGGCGGAAGAGCGCTTCCGTCATCAACAGCTACCTGGACCGTCTGGGCGGCGAACTCAACGCATACACCACCAAGGAGGAGATCGTCCTGCACGCCACCGTGCTGAAGGAGGACCTCGGGAAGGCCGCCGGCCTGCTCTTCGAGCTGGCGACGGAGGCCACCTTCCCCGACGCCGAGATCGAGACCGAGCGGGGCGTCGTCCTGGACGAGATCATCTCCTACAAGGACAACCCGGCCGAGGACGTGTACGACAAGTTCGAAGGCATGCTCTTCGAGGGACATCCCCTGGGCCTGCCCATCCTGGGCACTTCCGCCTCCGTCCGCCGCATCAAGCCGGAGGACCTCCGCCGCTTCGCCCGCACCTTCTTCATCCCCGCGCGCATGGCCTTCACGGTCGTTGCGGACCTGGACGAGAAAGTGATGGAAAAGCGCGTGCTGAGGCTGGTGGAAAAGCTGTTCGGAGAGGAGATTCCTTCACCGGCTCCGCCGGTTCGGAATGACAACGCCCCCGCCCCCCGCGCTACACCTTTCTCCAAGACCGTGGACAAGCGGAACCACGAGGTGAACGCCGTCATCGGCAACCGGGCGCCGTCGCTGTACGACAGCGAGGACCGCATCACGGCCGCCGTGCTGTGCAACATCCTCGGCGGGCCGGCGTCGAACTCCCTGCTGAACAAGGTCCTGCGTGAGAAGAACGGCTGGGTGTACGGCGTGGAATGCACCTATACGCAGTATGCCGACACCGGCATCGCCGCCATCACCTTCGGCTGCGACAAGCCCAATCTGGAGCGCTGCCTGACGACGCTGGACAAGATCCTCGCGCGCATCCGCGAGGTCCCGTTCTCGGAGCGCACCCTGAAGGCCTACAAGAAGCAGCTCCTCGGGCAGCTCGCCATCTCCTCCGACAACGGCGAGGCGCAGTGCCTGTCCATGGGCAAGAGCCTCCTTTCCTGGGGCCGCATCGACACGTCCGCCGAAATGCGCGCCCGCATCGAGGCCGTCACCCCGGCCGCCCTGCAGGCGATGGCCCGGCGGCTTTTCGCCCCGGAAACCCTCTCGCGGCTGATTTACCTGTAACCAATCAAAACACACAGATATGCAAGCGACAAAAACCATCAATCCCCGCAAGTTCTCCCTCGGAAAGGCCACCTGGATTTCCCTGGGTGTCACCATCCTCGCCATCATCGTGATGGCGTCCTGCTGCACGACCATCGACTCGGCGGCCGTGGGCATCAAGTTCAAGAAGTGGTCTTCCAACGCGGAGCTCCGCGGCGGCGTGGAAGGCACCTGCCGCGGCTGGGTGTGGTACAACCCCATCACCGAGAGCATCTTCGAGTATCCGACCTACATCCAGCGGGTTACCTACGAACCCTTCACGGTGAACCCCAAGGACGCGGCCATCTTCTCGATGACCCCGACCCTCGCCTATCAGATCGACGAGAACAAGGCCGTGGACATCTTCGTGAAGTACCGCAAGCCGGTGCGCGAACTGGAGATGGGCTACATCAACACCTGTATCTTCGAGGCTTACCGCACCTGCGCGAACAACTACACGTCCGACGAACTGATGGCGAACCGCGCCAAGTTCGAGACCGAGGTCCGCGCCCGTCTGGACGAGTCCATGAACGCCGAAGGCTTCATCGTCCGCGAGTTCACGACGAAGATCGACCCGCCGGCCTCATTGACGGAAGCCATCAACGCCAAGAACGAGGCCGTCCAGAACGCCCTCAAGGCGGAGAACAAGGTGAAGGAGGCCGAAGCCGAGGCGAAGATCGCCATCGCGAAGGCCAAGGGTGAAGCCGAGGCGCAGAAGATCACGGGCGACGGCGAGGCCTACTACAACCGCGTGGTCGCCGCGTCCCTCAACGCCCTCCTCGTCCAGCAGTACGCCATCGAGAAGTGGAACGGCGAGCTCCCGCAGTTCAACGGCTCCAGCGCCCTGCCGTTCATCAACCTGAACAAATAGGCGTCCCGCCCAAGTAGTTCAGCCTCAACAGGTTAAACGAATCTCCCTGGTGCAAATGCACCAGGGAGAATTCTTTAATATGCTATGTATCAGGCAGATACCCGGGACGCTTATCCAATCTGGGCGCCGTTGGTGACGACTTCCTGCGGGGTGATGAAGCGCATCTTGCCGTCGCCCTGCTTGGCCATCAGGATCATGCCCTTGGACTCGATGCCGCGGATGGCGCGGGGAGCGAGGTTCGCCAGGATGCAGATCTGCTTGCCCAGCATGTCCTCCGGGCTGTAGTATTCGGCAATGCCGGAGACGATGGTGCGGGTGTCGATGCCCGTGTCGATGGTGAGCTTCAGGAGCTTGTCGGTCTTGGGGACGCGCTCGGCCGCGAGGACCGTGGCCGTGCGGATGTCCATCGCGCCGAACTGGTCGAAGGTCACCTCGGGCTTCTGCGGCTCGACCTTCTTCGCGGCCTCCTCGGCGGCCTTGGCGGCCTCGGCCGCTTCGCGCTCGGCCTTGATGGCCGCGAGGCGGGCGATCTGCGCGTCCACGACGCTGTCCTCGATCTTCTGGAACAGCAGGACGCTCTCGCCGAGGGCGTGGCCGGCGGGCAGCAGCTCGGGCGTGCCCAGCATCGACCAGGAAAGGACGATTCCCTCCGAAGGAACGGCATTCGTATGCAGGGCCTTGCCCTCGCCCGGCTTGTAGAAGTTCACGGTCGGGACGCCTTCGCCGGCGCGGTGGTCGGTGCCGGCGTCGATGCCCACGCGGAGGATCTCGCGGAGCTTCCCGGCGCTGAACGGCGTGAAGGGCTCGAAGGCGATCGCGAGATCGGCGCAGATCTGCAGGCAGGTGTACAGGATGGAGGCGGTGCGGTCCATGTCGGTCTTCGCCACCTTCCAGGGCTCCATGTCGGAGATGTACTTGTTGCCGATGCGGGCGATGTTCATCGCCTCCTTCAGGGCCTCGCGGAAGTGGAAGGTTTCCACATACTTCTCCAGGGCCTCCTTGCAGGGGACGATGGACGCGAGCGTCTCGGCGTCGATGGGCTCCGGCTTCAGGTTCTCCGGGACGACGCCGTTGAAGTACTTGTGCGTAAGGACCACGGCGCGGTTCACGAAGTTGCCGAACACGGCGACGAGCTCGCTGTTGTTGCGCTGCTGGAAGTCCTTCCAGGTGAAGTCGTTGTCCTTGGTCTCCGGGGCGTTGGCCGTGAGGACGTACCGCAGGACATCCTCCTGGCCCGGGAACTGCTCCTCGTACTCATGGACCCAGACGGCCCAGTTGCGGGAGGTGGAGATCTTGTCGCCCTCGAGGTTCAGGAACTCGTTGGCGGGAACGTTCTCCGGGAGGACGAAGTCGCCGTAGGCCTTGAGCATGGACGGGAACACGATGCAGTGGAACACGATGTTGTCCTTGCCGATGAAGTGCACGAGGCGGGTCTCCGGGTCCTTCCACCACTTCTCCCAGCTCTGCGGGAGGAGTTCCTTGGTGTTGGAGATATAGCCGATGGGCGCGTCGAACCAGACATAGAGGACCTTGCCCTCGGCGCCTTCCACGGGCACCGGGACGCCCCAGTCCAGGTCGCGGCTC
>JAEEGH010021891.1_pt1 | contig 13161 bp, 12 predicted proteins | sample 9134181 | NCBI WGS metagenome assembly JAEEGH01 (sample SAMN16246544, study PRJNA631951) | gut metagenome | biome: gut microbiome; feature: rumen; material: DP-attached | host: Bos | place: Iran: Karaj | collected 2018-10 | reverse complement strand
TTAAGTCTGCTACTTGGGGAGTACGTCCGCAAGGATGAAACTTAAAGGAATTGGCGGGGGAGCACCGCAACGGGAGGAGCGTGCGGTTTAATTGGATTCAACACCGGAAAACTCACCAAGGGCGACTATCACATGAAAGCCAGGCTAACGACCTTGCTTGATTCTTAGAGAGGTGGTGCATGGCCGTCGTCAGTTCGTACCGTAAGGCGTTCTCTTAAGTGAGATAACGAACGAGACCCTCATCTATAATTGCTACTTCACCCTCCGGGGTGGAGGCACATTATCGAGACCGCTGGCGCTAAGTCAGAGGAAGGAGAGGTCAACGGTAGGTCAGTATGCCCCGAATCTCTTGGGCTACACGCGCGCTACAAAGGGCGGGACAATGGGCTACGACGCCGAAAGGCGAAGTCAATCTCGAAACCCGTCCGTAGTTCGGATTGAGGCTTGTAACTCAGCCTCATGAAGCTGGATTCCGTAGTAATCGCGAATCAAAAACTCGCGGTGAATATGCCCCTGCTCCTTGCACACACCGCCCGTCAAACCATCCGAGTTGGGTTTCAGTGAGGTGGCCCCTGATTAGGGTCTTCGAACTGAGATTTAGCAAGGAAGGTTAAGTCGTAACAAGGTATCTGTAGGGGAACCTGCAGATGGATCACCTCCTACGCAGGGATGGGGTTTACCCCATCCCTCTCAAAATCAACGCGTAACAATTGCAAGGAAATTCGTAAAGGATTTCCCGCAATTCCTTGGCAGCTTACCATGCACTAAACGTAGCATCGAACGTCACTTCATTTTCTATAAAAATCAGTGATTCAATGACAATTGTTGTTTATTCTTCTCATACAGGTTCTACCCAGAAGTATGCTCAGGCATTCGCTGAGAAGGTCGGTTATCGTTGTTTCTCTGTCAATGAAAAGTACGACCCCAATGACGATATCATATATTTCGGATGGCTCAGAGGACCTACCATCGTTGATCTGAAACGTATCGACAGGAAGAAGCTTGCCGCAGTCGTCACAGTCTCCATTGAGAAGGATCGTTCCTTCTTCATGAAGGTGAAGGAATCGAATGATGTGAAGGTCCCCTTCTACAATCTCCGCGGTTGGATTGACCGTAAGAAGGTAGGGCTTTTCGCCAAGATTCTTTTCGTTTTCATCTGTGCTATGTACAAGCTCAAGGGACTCGATGATTACACTGGCCCCATGTTCGATGCGATGATGAACGGCGGAAGCTTCTACGATGAATCAGATCTCGAACCGTTGATTGAATTCGCAATGTCTCGTTGAGAAAGGATGGTAGTCCCGTCCGGGTTCGAACCGGAGTCGCCGGCTCCAAAGGCCGGCATGATTGACCACTACACTACGGGACTGTTGAGTCTGGGATACACTTTCTTTATTACAATTTTTTCCCGAAAAGATATGTCGACCTGCAGTCGGTTATCTCCACATCAAGGAATGTCCCCAAGGGGATCTCCTCTCTGATGACCACAGGTCTGTAATAGTTCGTACGGACGATGGTCCCTTCCTTTCCGACTTCGGTCGCTAATGCCGTGAATCTCTGTCCTATGAGTCTCTTGTTCACATCATATTCGACCTGATTCTTGAGTTCGGTCAGCTCTGTGGATCTCTCTTTCAGGATACGTCCGTGGAGCTGTTCCATACCTGCAGCTTCCGTTCCGGGCCTGGCCGAGAATCTCGTTATGTTTAGGGTATCTGCATGCAGGTCCCTGATGAGCTGTTTGGTCATCTCATGATCCTCGTCGGACTCTCCGGGGAATCCTGTGATGATGTCTGTCGCGATGCTTATCTCGGGTATGCTGGCGCGGAGCGTATCCACCAGCTCCATGAACTGTTCAGCGGTGTATCCGCGGCGCATATCTCCGAGGATCTTGTCGCTGCCGCTCTGAACAGGAATGTGAAGGAATCTGTAGACCCTCTGGTCATCCATGACCGATATCAGGCCATCGACAATCTTCTTGAGGTGGTTGGGGTTCATCATCCCTATCCTCATCCTGTAGTCCCCTTCTTTACGTAGCATCGATCTCATCAAAGACGGGAGGTCCGTGTGGATATCTGCACCGTAACAGGCTGTGTCCTGGGCGGTTATGAGGATCTCCTTAGCTCCTGTGTCGACGAATCTGTTGAAGTCTTCGACAAGGGATTCGGCAGGATAGCTCTGTAGTTTTCCGCGTGCGAATTTGGTTATGCAGTACGTGCAGTTCCCAAGGCATCCCTGTGCTATGGGTAGGATTGCGTCCGTACCTTCTTTTATCGGAAGGGCAGGACCCGCTATACCGTAGCGTTCCGCGACCTCCTTAGCGAACATGTGATAATCTGACGGTGCGAGCACTATGGACTCTGGAAGACGAATCTCTATCCTCTTGGGCTGCACCTTCGCCATACACCCTGTGACGATGACCTCCTTCTTCATCTTCTTGAGGTCGGATATCCTGGAGAGCATCTTCTTCTCAGTGGTCTCGACCACAGTGCAGGTGTTGAGGATAACGATGTCCGCATCTTCTGCACTGGATGCCTCCGAATAACCCATCGAAGCCATGTCGCGGGAGAGCTTGCGCCCTTCCCCGTAATTCATCGTACAGCCGTACGACTCGACGTAGTACTTCATCAGCGGGTGCAGGGTTCCGTGGTGGGGACTGCGAATGCCGTCTTGGCAGAGATCTTTGTGATCTTTGCGTGAACGGTCGCTCCCTTGACGGTTCCGGGGACGACGACCAGGTAATCGAAGATCTTACCGACTCCGTCACCCTTCTTTCCCACATCTGAGATGGTGATCTCGACGATGTCACCCTCCCTGATTGTGTTAGCGGTGTCGGCCTTTACGGATTTCCTCACGGTGATCGGCCTGCGTGCTCCGCATGCTTCGCACTCCAGCATGAGTGTCCTTCCGTCCTTGGTCATCTTGGTGTCAGGCAGACCGCATTCGGAACAGATGACATAGGTCTCTGTGTACATCTGAATCTTGTCGTTGATCTGCTGAGGACTGATCTTCGCTTTGAAGACTGCTCTGCGGCCCTCGATGTTTCCGGGGGTTCCGAGCTCCTTCAGCATGAACTGGAGGAGGTGCTGGGGATCCCTTCTGAGCTTGTCGGTGATATCGATAAAGTTCCTGAGGACAGTGATCTTTCCTTCCTGGAGCACATCCATCTCGGGGAGCTCAAACCTCTCGTGGTTCTCTATCGTCTCGGGACAGGCGATCTTCGCCCTGTCGAGCAATGCCAAATAATCATCTTCACCGGCCATTCTAAACACCTGGTCTCGGCTATCATGGAATCGTTTATAAACCTTTATACGCGCGCGTAGTGGGAAATCGATGAACAAAGAACCTCAATCAATGCAGAAAACCGAGCGATAAACTCTGATATGGGGTGAAAAAACATGCCTGTCTTGAACATCCGCTGACGCTAACTATTAGAGTAGGGAGTGATATTAGGGCGAGAGTGAGAAAGATGGGCGACCAGAAGAATATTGCCGATATGGATTTTGAAGAATTCTTTTCCGAATCGAAGGTCAAGGCGGAGAGGGAGGCGAACAGGAAAGTCGCAGCAGCAGAGAAGACTCATCCTGAGATGCCCAAGACCGCCCGCGGTTTCCTCGGTGCGACTCCGAAGATCAACTTCTACAACGGCAAATTCCAGATCTATGTGCCCAGATACAGAGGCATGGAGAACGACCAGTTCAACGTTGCAGTGGAATGTGGCGACAGGGTCGTGCCCATGGGCCGTCTCAAGCAGGTGAAACAAGGTTCATCCAGGGTGTCCAAGCCCGACACCATAGATCTCACTCCAGCGGATGTCACGCCCATGGATGACTTCACCGTCACCATCGATGGGGAGAAGGCATTTGTCAACAAGGCCCGTGCGATCACTTTCTACAACAGCGTCGGTACGCAGGTCATGAGGCCAATGGGAGAGGTCACCGCAGTGACCCGTGCCGGTGCCGAACTCAAGCTCTTCAAGGCCGAGCTCCTGGACTCCACGGAGAAGAACGGTCTGTCGATATTCAAGCTCAACGTGCTCGTTTCGGGTACTGCCAAGGTCGACGAAGGAGCATCTCCATCGTCCGAGGAAGAGTCCGAAGAGGTCCCTGCAGAGGAGCCCAAGAAGGAGCCCGAAGTTGAGGAGAAGCCGAAGAAGAAGGCAGCCAAGAAGGTAACGGTAAAGGGAGAGTTTACATTGAGCCAGTCATCACAGGATGCAGATGTCGTCTACGAGTCTGAGAAGCTCCCTCTGTATGTCTCCAACCCTATCATGTCCGTGTCGGTCACAGGCTGCGAACCCTCGGAATGCACAGTGCGTGCTGAAGGCAGGAACGGGGAGATCCTCAACACCTCTGCAGCATCGCAGATGTACGTCGATACAGGCGATTATGCCGGACCCGTCACAGTGACCTTGGAGAAGGGAGCGAAGAAGATGGGTTCCGCCAAATACTTCATCATCCCCGGAATGGAATGCGAATACTCCGGAAAAGGTGACATCACCGACGACACGGTAGTGAAATACAAGCTGTTCGGCGAATCCGGCTCGAGGGACGTCTCTGAGGACGGAGCATACGACTTCGAACATGACGGAATGAAATTCCAGATCGTCTGGTGTGTCCCAGTGGTCACCTACGACATAGGCAACGGACCCCAGCCATTCGGTACCGTCGACGTGGACATCCTCGAGCTCAAGGACACCATGAAGGTCACAGTCAAGGGTGCCCGCAAGAAGGCACTGTTCTTCGGCGGAAGCACCGGAAAGAAGAAGGACATCACCCCTGATTGGAACGATGAATCATACGAGATCGACCTGGCGCCGATCCGTGAGGAGGTGTTCTCATCGCCGTCATCGGTATTCTCTCTGTTCATCACGGTCAATTCATTCCCCAACAGGAAGTTCATGACCATACGCAACCCCGTAAGGGTCAAAGCGAAGTATGAGGAAGGCAACGTGGTGGCAGAAATCGACCCCTCGGTGAAGGAATGCGTATGCCGTCTCTATAAGATCGACAAATCAGTCGAAGAGTTCCCGATGAGCACTGATAATTGCACAGTGCCAGTAACACAGGATACGATCGAGGCGGAGGTCGTCGAGATGTACAACGGACAGCCCCGTACATCCATCACGGTGACCGTCCGTCAGCTCCCCTTCCTGCTCAGGGACCAGATGGGGGACAAGTGGATGTATGTCTCCAAGTCCAAGCGTATTCCGCTTCCCGGCGAGCTCTTCAAGGACGACAAGCCCGACCTGAACGCCATCAAGGCATGGCATGACAGGATCGTCAGGATGAACCCCGAGCTCAAAGGGGTCACGTTCGAGATGATCAAGAAGGCATTCACCGATTTCAGTTGAAACGAGGCCGCCCGAGTCCCGGGCGCCTCTTTCTTAATAATAGGCGCGTACATACGTTACGAATTTTTTATATACAAATTGAGGCTACGCACATTGCTTTAGGTACTCTGTAAAGGGTATCCAAGGGCATTCACGATCATTGGAATCTCAGAGATTCTGAAGGTGAAACAATGGGAAATGGTTTGTATACCGCAAGAAAAATGAAGACGGACCGTCAGAAGTTCCGCTGGCTTGACAGGGGATACAAGAAGAGGGTCCTCAAGCTCAGGGAGAAATCCGATCCTCTCGAGGGATCCGCCCAGGGCCGTGGAATCGTACTGGAGAAAGTCGGAATCGAGGCTAAGCAGCCCAACTCCGCTATCCGTAAGTGCGTGAAAGTCCAGCTCATCAAGAACGGACGTCAGATCACAGCATTCGCTGTAGGAGACGGAGCTATCAACTTCATCGATGAGCACGACGAGGTTATGATCGAAGGTATCGGAGGAAGGATGGGTAGGTCCTACGGAGATATCCCCGGAGTCCGTTACAAAGTCATCAAAGTGAACAACGTCTCCCTTGACGAAATGGTCAGGGGAAGGATTGACAAGCCTGTTAGGTGAGTATCATGGCAGACGAGATTGTTACACAGAAAGCCCTCATGTTCGGAAAGTACGACTCCTCTGAGGTTGTCGTCAACGACGGCGGACTTGCAAAATACATCGATCTGACACCCACCAACGTGCCCCACTCCGGTGGAAAGCACGCAAACAGGTGGTTCGGAAAGTCCAAGCTGAGCATCGTCGAGAGGCTCATCAACAACATCATGAGGACCGAGAAGTACACCGGAAAGAAGATGAAGGCGTACAAGGCGGTCTCTCAGGCCTTCGACATCATCGCCCGCAAGACCAAGAAGAACCCTATCCAGGTTCTCGTAGAGGCCCTTGAGAACGCAGCACCCCGTGAGGAAGTCACCAGGCTGCAGTTCGGAGGAATCTCCGTCCCCAAGGCAGTGGATGTCTCTCCCCAGAGGAGGCTCGACATCGCTCTCCGTAACCTGAGCACAGGTGTCGTCAACGCATCATCCAAGAACAAGAAGCCTATCTACGAGTGCCTCGCAGACGAGATCATCCTCGCCTCGAAGGGAGACATGACATCGTTCTCGGTCGCCAAGAAAGAGGAGATCGAGAGGGTCGCTCAGTCCGCTAGGTGAACTTAAAAGGTGAGTGAACATGGGACGCAGAGAAGACAACGCGAAGAAGGCAGTAGAACTGATGAAGGATCAGAAACTCATCAGGAACCTCGGAACGGCAGCTCATATCGACCACGGAAAGACCACCTTCTCCGACAACCTGATCGCAGGTGCCGGAATGATGTCCTCCGAGACAGCAGGTGAGCAGCGTCTGCTCGATTACGATGAGCAGGAAGCAGCAAGGGGAATCACCATCAACGCAGCATCCGCTGCAATGGTCGTTCCTTACAAGGAGCCCACAACCGGAGAGATGAAGCACTACCTCGTCAACCTCATCGATACCCCTGGACACGTCGACTTCGGTGGAGACGTTACCAGGGCAATGAGGGCATTGGATGGAGTTTACATCCTCTGCTGTGCAGTCGAGGGAATCATGCCCCAGACCGAGACCGTTATCAGGCAGGCCATGAAGGAGCGTGTAAGGCCCATGCTGTTCATCAACAAGGTGGACAGGGCCATCGTCGAGCAGCAGCTCACTCCTCAGATGATGATCGAGAAGTTCTCGAAGATCATCACACAGTTCAACCAGAAGATCATGGACGTACTGCCCGCACCCCTCAACAAGGAGTGGCAGGTCAGTCTCCAGGACGGAACCGTCGCACTGGGATCCGCTTACAACAACTGGGCGGTCTCACTCCCCTACCTCAACAGGCCCGAGCTCAAGAAGATCGGAATGAACCTGACAAAGGTATTCGAGTACTGTGCAAAAGAGGGCGGACAGGCGGAACTCGCCAAGATCATCCCTCTCGCAGACGTCGCACTCGAGATGGCGATCAACCACATCCCCTGCCCCGTCGATGCTCAGAAGGTACGTATCCCCACAATCTGGAAGGGAGACCTCAACTCTGAGCTCGGAAAGCAGATGCTGAACTGCGACCCCAACGGAGAGGTCGCACTGATGGTCACCAAGATCATCATGGACAAGCAGGCTGGAGAGATCGCAATCGGAAGGCTGTTCTCCGGAACAGTCAAGAAGGGAATGACCCTGTACGTTTCCGGTATGCCCGCACCCCAGCGTGTCCAGACCGTCGCACTGATGGTCGGAGCCGACAGGACACCCATCGATGAGTGTAAGGCCGGTAACATCGTCGCAGTCACTGGACTGAAGGATGCAATCGCCGGATCCACCGTTTCAACCCTGAAGGACATGGAGCCCTTCGAGAAGATGGCCCACTACTCCGAGCCTGTCATCACCAAGGCCATTGAGGCCAAGAGCATGGCGGACCTGCCCAAGCTGGTCGAGGTTCTGAGGGTCATCGCAAAGGCGGACCCCTCGCTGAGCATCGAGATCAACAACGAGACCGGAGAGCACCTTATGTCCGGAATGGGAGAACTGCACCTCGAGATCACCGAGTACAGGATCGTCAACGAACAGGGTGTCGACATCATCTCGTCACCTCCGATCGTCGTTTACCAGGAATCCGTCAAGGGACCCAACCCCAACGAGTTCGAGGGTAAGTCACCCAACAAGCACAACAAGTTCTACTTCATCGTGGAGCCCCTCGAGGAGGGAGTCAAAGAGGCCATCCGCAAGGGAGACATCGACACAGAAGCAAAGATCAAGGACCCCAAGGAATTGGCCAAGATCCTTGTCGACTGCGGAATGGATGTCGACCAGGCTAAGGGAGTTGTTGCCTTCAAGAACAACAACGTCCTCATCGACTGCACCAAGGGTATCCAGTACCTCCACGAGACAATGGAGCTCGTGAAGCAGGCCTTCGAAGAGGCCATGATGAGAGGACCTCTCGCAAATGAGAAGGTCGCCGGTTTGAAGGTCAAACTCATGGATGCAAAACTCCACGAGGATACGATCCACAGAGGACCCGCACAGATCATCCCTGCAGTCAGGGACGGTATCTACGGAGCAATGTGCCAGGCAGGAAGAATCCTGCTCGAGCCTATGCAGAAGGTCTTCATCAGTGTTCCCCCAGACTACATGGGAGGAGCAGTCAACCTGATCAACCAGCGCCGCGGTACCATCCTCGAGATGGGACAGGACGGAGCAGACTCGACCGTGACAGCAATCTGTCCTGTCGCCGACATGTTCGGATTCTCATCCGATATCCGTGGAAGCACACAGGGACGTGCGATCTGGTCGATCGAGAACGCTGGATTCGAAAAGCTTGTGCCCGACCTACAGAAGAAAGTTGTCACAGAGATCAGGACCCGTAAGGGACTCAACCCCGAACCCTACGACGACAAGTACTACTCAGGGCTCTAAACCTTTTAATATGAAACTAGTTTACGCATAATATAAGATTCCATTGGAGGAACAAATATGGCAGAGAAAGAACACATGAATCTGGTCATCATCGGACACGTCGACCACGGAAAATCCACCCTCACAGGAAGGATCCTGCTCGAGACCGGTGCAATCGACCCCCACCTTGTGGAGAAGTACAAGAAAGAGGCAGAAGAGAAGGGAAAGGGATCTTTCTACTTCGCATGGGTCATGGATGGACTCAAGGAAGAGAGGGAGAGAGGAGTTACTATCGATGTTGCTCACAAGAAGTTCTACACCGACAAGTTCTACTTCACCGTCATCGACGCCCCTGGACACCGTGACTTCGTCAAGAACATGATCACCGGAACATCCCAGGCAGATGCAGCAATCATCACCTGTTCCGCTATCGAGGGACCCCAGGCTCAGACAAAGGAGCACGTCTTCCTCGCAACCACACTCGGTGTCAGGCAGATCATCGTCGCCATCAACAAGATGGATGCAGTCAAGTACGATGAGGCCAAGTACAACGAGGCCAAAGAGGCAATGACCAAGCTGATGAAGATGGTCGGAGTCAAGACCGATGAAGTTCCCTTCATCCCCGTCTCCGCATACGAGGGAGACAACATCAAAGTTGCATCCCCCAACACCCCCTGGTACAAGGGACCCACACTCATTGCAGCTCTCGACAACCTCAAGGTTCCCGAGAAGCACACCGAGAAGCCCCTCAGGCTTCCCGTTCAGGATGTCTACACCATCACCGGTATCGGAACCGTCCCTGTCGGACGTGTCGAGACTGGTGTCCTGAAGCCCAACATGGATGTCATCTTCAACCCTTCCAACGTCAAGGGTAAGGTCAAGACCATCGAGATGCACCACGAGCAGCTGCCCCAGGCACTTCCCGGAGACAACGTTGGATTCAACGTCGGTGGAGTCGCAAAGAACGACATCAAGAGGGGAGACGTCGCAGGACCTCTCGACAACCCTCCGTCTGTTGCTAAGACCTTCACAGCACAGATCGTCGTCCTCAACCACCCCTCCGTCATCACAGTCGGATACACCCCTGTATTCCACTGCCACACCACCCAGACCGCATGCAGGTTCGTTGAGCTCATCAAGACCATCGACCCCAAGTCTGGACAGGCAAAGCAGGAGCACCCTGACTTCCTGAAGACCGGAGACATCGCAGTCGTTAAGGTCGAGCCCACAAAGCCCATGGTCGTCGAGACCGCAAAGGACTTCCCGCCACTCGGAAGGTTCGCTATCCGTGACATGGGACAGACTGTCGCTGCCGGAATGTGCATTGAAGTCCAAAAGGCTTGAAAGTGATTCCGATGTCACAGCGCGCAAGAATCTCTCTCAGCGGAACCGACCCCGCAAAGGTCGACAGTGTCTGCGCCCAGATCAAAGGGATCTCCCAGAGGACTGGCGTCGACATCCGTGGACCCGTACCGCTTCCCACAAAGAAGCTGAAGGTTCCCTGCAGGAAATCACCTGACGGAGAGGGAAGCGAGACTTGGGATCGCTGGGAGATGCGCATTCACAAGAGACTCATCGATCTGGACGCCGACGAGCGTGCCCTCAGGCAGCTCATGAGGATCCAGGTTCCCGATGGAGTCAACATTGAGATTGTGCTCCGCAGTGCTTGAACAATAAACCCTAAAGAGGGGGGAAACCCCCTCATTAATTCTTCTATTAACATTTTCATTGATGCTTTCTGTCTGAGATCTACTTCCTTAGTTAGCAGTCCGTGAGTCTCGGTTATAGTTCTGAAAAAGAGGATTTTGTAGGAACAGTTGGTAATATACGCAAAGTCAAAAGTTGAGGAAGGTGGCGGAGACATGCTCCCGCCAATCAATGAGTTTGAGTTTCTAGAAATTGCTAGACTTTCTGCTCTGATGAATGCTATATGGATCACTGTGATTGCGAGTTGTCGGACGCTTCGTTGCATGCTGCCATTCCGAAGCATCCAACGAGGGCGACCCCAAAACCACCGGCGACTGCTAAGCCGGATCCAAATACAAAGGCTCCGCTCCCAGCTATGAGGCCTCCGACTACTCCACCTATTCCGCCGAGGGCGATGAACGCACCCGCTATGGCTACGCCGACGAAAAACTTCTTCCAGCTCCATCCTCCGTCGAATTCCATTTCAGTTGAAGACATGTCCACATAGTTCGTGGGCATTTTCAATTCTTCAGTAGCATATGTCATTCAGTCACTCCCTTGAACTTTCTATATTATTGTTTTTCAGTGCTTATTCCGAGGTGAACAGGAAGCCTCCGACGGATCCCATCGCAAGGATGCTTCCTCCGCCTAATATCGCCGCACCGACGCCCATTGCGGTGCTTGCGGCTGCACACGTGGATGTGATCCCTCCTGTAGCTATGAATGCTGCCGCACCTCCGGTCAGGACGATCGCACCTACTCCTGCTATGACCGCACCAACGATTGCGGCTGTAAAGAAGGCCTTATTCCAGCTCCATCCTCCGTCGTATTCCATCTCAGAAGCGTTCATCTCGACGTAGTTCGAGGGCATCCTCATCGTGTAAGTGGCATTGTTCATAATTACACCTTCAGGTCTTTCTTATTTCAATCATTTTGACTACATAATCAGTTTAAAAGACTATTGCTGGAATCCACGGAATAGTGGGAAAGGGTGGCGGAGTTACCGCCGGTTTATATGTTCGGGGCCTTCTGGTTTCTCCTACAGGCCTCTGTGAATCTGGATTGTTTTTCGCTCACATAATCTTCGTTTTAACTCCTACCATAAGGTTTATATTCAATATTCAAATAGGGGGGTTTACTGGGCAGTTAGATCAGCTGGAAGATCGCCTGCTTTGCAAGCAGGAGGTCGTGGGTTCAAATCCCACACTGTCCACTTCCTTTTCACTCTGATTCGGTTTGATTGCATCAATTATGATCAAAAGTTCATGTTTTACTGAGATTTTGCTTCAATATCGCTGTGTTTTTGTTCTTTTTATTTGGATTATGCAAAAAATCGATTCAATTCCAGGTTTTCAATCTTTATTTCGGTCTGGATTAAGGGGAGGTGACTGTACGCGCAGCGAGAGAGGCAACAGAGTTTCTGCAGAGATGATGATCTGTGATCCAAAGAAATCGATCCTCCACATGGTTGTGTTCGTAGCCCTTACATACATCGCCATAAAGGCCAACGCCTTCCTGGATGTGATCTGGATTGCAGGTCTGGGCAGCAAGGCTATGCTAGCGGCCGGAGAAGGTGTGATCTCACACTGAAATAAGTATAGGATACGCCCACAGCTTTGTTCCGATATCATTCGACATCTTCATGGATGCTCTTGACGACAGGCACTCCATCGAACGGATCCTTGTTGCTGGCAGGCTGCTTCAGACCCCGGTCGTTGACGATAGTCCTCTGTACAACAGGATTCCTTTTGACATGTGAAATGATGTATCCGTGGTCGGCTTCCTTCAGCATCTGATAATCGACCATGTTGTCCCCTAATGCGATGACCTCATGGCCTGCCTCGCGGAGGTATCTGACCAGCAGGGCCTTGCTGAATTGCGACATGTTGCGCGTGGCCTCCTTGTCCGTACCTATCGCCATACCGAAGATGCCGGTCCTCTCAGCGGCGTATGACCACAGGATCTCAAGGCCTGCAGTCACTACCACTCTGTATGCATCTATTTTGGAAAGGTCGTCGATCAGGGGAGAGTTGAATACAGCGGCATCCGCCGCCTCTCTCATCTTCTCGTCCAGCTGAGGGAGCTTGCCGTATACCCTGTAGACATACCAGAATTGGAACGTGGTGTACCTGTCGCCGTAGAACACATCTCTGAGATCGAACAGTATCGGGAGGTCGAGACTCCTTGTGAGATCGTAGTCCGTCAGTGTCTTGTCGCCGTCTGAAAGGACGATCGTATGCTTGTCCGCGGAACTGAGGATGCGGTCCGCGGCCAATCTTGAGATCTGAGGGGACGTCAAAATGGATCCGTCGAAGGCTCCCTTCAGGAATTCGGCCAGACAATCGAATTTCGGGTCCAGGATGAGGAACTCCTTTCCCATCCTCAGACATTCCGAGCGAAGGTTGCTGACCTCAAAGTTCCTCCATTGCTCGAGATCCTCTGCAGTGAGTCCCCGATAGGGGCAATCCCTGCTGGCTGACGATATGCGCTGGAGAATGATTTCCGGTGCCGTGTCAAGATATGCGAAGACGTCGAAGCAATCAGCCTCCCATTCGGTGAAAACCTTTCTGTAACCGTTTTCCGAAGGGAAGGAATAGCAGCCTCCGGCTATGATGTCATCATCAGAATCCTTACATTGCTTCCTAAGATCGTCCAGCCGGGCGTGTGTCGCGAAATCCAACTGGGGGATAAGGGCGT
>JAEEGH010021890.1_pt1 | contig 13161 bp, 8 predicted proteins | sample 9134181 | NCBI WGS metagenome assembly JAEEGH01 (sample SAMN16246544, study PRJNA631951) | gut metagenome | biome: gut microbiome; feature: rumen; material: DP-attached | host: Bos | place: Iran: Karaj | collected 2018-10 | reverse complement strand
TCGCCTGCTCTTCCGTGACGCCTTTGGCCTTACGCAGTTCATAGAGGGCGTTCGTGTATTCCGCCGCCTTCGGGCTGGTCTGCGGATTGACAATTTCGATGTTGGAAACATCCACACCTTTCTCAGCTGCAACGGCTTTGACGCGTGCAGGATCGCCCAACAGGATCGGACGGGCGATTTTTTCCTGCTGGATTTTGACGGCGGCTTGCACCGTGCGTGGCTCATCGCCTTCCGGCAGGACGATTGTCTTGACACATTGGCGCGCCTTCACTTTGACTTGTTCTATCATTCCCATGGTTGTTTCCTTTTTGTTGAGGTAATTTAAACTGGAGGTAGCAAGGGCGTTAGTGCCCTTGACAAGGCCGAGACGGCCTTGCTACCCCAATTGCTGATGAATCACAGATCGACGCCTTCGAAGCCGTCCCACACAGGCTTGCCAGAATACGTCAGAATCGGTGCTTCGCCACGCAATGCCTTGAGGACGGACAACGCCAACGCATCTTGTTCCATTTCACCGGGATACACGCTGATGGGAGCAATCCATCCACAACGCATTTGGATGCCGTCGATGATGTCTTGAAAGCGCATCAAGCCACCTGTCAGAAGGATGCCATCGACCTTTCCGCAGAGGACGGCGCTCATCTCCCCAATCTGCTTGCAGATTTGGTAAATCATGGTATTCCAAACCAATGAGGCCTTGCGGTCACCTTCTTCGACTTTTTTGTGGATGACATCCGAATCCGCTGTTCCAAAGAGGCTGACGAAGCCGCCCGCGCGAGAGCACATGAGACGCGCTTCTTTCACGGAATGCTTGTCGATGTAGTCGAGCAGTGACAGTACGGGAACACTGCCGATACGCGTCGGCGTGAACGTGCCTTCGCCGTCCGCACCCATGTTGCCATCGACCATGCGGCCATGATCATGCGCGCTGACGGTGATGCCGCCATCGATATGAGCCACGATGAAATTGCAATCTTCGTAGCGTTTGCCAAGCTTGTTTGCATGGAATTCCGCGACGGCCTTCTGATTGAGCACGTGGGAATGGGAGAAGCGATAGACGCCCTTGATGCCCGTCAGACGTGCGTAATCGCCGTATTCATCGACATTTGTCGGATTCAACGTATAGGCGTTGCGACCGAATTCCTGTGCAAATTTCCACGCCAGCATGACGCCGAGTTTCGCGGGATGTTCGCTGCCGCCGACGGCTGCCACCGTGTCGTCGTATAGCCGTTTGTCAACGGCTGTCACGCCACCAGGCTGCGTATAGGCACTGCCACCGCGGCCGACGAATACGTCGATGTCTGACGCCGCGACACCGTAGTCTTTCAGCATGTCCATGATGACTTGATAGCGGAATGGCATTTGGTCGTTCACGTGGGGGAACTGCAGCAAGACTGGCGCGTCATGGAAAATGCTCTTTTCGAAGAGCGACGTTTCGTTTTCATAAAGGCTCACTTTCGTGGAGGTCGAGCCTGGATTGATGACAAGGATTTTCAGTTTTTTACCAGCCTGTGCGTTCATGTACGGTTCCTGTGTGTCGTTTGTGTTTTACAAAAAGGCTATTCCAAATAATATATGATTATGATCGTGATTTTCAATTCAGTAGGCCGTTTGTTAAGTTCAAAAACAAATAGGGATGTTGCAAAATGGCATGGGTGTATTGTTGTGAAATCATGGTCGATAGCAGTGCATATTTTGATTTTGTAGGATATATTATAAAATGGAAAAAAGAACAATTGCAGGTGACAGACGTGAAAAGCGAAATCATAAAATCTATTTACGATCATATTTCGAAGCGTTACGACGCTACGGAATATCCTGCATTGCGCCGCCAAATCGATGACTGGCAGGAGTGCAAACCGTTGCAGGACATGCATTTACTGGACGGAACGCCGCTGTTCACGAACACGCTTGTGAAATTCCTTCCGTTGCTGGCAGGCGGGGCGGAACTAACGGTCGCCGTGTCGGACGCGATTCCGTATGATGCTGCGTTGTTGCCATTGTTGGCGGAATGGGGCGTTCCTGTCGTTAAGAACGCTATTTCAGGCGATTATGATTGCATATTGGATTGCGGCGGTGCTCATGCGAGATTGACGCCGCGATTAGGCGTTGTTGAATTGACGCGTTCGGGCTACTACCATTATGAATCGTCGAAGCTTCCTGTGATTCTCGTTGATGACAGCCGTGTGAAGACGATTGAAACATGTTTGGGCACGGGAGACGGCTTCATGCGCGGCATGGAAGCGTTGGGCTATAATGACTGGAAAGGACGGAATGTCGTCATTTTCGGATATGGAAAAGTCGGTCGCGGCGTGGCGTATTACTGCCATGAAAAAGGCGCGATTGTCACGGCGGTGGATAGAACGGAAGTCGTTGTTCCAGAATATGTAACGTTGATTGATAAAAACGATTGTGGAAAAATCCAGACGGTTGTGAAAGAAGCGTGGTGCGTTGTGACGGCGACAGGCATCCGCGAGGCGTTGCGCGGCAACGGCGCGGCGGAAGTTTTGCGAAATGGAACACAATTGGTGGCCGCCATCGGCATAGAGGATGAATGGGGCGACGAACTGCCCATGGAACGCCGTCTTTGCAACGGACAGCCCGTCAATTTCCTCTTGGATGAACCGACGCGGCTGCGTTACATCGACGCGACGATGGCGCTGTCCAACGCGGCTGTTCTGGAACTGAAAAATGGTAACGTGACGGCGGGCGTGCATCGCATTTCACCGTCTGTCGAAAACTATTATTGGCAAGCCGTCGAAGAGGGCGGTCTGATTTCAAACGAACTGAAAGGAGCTGGCTTGTGAGCATTCTCATCAAACATGTTGAACTGAACGGAAATCCGACGGACATCGCCATCGAAGGCAATCGTATCACCGACATCGGGCCGCAGGATGCGGCACTTTTCGACACGATCATCGACGGCACCTATTCCATCGCCGTGCCTGCCTTCTACAACAACCATACGCATTCGCCCATGACGCTGTTGCGCGGCTACGCGGATGACATGGAATTGATGGATTGGCTGAACAACCACATTTGGCCTGCGGAGGGCAAACTGCAGCCGGAAGACATCTACTGGGGGACGCGTCTGGCGTGCATGGAGATGATCCATTCGGGCACGGTTTATTTCAACGATATGTATTTCATGCCGCAAGGGACGGTTCGCGCCGTGGAGGAGAGTGGTCTTCGGGCGACGATTGGCATGTTCCTCAACGATGCGGCACCGAACAAGGAGATGTTTGAAAAGGACAGCAAGGAACTGTGGGAGCGGCGTGACACGCTGTCGAAACGCATCGGATTGTCCATTGCACCGCATGCCATCTACACTTGTAACGAGAAGACGTTGCGTGAATGTGCAGAGATGTCGCAACAATATGGCATCCAACTGCATATCCATGTCGCGGAGACGAAGACGGAATTCGATGGTTGCCAAAAAGACCATGATGGCATGACGCCTGTTGAGTATCTGAACACATTGGGCGTTCTTTCGGAACGGACGTTCGCGGCGCATTCCGTGCATCTGACGGAGCATGATATGGAGATTTTGGCAGAGCGCGGTGTCCATTGTGTTTTCAATCCTGTCAGTAATCTGAAGTTGATGTCCGGCCAGATGAAATTGCGGCAGATGTTGGACAAAGGCGTATCCGTCGTGCTCGGCACGGATGGCACGTCGTCCAATAACAATTTGTCGATGTTCGATGAAATGAAAGTCGCGTCGTTGGTGGCGAAGTTGGCGAACAATTCGCCGATCGGTGCGCAAGTCGATGAAATCTACAATCTTGCGACGAAGGCTGGCGCGGAGTCGGCCGGTCTTGAAGCAGGCGTTATTGAAAAGGGCCGTCTGGCGGATATCGTGCTTCTCGACGCGAATTCGCCGCAGTTGACGCCGTCGTATAATCTCATATCCAATCTTGTCTATTCAGCCGACACAAGTTGCGTGAAGACGGTCATTTGCGACGGAAAGATCCTCATGCAGGATGGCTTCATCGAAGGTGAGGCGGAAGTCATTGAAAATGCACGACGTTGCGCGAAGAGATTGTTGACTGCCGCGAAAGGTTGATTTATAGAGTATCTATAACATTCAGAAAAAGAAGGAGATAACATGCAGATTGGTCGTGGAAATTGGTACGGGAAGAAATATTATTTCGGCATGCATTATGACTTGCATGCGAACGGCGATGACACGGAGCTTGGCACGCATTGTAGCCCAGCGGAACTCATTCCGATGCTGAAGCTTATGAAGCCGGATTTCGTGCAGACGGATTGCAAAGGCCATCCGGGCATGACGAGTTGGTTTACGCAAGTGCCTGATGGGACGGTGTCTCCAGGCGTCGTGAAAGACGCGATGGCGCAGTGGCGCGAGGCGACAAAACAGCTGAAATTGCCGCTCCACTGCCATTATTCGGGCATTTGGGACATGGCGGCGGCGAAAAAGCATCCGGAATGGACGGTCGTGCCCGCTCCGGGCTCGGACCGCAAGTCGGAGAAGATGTGTCCGCGCAGCCCGTATTTGGAAAAATTGTTGATTCCGCAGCTGTTTGAATTGATCGACCGCTACGGCGTTGATGGCTTCTGGATCGACGGTGATTTGTGGGCCGTCGAACCGTGCTATTGCAAAAAATGCACGGCGGAATTCAAAAAACGCACAGGCATTGCGGAACCGCCTGTTTCCGAAAAGGATGCGAATTGGACGGCGTGGATGAACTTCCAGCGGGAAAGTTTCATGGAATACGTGACGAAATACACGGAAGCCGTCCATGCGCACAAGCCTGATGTGAAAGTCTGTTCCAACTGGATGCAGACGTTTCGGAATCCGGGCGAACCGTCTGTTCCAACGGATTGGATCAGCGGCGACAACAGTTGGATTTGGGGGCTCGACGGTAGCCGTTGCGAGGCACGTTGGTTGTGCAATCGCGACAAGCCGTGGGACATCATGCTGTGGTCGTTCAGCAAGTCATCAGAGATGGGCAATCCCGCGTCGCCGTGGATCATGAAACCCGTGGAGATGTTGGAACAGGAAGCGGCCATGCTGCTTTCGACAGGTGGAAATGTCCAGATTTACGAGACTTGCGGATTGCGTTCTGGCCAGCTCGTCCCATGGCGCATGGAAAGGCTCGGCGAAGTCTCTAAGTTCGTGAAAAAACGCCGTTTGCTTTGCCAAAACACGCAGACTTTCCCATTGGTCGCCGTACTCCATTCAGAGGCGCATTACTATTCGCAATGCACAAGCGGTAGCATCATGTATGGCTACGATATCGCGCCTGTGCAGGGGGCGACGTGGATTCTGTCGGACTGCCATTACGGCGTCGATATTCTGGATGAATACATGATGGAGGAGATGCTGGAGCAGTTCCCTGCGGTGGTCGTTCCCGAGCAGACGCGCATGTCGGACAAGATGGTGAAACAACTGAAGGCGTATGTGAAAGATGGCGGCTGCCTGCTGTTGACAGGCGTCGGCATGGCAGAACGTTTCGGCTACGACTATCTCGGCATCGCAAGCATGGAGACGGTTGAGAAAAAGACCTATCAACTGCCGGTCGGCAAGAAGGAGACATTCCCCTTGTACAGTGCAACGTGGGGACTTATGAAACTCGGCAAGGCATGTCGTGCATTTGGCAGGCTCGGCGAAAGCCCCGCTCGTGGCGAAAAATTGACGGACTATCCCGTGGCAGTTTTCAAACGACATGGCTACGGAACGGTCGCTTTCATGCCGGCGGACATTTGCCGCGACTATCAATTTAACCGCTATCCTGAAACGCGTAAGTTCATGAAAGAACTGATGGACCGCGTGTTTACGGAGCAGCCTGTGATCGTCGATGGGCCAGTCGGGCTGGATTTCGTGGCGCGATGCGGCGACAACGGCCTGTTGTTCCATTTCATTAACCGCACGTCTGGCAATCCTACGCGGCCCGGCCAGGGGATGGTGGAGGAGATTCCGCCGCTTGGCCCTGTGAAACTGACGTTACGCATGGGTTGGAAGCCAGAAGTCGTCAAATGGCATTTCGAAGATGAATCCGCCATGACATGGACGTGGACGCCAGTTGATTTCGACGGCGAAGACGAACATGATCATGATGAACATTGCGATTGCGGCCATGACCACGCGCATGACGAGAAATGCGATTGCGGTCATGACCATGAGCAGGGCGAGAAATGCAATTGCGGCCACCACCATGAGCATGGCGAAAAATGCAATTGCGGCCATGACCATGAGGATGGCGACGATTGTTGCGGCGAGATTCTGGAAGGCGAATCAGGCGTTCTGGAAGTGACGATTTCGCAGGTAAAGCTGCATGGTGTTGTGCAAGTAGTGTAGGGTAACGAGGGCGTCCCGCCCTTGACAAGGCCGAGACGGCCTCGTTACCTATGGCGTGTAGAAGCAGATTTCTTTCAAACTGATCCATGGCCCGTTGTAGCAACCACGGGCCTTTTTGACTGTCAGGCGGGCGAAACGGGCCGTTTGCGGCGTCAGATCGAAGTTTTCGATAACGAAGCCGCGATGCGGCTTTGTATTGTCGATTACCGTCCGCCATGTTTCGCCATCGTTGGAGAATTCAACCGTGTAAGCGTAGTTGCGGTTTTGCATGGGAATGACGGCGATTTTCCTTAACATCAGCTCCGTGCCGAAATCAAAATTGACGACGGCCGGCCATGTGTCGGTAGACCATCGTTCGCCCATGGCCTCCGACCATTTGCCGTCGCAGAGTTTGTCGGGCGAATTGCTTGGCTGGAAAGGACTTGGAGACGTGACGATGATTTTCTTTCGGTAGAAACCGCTTTCAGGGCGCATGAAGGAAGGCACTTGCGATTGGAAATCCAATGGGACGGTCAGTAGCGGCGGCTGGTAGTCGTCGCACATCCGCATGAGGGCGGAGGCGGCGAGCAGGAAGAGGCCGTTTCCGAAGCGGTTGGAACGCATTTTCGTGAAGGCTTCGTTGCGGTAGTTGTCGGAATCGGAGCCGACCTGCATGTAGCCGATTCTGCCCGGAGAGAGTTGGCAGGTGGTTGTGAGGGCGTTATAGGCCTTCAGGGCGATGGGCAGATATTCCGCCTTGTCCAAATAGCCGTACTGGACGCCGATGGCGAAGCCGTAGAGGAAGCCGCAAGTGCCTGTGGTTTCCATACCACCCGCGTGTTGCGGATCGTCAAGATTGGAATTCCATGTGCCGTCTTCACGTTGGCATGATTTCAGTACTTTCGCCATGATTTTGAAATCCTTTTCATATTGGCGGAAGGCGTCCGTGTCGTGCGGAAGATAGACAAGCTGGCGGGCCAAGGCGGCGAACGCCCATGCATCGCCGCGCGACCAGAAGATCTTGCGGCCCTGTTTGGTGCGTTTGTTGACGAACCGTGAATCGCGATACCATAGGCCTGATTTTTCGTCGAAGAGCTTTTCACGCCATGTCTTGTAGGAATTGAATTCGCAGTCGATGTATTCGGGATGATTTGTGAGCCGCGCCAGTTGCGTATAGACGTCGGCGGACATGTAAATTGCATCAACCCAATGATAATCGACGGCGTTTCGTTTGACGTTGAATTCCGTGCAGGTGATGATGTTGCGCAACTTATTGTCACGTGGTGCAAGTTGTGCAAGCGTGATGTAGGCCTGTCCGATGCAGTAGAAATCGCCGTTCGTTGTCATATTGCCGTTGTTGACGAGATAGCGATTGCGTTCGGCGACATGCCGTGAATAGAGGTAGTAACGCCAGTCACCCGTCGTGAGGAAGGCGTCCATGTTGCCGATGTGGAAGACGCCGTCCTCCCATGAAGCGCCGTCCGCGCGGAACGTCGTCTTCGTGTAGTTCAGTACATCACGCATGACAGCGGCGATATCTGCGGCATGAAACGCATCTGTCTTGACAAGAGGAACTTCCGTCATTGGATCGTAGCGGAAACCGCGTTTGATGGCGACTGGATTCTCCTGCACATCTGCTTCATGGCCCCATGCTTGAAGCTCGACGAGAGCTGCCCAATTTTCGGACTGATCGCTCATGGCGCGAACAAGATTCCGCAAGCGGATGCTGTCTGTCTTGTGCGGCTTGACGGGAAACGTCTGCGGCTGACCACCCTTCACGGGATGGACGGTTTCCACCGTGCCGTCGGAGAAAACGATATCGGCGGATTTCCAGTATGTGTCGTGCTCTTTCTGCTTGCCCGAATAGTCTGCGCGGAGGACGAGTGCGATGCGATCGATGATGACGGGGCGGCCGAAATAGACGATGAATTCTGAATCGTCATGCTGTCCATAACCCCATGATTGGTAGGGAAATGCAGAATGTCCGGAGCCTGTCGTGACGATGCCGTCGATGGCGTTTCGTGGATGGAAAATGGCTTCGTTTCGCGTGACGCGATTGGCGTATGCATGGGGGAAGGCAAGAAGTTCGCCAGAGGCGATGACTGGCGAATCCGACGGCATTTTTTCGTTGGGGGCACCGCATTCCGTGCGGTAGCGGAAATCATACGGATTGCATGCAAGATTGCGAGTGGCTTGCAAATCTTGTGCCGTCGCAACACGGGCTGTAATCGTAATTGGTTGCCTAAATGCGTTTTTCGGATAGGCGATGGCGTGGTCGGGCACGACGAATTCAAACTGCCCAGTGGGAACATACAGCAACGTCTCGCCTTCGAAGCAGGACATGGAGAGCCATATATATTGGTAGTCCGCTTCTGCGACAATGGTGTCGCCTGGCCGCAACTCATTGACGACCAGTGGGTTGATGGCTTCCTGCATCAGTTCGTCATCACCGATGAAGCGGATACGGATGTCTTGTTTCGGTGATGAAACGGCCTCTCGCACGGCCTTCAGGCCGACAAGATTTTCCGCCTGTAGCAGGCAGGCAAACAGAAGTAAAATGGGCAGGATATGTTTCATAGCGTTCCTCTTGAATGATTTGAAATATGGTACAAAAGAATAATATTCTCCATAAAAATCAAAAGTCCATTTTTATACAAAACGACAAAATGCATTACAGTATTGTAAAGTTATTTTCTTTTATCAACAACATACACCAACAGGAAAAATCATGAAATTGCAGGGTAATTGGAAACGCGGGTCGTTGCATACGCATACATATTGGTCAGATGGACGGGCCTTTCCGGAACAAATGGTCGGAACCTACAAAGGGTTGGGCTATGATTTCGTGTGCTTTTCAGACCACAATATCTTTCCTGTTGACAAGGGCTTCTGGCTGCCAGTACGCGCCGATGAAAGCCATTGGCCGCCGATGATAGCGCGGAACCGCTTCAATGACTATGTGAAAAACTATCCAAACAGCGTGGAGCAGCGCAGAGTCTCCTATCACACGATGGTGCGTCTCAAAACATATGACGAAGTGAAGCCCATGTTCGAGGAGCCTGGCAAGTTTCTCGTGATTGGCGGAGAGGAATTTACGGGAGCCGCAGAACTTCCAGAAGGCCGTTTCGACGTGCATTTCAACATCTTGAATCTGGAAAAAGATTTGCCTGTGCCGCCGTCGGGCACGGTGGAGGAGATGATCGACCGTTACATCGAAGCCTATAAGAAGGCGATCGAAGGCTGGCCGCATCCGACGCTGTTCATGCTCAACCATCCGCAATGGCGCTATTGGGACGTCAGCCCGCATCAGGTTGCCGATTTGCCGATCGTCCGCCATTTTGAAGTCTGCAACGGCGGCATGGAATATGACGTGCTCGACGGGATGCCGACGACGGACAAATTCTGGGATGTCGTCAACGCCTACCGCTGTGTGAAAGGCATGCCGCTGATGTTCGGAACCGCCTCCGATGATTCGCATTTCTATGACGAACGCATCCACGACAACGGTGGCTGCGGCAACGGTTGGGTGGTGGTTCATTGTCCAGGCGAATTCACGGCGGATCGCGTTATTGACGCCATGAACCGCGGTGACTACTACGCGTCAAACGGCGTGGAATTGGACACAATCGAATTCGCGGACGGCAAGCTCCGCGTAAAAGCCGCTGTGCGCGACGGCGTGAAATACAAGATTACGTTCATCGGCACGAAACGCGGTTTCGGTGCAAAATGGACGTTGCGCCATTTTGATTGTCCGCAGGAAAGCGCACGGAAGAATTTCAATCGCGATCTGCGCATGTATTCGGATGACATCGGCCGAATCTTCCAGACAACGGACGGCCCGGAGGCTGAATACACGCTAGCCGACGACGATCTGTACGTGCGTGCCGTCATTGATTCGGACACGCCGTCGCATGTCCAGAACAACGCCCAAGGCTCGGCTCCGAATGAAAAGGCCTGGACGCAGCCTTACAGCCGTTAAGCGGCTGTAAGGCGCTGATGGCTTATTGTCTATGGCAGATGGCCCCAGAAACAAGCCAAATGTACAAAAAATGTCAGGCAGGTGTACAAAAAATGTCAGGTAACGGCTGAAAAACTCAATCAGCCCTGCCTGAAAAGGCTTGGCATGGATTTTGCTTTAATACAATCGAACTATAAAAAACAGGAATCGATTGAAAAGACAAAGCAAGGCAACCATGGAGATTACCATGCGAATCAGCAAAATCCAAATCATGTTGTGTGTTACATTTCTGTCGTTATGGGCGGTGTGCGGAGAGCCAATGCCGTTCGATTGCGCCACGCCCATCATCCTCGGACCTATCATCGAGCAGATGCGGGTGATAGAGGAGCTGTGCGGAACCGCTCGTCTGAACCGGAATTGGCGTAATCCAGCCATATGGCCATCGGTAGATTATGTGTTTGAGGTCATGGACTGCCCGTTGTCGGCAGGAAAATACAAATACGACCGGATTGTGCAGGTCAAATATGACCGGGTACTTGCGCGTGTCTGTAATTTCACCGCCATGGATCCCAAAAAAATGAATGATAACTGGAATGTAGTGGATGTACTGAACGGAATGGATCCGTTGGATGGTCAGAATGAAGCACATTATAAGGCTTTCGTATTAATGTTAGACAAGCAATATGACCATATATTCCGATTGTTTGTGAAAGATGGTCTGGTCATGAAGATTGAGCATATGGAGCCTTCGAATGCAGTGCATGTTTACTCCCAAACGATCAAAGACAAGGCCAATGCGGTGCATTTCGATGATGAGGAATATGCGAATTTGTCAAAGGAGGCGCTTTTGGACATCTACAAAGGGGAATGCCTCTGGCTTCGTCTGCCGCATGGGCGTCACGAGGCTAAAATCCAGCTGCGGCCTGAAGATGATATTTTGTTACAGAAACAAAGACGTTTTGTGGGAATTATAGATTTCCCCGACAAGGCATTGGGAGTGGATTTTGCATTCTATGACAAGGAGGTGCGTCATTTCGCCGTTTCACACTACAGGGTAAGCAACCAGTCGCCCAAAGAAGACAAAGACTGGATTACTTACTTTGACATGAAACGGCAGAAGAGGCAAAATGGAAACGGATATTTTATCACGGATGCCGTTTTCTATGACAAATGGTCGAATACCGATTTACGTGTGCAATTCAACGAAAATTTGGGTCTTCGGAAGTATTCCAAAGGCGTGCGCGGTGTTCTTAAGGATATCTTGCAGTGGGATGAAAACGGCGCAAATCGCAAATGCTACACAGCTGCGCAACAGCAACAGAATCTTGCTAATACCACGAAAACGATTGGGATGAATCAGCAGAAAGAATAACGGCATGCGTATTGATTGTCCAGTGATTGCTCATTTTCTTGTTTTTTACATGAAGCTGAGAACAAATATATAACTACCCACTAACCACTAAAAATGGAAACACAATGAGTAAAATCAACCATAAAAAAATGATTGTATCAATCGTTTGTATTTTAATATCTTGTGTCTGTATTTTATTATCTTGCACGTCTTGTATTACAAACAGCAATTTGGTTTATGTTAACGATGGTGTGTGTATTAGAGGAACAAGACCATTCCATATGTCCTTTTTCTTCATGCCACTGAAATGGAACTCGAAATCACATCTCTATAGTTCCATAAAAATTGACTATCAAGAACCTCTTTGTGCCAATTTACATGAGATTGATATCGTGTTTCTTGACAAAACAATCCATCTGACAACATTGGATTGCGGTGAAATTGAACAAATGAATATTGAACCACCATGGGAAAAGAATGTTTATAATTATACAAAATGGAACAATGAAAAGTATTGCGAAATAGTCATAACACATACAAAAAACAATAGTATACTTATTTTCAAATTTGACAAACAAGAAAATAAGATTAAACATTTACTTATTTATTGTAGCAAACCAGATATGATTCAGTTGAAAAAACGTGGCTCACCAATATTGTATTCGTTCCCGATGAATGAACGGGACATGCTGGAGTTGTTTGGAAAAGATGGAGTTATTCAGATTAATGAAATGTTGTAGCGTCATTCTTTTTATAAAATAGAAAGTTCAAATTTACGCTACGGGATGAATATACTCCGCTTTTATCGCTTCCTCCCGCGGCGGAAAGCTACCGCGGGAGGTGGCCATAATCATTACTCTTCCGACAGGAAGGGATTGAGCATGACGTAATTCAGAACCAATTCCTCGCCCGGCAGGGCGGCGGCGTTGGAGAAAACGAGCGTCGTCTCAGGCTTCGTGGCCTTGAAGACGATGTGGTGTAGATTGATGCGCGCGACGTTGTTGTTGTGGGCGTAGCGGCCTTTCTCACGTTTGTCAATGTGAAGCCACGACTGCTTGGCGTCGATGACGGCGCCGTCGCCTAAGTTGGCTTCAATACCATACTTGCGCGGGTTGTGGCGTTTGGCGACGATGTCTTTGTAGTCACCCGTGGCGAACTGCAGGCAGTACATCTTGCCGGGAATGAGATTCTTGACGGTCTGCGTCAGCGTGCTGGTTTCATCGGCGGTCTTCTTGAAGACGGCGAAGGTGTCGCCGACGCTGCTGCCGCCCCAACGGTTCTGGCTAGCGGAGGCGAAACCGTTGAATTTGTCGGTGCGGATGTCACCGTTGGCCGTCCACGGATCCAGCTTGCCGATGAAGTCGCCATTCTGTATGTGATTGGGCGTGTAGGAGAAGCCGTACTGTTTGGAGAGCATTTCCGTGTTGCCTTCGACACAGTAGTGGCGAAGGAGCATGAACGCCCAGCGGTAGAGCTCGCGATCCGCATAGTAGCTGCCCCAATAGCCTGTGGCACCGATATTTGCGAAGGCGGGATCGTTGGCCACGAGATTCA
>JAEEGH010021888.1_pt1 | contig 13163 bp, 13 predicted proteins | sample 9134181 | NCBI WGS metagenome assembly JAEEGH01 (sample SAMN16246544, study PRJNA631951) | gut metagenome | biome: gut microbiome; feature: rumen; material: DP-attached | host: Bos | place: Iran: Karaj | collected 2018-10 | reverse complement strand
CCCAACAACTGGAGTGGCCAAATGGCGCTTCTCTTTCAGAACCAGTTGACACGACGGCTATCCCTTGGTTAACGAGGACAACGGACGTGGTTTGATTCTGAAAAGCCCATCATCTTCTACGGAGTCTGTCTGGGATATGCGCTCAACGACCGTTGGCAGTTGATGGCTGAGGAGTACAACTACAAATACCCCGAGAGCACAGAGAATTGGATGGAACTAGGAGCTGCCTGGCAGTTGTCACGCCGGCTGCAGATTGACGTGAACACCGACATCAACCTGAACGACTTCAAGAACTTCTGGAGCATTGCGGTGGGCGTTGCATGGCAAATAACAAAGAAATGATCTGAATTAAAAATATAAATATGAACAGTGGAATACATCTTTTCAAGACAGCGTTTATGAACACGCGACGACAGATATGCGTGTCTGGTGTCTTCTTGGTAGCAATAACCTGTGTGCTAACGGTCATCCTATATTGGGCAGAAAGTCGCGTAGATTCCGACTTCAGTTTTTGGGATGCTTTTATCTGGCCATACGAGAAATATCTTGGTGACCCAGGCAAAATCGTCGACGACCCATTGATATCTCCGATTGGCAAATTTATCGCTACACTTGTGGGTATCATGGGGGTGGCAATCTTTGCCGTACCTGCTGGTCTCATTGGTTCCGGACTAACGGATGCGATGGACGAGGAAAAGCGAGAGAAAGAATTGGAGGTTTTTCGTCGCCGTATGCAGAAGTCTTTCCGCCGCTCAAGCAATAAAGGCTTGCGTGAATACTTAAACACTTTACCAGATGGTGGCGGAGATGCTTTTAAGACGTTGAATATCGTGCCGCAGCGTGTTCCCATTGCCAAGATGCAGGTGAGGCAGGGAATGGACATAAAGGATATCATCGACACTTGTAACAAGTTCGAGGAATTCCGTCTGAAGAATCTCGCTGATGCGCATAGTGCTGATGACGATGCTGAAGACCGCTTTGTAGTGGAGCATTTCCCTCTGAACAGAAAGTATGGCTGCTGTATTCCACGTGACTCAAAGGTGACGATTGTGTGTACAAGCAGCTTCGATGAAGTGGGAATCGGTTGGTTTACCTACTATCTCGCCAAGATGGGTGGCTTCAACTATATTAGCAAAGAGGTAGAAGTAGATTCTGACGAGCTGGATTCATTCTATAATCTCTCACCAGAACCTCTTTACGACAAGAAGCCCATATCGGCCTACGATAAGAAAAAGGATAAAGAAGCGTTTGATATCCTACAGAAGAAGCAGGACAATCGCAATCAATTCCTTGAAGACTTAAAACAGGTGGTAAATGATGATTCATGGGTGATTATTTTTACAGAGCATCTGAAAACAAAGGATAATCAGGTGGATTTCCATTTTGCTGATTGCCTGAAAGATGGCTCAGCCTCTATGGTCAGCGACCAAGATACTTTCATGCGTTTGTTTGAACAGTTTACTGAGACCATGAAGGGTGACTTCTTGTTGACTTCGATGCTGCGTTCACCACGCTATCCGCTATTAAAGAAAAACCTGGGCTACAAGATTCGTAAGGACAAAGCTGACGCCAACGTCTTTGTTCTTCGTCCGTCATCCGAACTAATGAATTTCAACGATCGCAAACTGGCCATCGCCTATCGCATGGCAGCTATTATCAGCCAGCAGTTAGATGGTGCTCGCGGCATACAGGAAAAAGATGTCAAGGACTTCAAAGAAACTGGATTTGGATATGGAATTACTGAAACAACTCTATAGCATTCATGTGCCCACTTTCCACGAGTGGCCGCTTATTTGCTTCATCCGCGAGTACATCAGTCAGCATGTGCCTGAGGCAGAGGTACAGATGGACGAGTGGGGGAATCTCTATATCAAGAAAGGGGAGGGCAATGGTTATCCCACGCTGGCCTGCCATCTGGATCAGGTGCAGACTATCCATAGCGAGGATTTCGAGGTACGTCAAGAGGATGGCATGCTTTATGGCTGGAGCGAAACAAACCAACAGCGCGAGGGCTTGGGGGCTGACGACAAGAATGGCATCTACATCTGTCTGCGCTGCTTGGAAGAATGTCCTTGCGTAAAGGTGTTTATGGCAGTAGGCGAGGAAAAAGGTTGCATTGGTAGCAGTCGTGCTGATATGTCGTTTTTCAAAGACAGTCTCTATGTATTAGAACCCGATTGCAAGGGCGGCCAAGAGGTGCATACCAATCTAAAAGGCGTTCCCTGTGCAAGTGACGAGTTTGTCAAAGCGTTGCAATTGGAGGCCAACGACTATACGCTTACAGACGGCAAGGGTAGCGACATCTTCGCCTTAACATTGAATGGCATTGGCGTAAGCTGTGCCAACATCCCTGCTGGCTATCATCACCCTCATAAGGACGATGAATACTGTGTCATTGCCGAGTTGGAGCATACGCTCGGCTTCATCCGCCATTTCGTCACCGCCGAGCACCGCCGCTTCCCCAACACCTACAAGACCTATACCCAACAGATGATAGAGGGGCTGGTTAAGAATTTCTGAACCAACATAGTAATCCCAAAAGATGGACAGTCTTTCTCTGTAAATTATGGATGAGAAAGCCCCAAAGAGACTACTTTCACAATAATTAACAACAATTATTTTAATATTTGCCATGTATTATCTATATTTGCATTGTCGTTCAGGAATGGGCGGCAGATATTGATGAGTACTGTTATGCAGGTCAAAAAAGAATTTGAGCAGAACTATCATTTGTTTTCGCTTAATTTTATTAATAGGAGTATGCCGAAAATCCTTTGAAGAGTAAGCTTAATTGTTTCATATGAAAAGAATTATTATTAATGTATTCTCTCTGATAGCACTTTGTGTTGTCTTTGGGTGTAATTCAAAAAAAGGACAGCCGGTAGAAATGACTACGACTGACGGTACCAAAGTAAATCTTGTGGAACAACAAGACGGTATTAGTGATAGTTTAAAGGCTGAATTAGAGAGAGCAGGTATCGAAGATTTAGACGGAGCAATCGAGGCTTTCTTTACAGAAGTGTTTGATGCTAAGTATTATGAAGATGAAGGCTTCATCGAGAAGTATTGTACAGAGAATCTTAAGAAAAAGTTGAAAGAGGAAGTTGACGTAGACGTTGAAGGAGAAGAAGGCTACGCATCATGGTTATTCCGAAGCGATGCCCAAGATGGACCAAGTGATGAATATAAACTGATTAAGTTCATTCCTGAAGGTAATGGGTGGTATAAGTACGACTTTATTGATATGGGTGTATCAGGTTCTCATAGAATTAAGTTTATAGTGCATGTCAATCCAAGAAATCAGGCAGAATTCTATATTGATGAATTGGAGTAATTCGTCTAATATTGTGGTTTTGTTTGAAAAAAGCATTATATGATATGCTCAGACTGAAACATATCGGTCTCATACTATTCGTTCAATTATATTTGTAATGTAAATGATGAAAAAGACTAATGCTTTTGTGCTATTTGGACAAGCCTTTAAAAATGCCCGAAAGGATTTCTGGGTGTCTATCCAAGTGTTGTTTTGGATAACTCTCGGTTTGGCTATCATTTTCTTTTTTGTGGAGCACTTGGAACAGCCGGAAGAATATAGCAATCCTGTGCAAGCTTTGGTATGGGCTTATACAAGATACATCGGCGACCCTGGTCATTTTGCAGGCAAAGGTCCAGTCACGCTGACTGGTCGCTATATTGACACCATCATTGGCATTCTGAAGATTCTCATCTTTGCCGTTCCTGCCGGACTTGTGGCCAATGGCTTTAGAAAGGCTATGGAGGAAGACAAACGGGCTCGCCATCTGGAAGAGTGCCGTGAGCGAATCCAAAAGTCTTTCCGTCGCATTCTAAACAAGTCCACTCACTACCGGGTACCACCTCGCAACATATCGGTTGTAACGTTACAAGCCAAGAAAGGCATGACAGAAAACGACATCATCGACACGGTGACTAAGTTCCCAGAGTTCCGGTTGAGGAATCTTGCTACCTCTCAAACACATAGTGAGCATCCTCAGGACAGGCTTGTCATTGAGATGCTTCCACTCTGCGAGAAGACTGTTGATGGCTATATGATAGAACAAACATCTTATGGAGTGAAAATAGATCGTCAATCAAATATCACCATCATTGCTCCAACCAGTGGAACAGAATGTTCGATAGGTTCTTTTGCATTTTATGTAGCTCAATTCGGAGGCTTTAACTTTGTGAGCCGTGAGTTCGTCGAAGATGTTGACGAACCTGTTAGTTACTTCACCATTGATGATGAAAGCAAGGAGCATATCGCAGATTTCATAAAGGATGTCAGATCGCTTTCCAAAGGAAATGAGCATTGGAACATTGTACTCATTTCTTCAGATAATGTTCATGATACACAGGCTCACCTAATTCATAAGATGAAACAAGGTGGCGAGATTGCCTTGACTACGCTTAATGAAGAATTGTTCCAACAGTTCTATGCGAACTTATTTGATTCGCTTAATAAGAATCATCAACTGCTGTGTGATCTTGATGAGAAGTACCGACCTATGGGACAAAAGAACATCGGCGTGAAAGTTGGCGGTGGAAAGGAAAACAATACCTTTACCCTGCGAATTTCTTATAGCGTAACCACATGGATAGATACATATTCACCAATTGTCATTGACATTGCTAAGGCGATCAAACAGCATCTTGAAACAGGTGATAGAAAGGAATTTACTGAACATCCAGGCTGGAAAGTAAAGGGCTATGGATTTGGTATTGACAAAAATGAGAATAATTAAAAATTATATTATGAGTATCAAAAAATCATTTCAAACAGCCATGATGCTAATGGCGGTGGCTACATTAACAAGTTGTGGTGGTAATAGACAGAGTAATGGACTGACAGAAGGTGCTTCAGGCGACATGGAAGCGTATGAGCAGAGTGATGTGAATGCTATTGAGCAGGCACGTCCTACTATTATGGTGATTCCTGGCGACCAAACACTGCAGAACTTCAAATGTCTGTCGACGCAAAAGGCTAATGGTCGTGACTACATCCATCGTGATTACAAGAACTATCTATTGAAGGATGATCGTGCCAAGCGTATCATCTCAGCCATTCAGAATGAATTCAATGCGCAGAACTATCCGCTGAGCGATTTCGAGCAGACTTTAAAGCAGCTCGACACACAGGAGGCACTTGACATGGCTGACGGCTTCGAGAAGGATGCCAAGACCATGCTGCTCACGGTGGCACAGCCTGACATTATCTTAGAACTGACTTATGACACAAGCCGTGATAAAATATCGATGACCAGCCATAATTACAGCCATAAGGGTGATAAGAACATCAATTATACCCTTAATGCCCTTGATGCTTATACTAATAAGGTGGTGGCAACAATGACGGCAAGTAATATAAAAGGTGAGTCAACCACGGAGGCAATCCAAAAGAATATAAAGGAGAGTATGCCTAAGTTCCAGAAAGATATTATTAATTATTTCAGTGACATTTTGACCCGTGGTCGCGATATAACCGTTCGTATTGCTGTTGAGAAGGGGTGTAACGTTAACTTATCAGACGAAAGCATCGAGGGCGACACCTATGCTGACTGGATTATGGATTACATCAAGACCCACACTGTAAAGGGCGCCTACAAATTGCAGCGCAATACCGACAAGGAACTTTACTTCGTGAACTGTCGTATTAAACTCCTTAATAAGGACGGTACTCAGTATGGTGTCTACGATTGGACCCGTGACCTCCAGAAGAATTTGCGCAAGAACCTTGGTCTGCAGTGCAGTAATAAGGCCCAGGGCTTGGGTGAAGTGTTAATCAGCATCAAAGGAATCAAATAACAGGGAATGTTTATGAAACGTATATATCATATAATAGGAATAACACTGATGGCCCTTGCCATTATGTCGTGTGGTGGTCAGCAGCAGAAGCAGGGCATCAAGTTTGCCCCAAAGGAGCGTGAATCTTCACTGTCAGATTCTGAGCGTCAGGCTGCTATTGACAAGAAGAAAACAGAATTGGACAGTTTGAATCTTGACATTCAGACGCTTCTATTCGAGAACAATGTTAAGTTGACAGTTCTTCCTCCAGCTGCTAAGGGAGATATCACAAAAGAAACATCGGCTTTGATGGCTGGTAAGATGATGCAGATTACTGCGCAGAATGGAGTTGGAGGCTATGGCAACTCACCGGCTTTTGCGCTTGCGGTTGTGATGTCTTCTACAGGCAGAGCTGCTACAGGAACTGCTCCCCAACGGATGATGACCAAATATGCCATCACCTTCTATGTTGCCAATATGTTGACAGGCGATGTCTATGCATCACATAGCGAAGATGTGGAGGGTGTTGGCGTAACATTCTCAGAGGCTACTCAAAACGCAGTAAATGAAATCAAGAATACTCCTGCTTTGCAGCAGATGCTTAAAACAGCTTCAGGACGTATTATCTCCTGGTACAATAACGTACAGAGATTTAAGGCGGTGGTTGAAGAAAATGTCAGCAAGCGCAATTACGAAATGGCTTATGCTTTGTTGGCCTCTGTTCCTAAGCAGGCTGCTGCAAGTTTTGACTATGCTCAGAAGCGTCAAGGACAAGTGCTTGAAGAGATGAACAATCAGAAGGCTGCCGAGACACTGGCTGAGTTAAAGAATGCTATAGCTGTCGCTGGAGACCAATACGACCCAATGCCGTCAGGCTATTTAAAAATGATTCCAGCCAGTTCTAAGCAATATGCTGAGGCCTCAAAACTCTATGACAATTATGTCAAGCATATTCAGGACGTCCGTATGGAGACTATTAAACATGAGCAGAAGATGGAATTAGAGCGTTTGGCTCTTGAACAAGTAAAACTTCAACATCAGCAAAAAGCCTCTATGGAGGCCGCAGAAAAAGCTGTATCCCAATCTTCTTCTAACTCTTCCGAATCAAATACAGTTTCAAAACAGTCTACTGGTAGTAAAATTGTCCAGTCATTTAAAGAACATCCATTCCTTTGGGGCTTAGGAATAGGCGCTGTTGTAACAGGAGTAGGAGGTGTGGCAATGTATGCTTCGCTGCCCACCCTCACAAAAATTGGATTGGCATTATTGTAATATGTGATTTATATTAAGTAGCACTGAATTATTGTAATATAGCTCAAATGGATAATGATATAATTCAATAAATTGAAGATACAGCCGAAACGTTTGAAAGGGAGTAGATATATTTATATGAGCGATACACTAGAATGAAAAGAACTATCATTTATGTATTTGGGCCGAAACGCCTTTCTGCGAAGTATTACGAAAACAAGGAAATACGTCGTGAAGAGGGAGGTTGGCTAAAGATTGGACAGACCTCAGAAGAAAATGATGCTGTTGACAAAAGAGAGAGTGCAATGAGACGCATCAAGGTAGAAGTTCGTACAGGAATACCAGAGGTGAGCCAACTCTTTGATGTGTTTGAATACCCCTACAGAGAAGGCAACAATGATGATGTAATAAGAACCTTGTTAGCAGAAGATATCTACACGTTGGAGAATTCCAAGTCGAACAACAGAGAATTGGGGCTGGATAAATATGATATCAAGGCCGGACGGGAGTTTGTCTATGGTGCTACCAGAAGTCAAGTGAAGAATGCTTTGGCAAAATATGAGCGAAACTTGATGCTGGAATATTTTCGTGGTCCGCAGTTTGACAGTTTGATGGAAATGATTCAGAGGAACAACATGATAGAAGAAGAGCCACTTGAACCAAATGTCAATGGGGATACTTCAGAGGTTGATGTACCGCAGAACGAGTGGTGCGACAAACTATGGGATCGCGTGATTGCAAAACTGGGGGAAAACATTGATGCGTCTATATTGAATCCCAAGGGAAGACCTTACATCATCATGAAGTCTAATACGAAGGTGTTGAGTTATGTGTTAGGTTACAGCGTCAGATACGGTTTGGCTTCTGTCAGCGTAGAAACCTATCAGGGAGAAATTATCAGAGATAGCGTGAATGATTTTATTGCAATTCATCAAGTTATGTCAACGATTGAAAACCTGATTATGAAACAAGGTGCCAAAAGAAAGGACAAATGGGCATGGACTGTTTCTGATACATTAGATAAGCCCGATGAGGAACTGATAGAATGGTTTGTCAAGACATCGACACTGTTTTATAATACGTTTGAACAATTTGTAAAGATGATGGTTTAATTTCAAATAATTAATGAGTATGAAAAGTATGATTAAGTTGGCAGCATGCTGTCTTGGAATTATTGCTTTTGTTGCTTGTGGAAGTGGAAACAAAAGTGACAACGAAGAATCTTTTACCGTAACTAATGAGGATGGCAAAACGTTTAAAACATATGAAGAGGCTTGTCGGGCTCAGGATTTCGAGGCTGCTCATCAGTTCCTCGACCATTATTATAACAAATACATGGAAGGATATGGGCAAGCACTTGACTATGAATCTTATGAAGTTAGGAAAGTTCGGTCTGTGTATCAAAGTGCAGCGAACTATATCTTCAAACAGGAAATGATGTACTGTATCAGCGATGGTAGTGAACAAGCTGCTGATAAGGTTTTATATCTTCTGACTGAAATACCAGTAGAAGGAACTCCACATCCAGAAGGTCAATATGATTGGACAAGAATTAGAGCCCATTGTAGTGAAGCTAAAGATCATACTACCTATTGCAAATGGGTTGCAAGTTATAATGCAAATTGCAACCAAATAATAGATTTGGCTATATCTCAAAACAACAATTATCTAGCAAAAAAAGCACTGATGATGTATAAACAGAATGTAAGTAATGAAAAGATCGAGCACGATAATTATATAGTGAATTATACTTGGGCAGACAGGGACGCTGCAATAGCAAAATGTAAGGCTGCAGGTATTGATACGAAATAAACTAACATGACATGCAACAGATATATGAGATAAAAGAGAAAGGTGGAGGCAATAATGTGTGGAGCCACGTCTATGATGTCTTTATTTTTTGCACCATTATCCTGAGTGTGGTGCCGTGAAGACACTAAGATATAACAATACGGTGTTAGAGACCGCCGAAGCGCTTGAAAGGAAGTAGGCAAGAATAATTATAACAAATACAAATATGGGACTTTTAGACGATTTATTTAACATACATAACATTTATGAACAGCAAAAAAGAACACAAAATTTTTTCAAAAAATACGGGTGGGCAATAGCATTGTTCTACATTTTGCTTTTTGGAGGAGTATTGGGCTATGAGTATTACAAATCTCACCAAAAAGAAAAAGAAAATGTGGCCAACTATAATTGGTCTTATGAATTGGCATGTGAAAATGGAGATTTTCAAGTAGCTCACAAGATTCTATCGAAATTACAAGAAGATGTTTTGTATGAGAAACAGTTTGAGAAGGATCATGCCATTAAGAAAGAGAAAAAGACTCATTGGTTTAAAGATGATGAATATGTGGTAGATTCTGTTAGTTTGGAGGATCATAATATGTTTATGGAGAACTTGCAGGCAAAGGGAAGAGCTTATTTGTCTGGCTTAGATTACGTCTACAATGCAGAAATAGCATATGTTAAAGAGTTGGATGAAGATGATAGTCCTAAAAGAGTCAAGCATTTGCTTTCTGAATATAGAAATAAGCTTATGTTTTTCAAATCTATCCAGATGGAAGAAGAAGCTCAGAATGTATATAACAACATGTTGCAGAAACTTAATATGCTATCATCTGAAGATACAGATTCGATAATGTGAGCGGTGGTTTAAAAGGAAGTAAATATGGAATATGATTCATTTTCAAAGTTAGATAAGGCATTACCTGAATATTTAAGGAGGATGCTTGCAGAATTAAAGGAGGCTCAACTTCATATTCCTGAGTCTCAAGAGTCAAAGGCACATTGGATGGAATTGTTTTTTGAGTTACAAGAAGCATATCCTCGTGTGAAAAAAGGATTCCTGAATCTTGATATGATTGTGTCCAAATCAAGAGACTATGCAAAACATCAAGTTGCAGTAGAGAAGAGGAGAGAAGCGTTCAAATCATCAGATGGATCACGTGTTGTCCTGGAATTTAAACGAAAGAAAATAGATGATTTAAGAAGTGTAAGGGAACATATCAGAGAATCACCCCAAGCCAGAGAACTTTGGCAAGAAAAGGCTAAAGAATTAAAGACTATCGATGCAGCTATAGCAAAACGTCCCAAATCATTGGAGGAATTAAAGGCTTTCCTATCTGACTATCCTTCGCTAACAAAAGAAATCGACGAATTCATCGCTTTACAAGATTCTATTTCTGTGAATCCAGAAATGCTTAAAAAAGCTTTAGCGCTTCAAGAGGAAGTTCTGGTAACGATTCAAGAAATGGAGAGTCGTATAGGAGAAATTGAGATAGACACTATAAGTAATTTCAGGTATAATGTTGAAAACAAGAAGAGTGAGAAAATCATAATTCCTGATGGTGTAAAATACATCAGTGAAGGTGCTCTTAAAGATCATAAATTATTAACAGAAGTAGAGATGCCTGACACTGTTGTTGAAATTCGCGAAGAAGCCTTCGAGCATTGTCTAGGGCTTAAAACCCTTTCCATACCCAACTCTGTTGAGAGCATTGGGAATAGGGCTTTCGCTGGATGTAAATCTCTTCATTCCATATTTATTCCAGACATAGTTGTTAAGATCGGAGAAGGAGTTTTTGACGGATGCGAAGATCTGACAGTTCGTAGTGACTGCTTTAAACTGAGAGTGCAAAATGGAAACGATTTAAATCAACACCTATGGGATTGTCTTCATGGTACAGTTTTAGCTGGTCGGCTTACAGAAGTTCCTATAGAAGAAAACAAAGAAAAGAAAAAGAGAAGTAATAATGTTGAACAGTTCTTTGACCTGGCATTAGGATATAATGTTACTAAAGATATTAAGGACATGATATCTAGTGCCAGAGAGATAGTCGGAAAGAAAAACGATGAGAGCAAAGTTAGATATGAATACGCCAGTATTTGTCCTTCTTTAATATCTATTCACTTTCCGAACACTATCACGAAATTAGAGAATGGTGCTTTTAAAAATAGTAGATTATTGGAATCCGTTACATTACCAGAGGGAATAAAGGAAATACGCGACGATGCTTTCTGTGGTTGCATGAACTTGGAATCCATTTCCATTCCTGACGGCGTGACCTGTATTGGTAATAACGCTTTTTGTGATTGCACTTCTTTGAAGTCAATTAATATTCCGGATAGCGTGATGAGTATTGGTGAAGGTGCTTTCGAAAAATGCAAAGCCTTACATTCGTTGGTCATTCCTTATGGTGTGTCCCAGATTAGTGACACGGTTTTCAAAGATTGCAAAAACTTGGAATCCATTTCCATCCCTGATGGTTTGAACAGTATTGGTTGTTTAGCCTTTTATGGGTGTAAGTTACTAAAATCAATAACCTTCCCCAATAATTTGACAAGTATTGGGTATAGCGCCTTTTATGGCTGTTCATCTTTAGAATCTATTGTTTTTCCACCCAAAATAACACAAATAGAATCAAGTACTTTTGCTAATTGTAAAGCATTGGAGTATCTACGCGTTCCTGAAAATATTGATTTCATCTCAGCTAGCGCATTTAGAGGTTGCTCTTCATTAAAGAAGGTATATCTTTCAAATAAACTTAAATTTATTTTAGATCATGCCTTTGCATATTGTTATGAGTTAAAAGAGATCTCAATACCAAGATCCTTAAGAAAGATGGGGAAAAATGTTTTTAAGGGCTGTAAAGATTTGTCCGTAGATTGGTATTGATTAGAAGACATCATGATTAAAGACTGGCTTGGATAGAGGGTGCTGAAACGCTTGAAAGGAAATCGGCATTACAAAAACGAGAATGAATATGACACGTAAACAAATATATGAGATTATTGAGAAAGATGATGGCTCCAATATTTGGAGCCACATCTATGATGTCTTTATGTTTTGCACCATTATTTTGAGTGTCGTGCCGTTGATGTTTTGGGATGAAAAATATCAAATATTTCACGGAATTGCTTTGTGGAATGATTCTTTTTTATTATCTTTGCGCTCAAAGTGAAACTTAAAACAAATAAAGACCACTTATGTATACAATAGACTACATCAAAACGCTTTACGCAGAATACGAGGAATGGGACACTGATCCAGGGAGTATGGTATGGCCTACTGACCGTTATTCTTTTGAAAACAACCTTGGCGAGGATGATTTCCAAAGCCTTGTGGAAATAGAAGACGAAGACGATTTCGTTGATGCCATCCGAGGACACATACAGGATTTTCTCGCCATCGGCACCGTGAAAGCCTTCCGCGTCAAAGACCCATCCGGCAAGCTGGTTTGCGAGTATGATGATGAGTTTTGGGGATAGATAAGAAAAGAATAACAATAAACTAAAAATATGAACCTCGCGATGTATAGGTGAATCGACGCAAACCATTGAAAAAAATAGCTGTGATTTTTGAATTTTTCTCCAAAAGTTACTATATTACTCTCGCAAACCAATAAAAACGAAATAATGAAGAGAGTATTTATTGACATGGACAATGTGCTGGTAGACTTCCAGTCGGGACTCGACCAGGTGAGTGAGGAGGTAAAGGCCGAGTATGCTGGCAGGCTGGATGAGATTCCAGGCTTGTTCGCTAAGATGAAACCAATGAAGGGCGCTATCGAGGCTGTGCATGAACTGCAGAAACGTTACGACCTGTTTATCCTCTCTACAGCACCTTGGAAGAACCCGTCGGCCTGGTCGGACAAGGTGGAATGGGTGACTAAATACCTCGATGACGTGTTCCACAAGAAGATGATCATCAGCCACCGCAAGGATCTCTGCCAGGGTGACTATCTGATAGACGACTGCGGTAAGAACGGCACAAGCGAGTTCTGTGGCGAATGGATAGAGTTTGGCTCGGAGAAATTCCCTGACTGGGAGAGTGTGCTAAAATACTTAGAAAGCGAGAGATTAGATGAATATCTAGTGGAAATTGGTCGTACGGATTTGCTGAGTCTGGAAGAAGAGCTGGCATTAAGCAAGGTTATACAGGAGAAAGGCCCCGACTGTGAAGAAGTAGAACGGCTGGTAAAGTGCAATCAACGATTTGTCATCAGTGTGGCCGCACAGTACCAGAAACAAGGGTTGACACTCGAAGAACTGATAGAGGCAGGAAACGAAGGACTGAGAAAGGCTGCAATTAAGTATGATGCCTC
>JAEEGH010021884.1_pt1 | contig 13165 bp, 14 predicted proteins | sample 9134181 | NCBI WGS metagenome assembly JAEEGH01 (sample SAMN16246544, study PRJNA631951) | gut metagenome | biome: gut microbiome; feature: rumen; material: DP-attached | host: Bos | place: Iran: Karaj | collected 2018-10 | reverse complement strand
GTCGACGCTGCCCGCCTGTTCAATGAATATAACATCTATTACTGGAACAAGCGGACGCATCTCGGAAGGAGGGTCGGCTTATGTTTGAAAAAGCAGCTGCCGGCGTGACGATGCGTGACGGTCGTGTCGGTGTTTATGGGGCCTCAAAAACACCGTCACCATCGACACGGACCGTCACGGGAAGTTTCCGCGGGGTCCAGGGTGCCCTTTTCAAAGGGCAGCCCTGGCGGGGGTTGTCCGCAGACAACGGGCAGCGCCCCTCCCCCTCGGGAGAGCGCAAAGCACCTTTTGATGGCCGCAGGCTGTCAAAAGTGCTTTTGCGTTACTTTCGCGAAAGTAACAAAGGCTTTCTACTTCGCTCTCCCCGCCCAACCCCATCGAAGAAAGGAGATTAACTGCTATGGGTAAAACTGTCAGCGGCAGAATCGGCGGCGGATCCACCGGTCACAATAGCCGCGAATATTCCACGAACAATGTCGATCCGAGCCGTACTCATCTGAATATCGACTACTGCAACGAGCCGATAAAGGACGCCTTTCACAAGCTCTTTGACGATGCTCTGGAACGGTACAATGCCAAACAGACCCGCGCTGACCGGATCATTGACGACTACTACGACAAGATCCGCTCCGGAAAACAGGAGAAACCGTTCTATGAAATCATCATGCAGGTCGGCAATAAGGATGATACAGGCGCGACAACCGAGAGCGGTGAACAGGCAAAGGCGATCCTGGACGAATACTTCCAGGGGTTCCGGGAACGGAATCCAAACCTGTATGTATTCTCCGCTCATCTGCACATGGATGAGGCCACGCCGCATCTCCACATTGACTTCATCCCCTATATCACCGGCAGCACCCGCGGCCTGGATACCCGGGTCTCACTGAAGAAGGCACTCGCAGCACAGGGTTTTGAAGGAGAAGGCAGATCAAACACGGAATGGAATCAGTGGATGGCTTCTGAAAAGATTGCTCTTTCCCAAGCCATGAAGCGGCATGGGATCGAATGGGAACACAAGGGCACTCATGAAGAGCACCTGAGCATTATCGAGTACAAGAAGAAAGAACGCACCGAGGAATTGGAAGCCGTAAACGCCGAACTGGCTGAAAAGAAAGTGGATCTTCGTACAGCAGCTGATCGGGTCAACAACCTGAAAACTGCCGAAACTGCCTATAAAGATCTTAAGGAAAAGCTGGCCTATGATCCGGAATACCTGCTTCCTGAACCTTCTTCTCCTCTGATGCTCGCCAGAACCTATAAGGAAGAAGTAGCCAGACCGCTGGTCAAAAAGCTGAAATCCATTATCAAAAGCCTGTTCGTTCAGTATCACAAAGTCCGTGACAACCTGATCAGGGTTACCGGCGAGAGAGACAAACTGCTGCAGGAGAACAACCGGCTCAGTGATGAGAATGGTAGTCTGACCAGGGAAAACGCAATCCTGAAGGAGCAAAATAAAGGCTTCCGCCGGCTGCAAAAGTATTTCGGACCGCAGAAACTGGAAGAAATGCTCAACCAGACAAAGGCTCCACGGCAGCGTGAACATCAGGAAAAACAGGCAAATATCGCCTGAACGATCATTTGAAGGAGGAAAACACGATGAGAACCATTGATTTCGCCCGCTTTGACATGGACTCCGGCTACGTATATGCCAGACTGTCTGACGGGAACATCATCCTGATCAACTGTACTGCATACGAGCAGGCTTATGCAGATAACATGTACGAGCGTTCAGAACTGGATTATCTGATCTATAACAATCCGGTCGAATATGTAAAACTGGTATTTGATGACAATCCAGTCAGACTACTGAAAACAATCACAGATTATACTCCACTGTTTCTTCAGAGATAGTCGATATAAGTAACAATCGTCAATCAGGCGAAGGAATACTCAATAGCCCTTTCGCCTGATTTTTTATACGAAATTATGGGCTTGAATGCCATAGCTTGGCATAATATCTTCTGGCTTTTTTCGAAGGCTCATCATTTTATCCTCTTTGATCCTGCATACGGATCAATTCCGCCTGGGTTTCCTCCGCAAAAGCATACTGGATCATATATCTTCCGTTAAACTGATGGACCGCGATCGGATCCCCCTGAAGATAGCGGAAATAATCGCAGTCGATCCTGGCGATATCCAGGCCAACCCCTATCCGTTCCTGATGGCGGATGATATCTGAAACTCCCGCCGCGGTAAAAGCATCTTTCAGGTCTTTTACATATTTCCGCAGCCTGGCTTTGGTCTGCTGGTTGGCCGGTTCATCAGGCCACAGGCAGCCAATGAGGGTATCGTTGGAACAGATTGCACCGTGTCTGTCGACAAGAACAGCCAGCAGTTCCTTGCTTTTGGAATAGGAAAAATCCATAGGTGTACCGTTGCAGAAAACCTCAAAGGTACCGAAACAGCGGATCCGGATATTGGCGCCCTGTTCCTTTTCAGGCGCGAACCGGAGCACGGAAAGCTGGTGCGCCACCGCTTCCTGTGTCAATGGTTTCAGCAGGTATCCGCTGGCATCCAGTCCGAACGCGTCCACCGCATATTCGCTGTGGCCCGTGATGATCACAATATTCAGTTTCGGATAGCACTGCCTCAGGCGTTTTCCCAGATCCAGCCCGTTGATCTCTCCGGGCATCTCCACATCCAGGAAAGCCACATCCAGCGGGGATTCTTTCGCCAGGCGCAGCGCCTTTTGAGGATCAGTCGCCCCCAGATGGGTCCCGTCCGGATCCAGGTTCCGGAGAATACCGAGCATCAGCGTCACGACCAGTTCACGGTCGTCGACCGTAAGCGTATACACCGGTCAACCTCCCTGCTTCGGGATCAGGATCACAGCACGGGTCCCTTGTCCGTCGGATAAGATCCGCAGGCTTCCGTTGCAAAGCGTCTCCAGGCGTTTTTCCGTGCTTTCGATGCCGATCCCCTTTTTTTCTTTCTGGGCTTCTGTCAGATCATCGTTTCCCGTTCCGTTGTCCGTCACGGTGATGCGGACCATCCGGCCGATCTGATCCGTTGTCAGTATCACCCGTCCCGATCCGTCACGGCGTGTCAGCGCTCCATGCTTTACCGCGTTTTCCACAATGGGCTGGACCGTCAGCGCGGGAAGCAGAAAATCGCGGACATTCAATTCATAATCAAAACTGAACCGTCTGGAAGGATCCGTCTGTTCCAGCGCGATGTACTGGCGGATATGGCGCATCTCTGTATCAAAAGGGATCAGGCCTTCCGAAGTCAGGGCGTCCATGTTGCCGCGAAGGTAACCGGCCAGGTTTTCCACGCTTTCCGCGGCGGCCTGCGGATCTGTCTGACAGAGCGATTCGATGGCTGAGAGCGTATTGAAGATAAAATGCGGCTGCATCTGTACCGCCAGCTGGGCTGCCTGTGTCAGCCCGAGATGCTTCTCTGTTTCCGCCAGCTTTTTCTCGCTGTCGATCATGATCAGGGCATGGTTCAGGTTCAGGGAAACCGCCCAGGCGATCGCGACAAAATGAAATCCCGGCAGAAGAAATAACAGGCAGAACGACAGTGTGGGCGGCAGAACTGCGCAGACGATCTGTTTCACAGGAATCTGCTGTCCCCTGGGGATACGGATCACTCCCCGGTCGTCGCATAACAGGCACAGCAGGAGAAAGATCACGGACAGGATGTTCATTACTCCTGCCAGAAACCCGCAGACTTCAGCCGCCTGCTCCGCATCCGAAGCCAGCAGGCAAACCGATTCGGCCAGATTGATCACCAGAACAAAAAAATGGGTGATCGCCGAATACAGGAGCCAGTTCATCTTCCGCCTGCTGAACACCACTGTTTCCTTCCGGATAAAAAGCGGCAGCAAAAACAGCCACAGGATCAGAATGCCGCAGCAGTCCAGGACCAGATTACAGGCGATGCGAAGCGTCATGCGGCAGCCTCCTCAGAGATCGCGGCGATCATCCCGGCTGTATTCCGGGAATGAAGGGTGATCCGGATACAGAGGATAAAATGCCAGACCAGAACAGACGCAAACAGGATAAAGGCGATCACGTTGAAGACATCGGACATGGGCGGGGCATAATGATCCGCCAGCCGGACGATCCCGACGGCCGGGAACCAGATCATTGCCTGCGCAGCCAGGGAACGGGCTCTGCGCGTTTCCGCCTCTGCGCCGATACTGTTCAGCACATCGCTGTTTCCCCTGAGCAGCGTCGATAACGCGATGCCGCGGACGGCAAGCAGAATCAGTTCCGTGACCAGATACAGCGCGTCTGTCATTTCGGACAGTCCGGCTGTGCTGACCAGAACCGAAGCAATACGGGCCGCCATGGCGACGGCATTCATGATCATCAGGACAACAAACCATTTTCTGGACTGCCTGAACGCGGGCGAACAGTCCTCCGCTTCGCCCAGGCCGCTGACGATCACCATCACACATAAGGCGGATGCACAGTACCGGAGTACCAGATAGGCGGATAACAGTTTGGAATAGATACCCGGGAAGCTTAATGCCGCATCAGCGGTGATCCCTGCTGTTTCCACACCGGCAGCGGACATCTGTTTCTCCAGCAGGCTGGCCAGGACAAGAAAAATAACCGGTCCGGCGACTGTCAGGATCAGATCCAGCCGCAGTCCTTTATGGATGCGCCTGAAATGAGATGCCCGCAGACCTTTCATTCCGGATCGCCTCCCTGTTTGTCCAAGTCTGTTTGTCAGTTACGTATATCTTTGAAATTATAGCATAAAATGCGTTCCGTATGTGTGAATAAAAAAACTTCTCAGTTCACACATACGGAACGCTCAATGAGTATGATGATATTCAGACAAACGCTTCCCGCATACCCGTATACCGGAAAGCAATCCAGTAAAAAGGAGAATTACACAATGAAAAAACTGATTTCACTGATCCTGGTTTTCTGCATGGCCGTCATGCTGGTTCCCGCCCTGGCGGAAAGCGCCGATATCGCAGGCGAATGGATCGCCAGCTTCGCCGGCAATGACATTCCGATGACCATCAATGCCGACGGCTCCTTCTCCATGAACGGTGTCGAAGGCACCTGGGTCCTCGAGGGCGAGACGCTGACCATGACAGCCCAGGGAGAGACAATTGTATTCACTTATAAAGACGATGTGATCTCTGTTTCTCAGCAGGGTCAAACCATTGAATTCGCGCGCGCTGCAGCTGAAGGCGCTGCCCCTGCTGAAGAAGCGGCTCCCGCTGAAGAAGCAGCTCCCGCTGAAGAAGCAGCCGAAGAGATCACCTTTGCCGACGTGAACCCCGCTGCAGCCGCTGAGGATTTTGAAGGCGAATACTGCATCCGCTACATCGCCGCGGACGGTGAAGTCATTGCCAATGACGCCGAAGCCTCCGCTGACATCGCCATCAAAGACGGCGGCATCACCTTCGGAAGCGGATCCGGTTTCAGCGAAGTTTTCGGAGACAAAGCGCTGAAGATGGAATTTGCGGACGGTGCCTTTACCTATTCCCGCACCTTCCTGGGCATGGTGGGCTTCTCCTTCAAAGTTGAGATGCTTCAGGACGGCATGGTTGCGGTGACGGTTGACATTGCCGGCAGCGGCGCCATCCTGTACATGGTCAGGATTGATGCGGCTGCTGAAGAACCCGCCGCCTGATCGATTTCTGCAGCAACAGTGCCGGCTGAACATGCCGGAGATTATTGGAGGCAATAAACATGAGCAAATCGAGTGGATCCCAGCTATATATCAAAATTATCAGCATCCTGAACATCATCGGCGGCGCGCTGTTCCTTCTGATCGGTATTCTGGCCATCTTTGGCAAAAACGTCGTGGGTGACAGCGCCCTGATCGAGCAAGCCGGTAACGCTGAGGCTCCTGCCGCTGTTACTGCTTTCATCATTGCCTTGATCCTTTCAGGCGTGTTTTCCCTGATCAGCGGTATCATCGGCCTGCGCGCCGCGAATGATCCGAAGAAGGCCGGTCCTCTTATCATCCTGTCCGCGCTTTCCCTGTGCGTCGGCATCGCCGGCATCGTGGCCGCTACCATCGGCGGCGGCTTCAAGCTCGAATCGATCATCAAACTGGTGCCGCCTGCCCTGATGCTCTGGTGTGCCAATAATGTTAAGAATCAAACAAACCTGTAACCACATAGTTGTCTGTTTTCATGGAGCTGTCTCAAAGGATCTGAAAAGACGATGCGGGGCAGCTCCGCTTTATTGTCAGGGGCACAAGCAAGGAGACTGTACAGAATGAGCAGAAAACAAAAAGGAAAGAGCACCGGCCCGCAGCCGCGGAAAACAGCTGCCCCGGCCGCGAAAAAGGCGCCGGAAAAGCCAGATCTGCCGGCTGTCGGAGCAAGCGTTTCCAAACCGGCGATGCCGGATAAACGCCGCCGGATCAAAAGGCTGCACGAGGTCACGGCCGCGGATGATATCAGATACCGCGGGCCGCTCTCTTACCAGGGCTTTCAGGCGCTGGGCTGGGCCTGTATTGTCGCTTCCGTTCTTCGGCTGATCCTGGCTATCAGCAGTAGCAAAAATCCCCAGCTGTACGAGGACACCGGAACACTGATGAGCATATTGACTTATCTGGTGCCGCTCCCGCTTCCCTTCCTGCTGATTGCGAACTTCTCACGGATCCTGAACAACAGCGAAGGATATAAAAAACAGCTGCTGCGGAACAGCCTGGCTGCAGCCGCGATCTACGGCATTTCCTGGCTCTTTTTCTCGCGCTATGTGGTGGGTCTGGCCAGCCAGGTCGTAAAGCAGCCGGAACAGCTCCAGCCCCTGATGAATGATTTCTTTGCGGAACACAACCGTGAGGGTTTCGTTGCGTTCAACCTGTTTATCGATCTGCTTCTCTGTACACTGACGATGTACTTCCTGAACGCGCATCCAAAGCGGGTCTTTACCGGCAGAAAGGTGATCGTTCTGCGGCTGTTTGCCCTGCTGCCCATTGCTTATGAAGCGGCGTCGATCTGGCTCAAGATCCAAAGTGCGCTGGGTAATATCGTCCTGCCCTTCTGGTCTTTCCCGCTGCTGACCGTCAAGCCCCCGATGACCTTCCTGCTCTTCCTCTTCCTTTCTCTCCATATGAGCGGGCGGGAGCTGCGCTTCCGGAAAAACGGCCGCACCCATGAGGATTATCTGGAGTATCTCAAAACGAACCGGAACGCATTCCATTTTTCCGTCTGTCTTGCGGTCGCCATGGTGGCCGCCACGTTCCTGGATTTCATCCTGGCGGGGCTGGTATCAAGGATCATCGCAGGCACAGCCGGAATCCCGGTGGAGAATTCGGAACAATTTGTAAGCTGCCTGCTGGCGGCGAAAGCGGCTGGCTTCGGCCAGTCCTGGCCCCTGCTCTTTGCCGCTCCGGTCGTACTGCTGTATTCCTACAATAAAGTTCCCAAGCAGCCGCTGATCAGCATATTGATCCCGCTGGCTGCCATCGTGATCATCATCCTGCTGGTCTTTGAAGCCGTATACCAGGGAATCAGCTATTTTGTAACAGAGGATCGAAAGATCGATATTGATATGATCAGAACCATTCTGCCCCAGATCACGCAGATGCTGAGCCTGTAGCCGGATCGGGCGGAGAAAACGGAGGACCTGTATGAAAAAAGAAAAGAAACCTGCCGGCCGCATCGAAAGGCATCCGATGATCCTGACCGTTCCGGAAATGATCTTCACTTTCCTGAGTATTCCTTTCTGCATCATGAGCGCTTATGGATTGGCATCAGGTTCCAGTGATGAATTCGTAAAAGTCCTGCAGCTGGCCTTCCTGATGATCGGACTGATGCGGCTTTTCCGGGCGCTCGGGAATCGCTACCGGAAACCCGCGCCGGCGCTGAAAGGACTGGACCTGGCCGCGGCGTGCATCATGATCCTGTGCGTGATCCCGCTGCAGCTGCGAAACCAGTTTCCGCAAGCTCACGAATGGGCCTGCAAACTGTTTGTGGTCATCGTGCTGGCCGGACGGATCCTGTCCGTTGTACAGACGCCGAAACGGGCCAATATCCTGCAGAATATCGTACTGGCCGGTTTTGTGATATTTATGACCATCAACCTGTGGAATAAAGACACCTGTTTCCTGGGCGAAGGCAGTACGCTCACCCTGGCGGCCTATTTATCGCTGGTCAATATCATGTCCTTTGCCTTCTCGCATATCCGGCTGGACCTGCTGCAGAACATCGTGCGCAGGACCTATGCCGCGGAGATCCTCTTCGGCCTGCTGATGCTGATCCTTTCCTCCTCCTGGGTCCTGACGTTTATGGAAGAAGGTATCGCCTCCTATAAGGATGCGCTTTGGTACTGCTTCGCGCTGGTGACAACGATCGGATTCGGTGATATCACCGCGGTCACGGACCTGGGCCGCACTATGTCCGTCGTACTCGGGATCTACGGGATCATCGTGGTCGCGCTGATCACCTCGATCATCGTCAACTTCTACGGAGAGATCAAAAAAACCCGCCCCGGAGATGAAGCAGGAGCCGAAAACACCGATCCCGAATAAATCAAAAGGAGAAAGACCAATGAAAAAAACGCTTTCAACAATCCTGGCAATCGTAATGCTGCTGGCACTGGCAATCCCTGCCTTGGCCGAAAGCGGTGAAGCCGCAGCCGCAGAGCCCGGCGCTTATACGGACAAGACCGTGGGTGTCTTCCGCAGCGAACTTACCGATGAAACCGCGACAGTACGTTACTACGCTGACGCCGGTTCCATTGCCTATATGAGCATTGCAGATTACTACGCCGTCATGCTGCCCGGACAGTCGATGACCGTCACTCCGGCAGAAGACGGAAAATATACACTCACCAATCCCTGCGGCAGCGCCGAGGTAGATGTGAAAGCGGATACGCTGACCTCCGCCAATTATGCTGCCTTTACCAACCTCATGGGACAGGTCCAGGAAGGGATGGAAAACATCTATCTGGACGGCTATCCCTTTATCCGGGTCATCGGGGCGGAGTACTCCAATGCGCCTAAGCCGGTGACCTTCCGGTTCGGGGATTACGGCATCGACCTGCGGGCGGACGACGAACAGGTTTATTTCCCGCTTGGTACGCTGTCCGATATGTTTTCGAATATGGATTATATCTATTCCAGCTTTAACAATGTCAATCTCTATGTTAACATGGATAACGACATGGACTTCATGTATATACGGGATCCGAAATACTTTGATTCCATTCTGGACAGAGAGACACGCGATGCGGAGCTGGCAGCTTTCACCTACAGCGAACTCTGTTTCGTTTTCGACAACCTGTATGGCTTCCCCGGCCGCGGAATCCTGTGTGAGGACGCCGCGCTGGAAGAGGTTGGCCTGGACAAAGCGCTGGCGGACTTCGGGCCTGCCGGCACACGCACGAAGGAACTGCTGCTGAGTACAGACTGGGTTGATTATTTCATGGGTATGACCCGTCTGAGCATGCTGGTGGACGACGGCGGACATACTTCCCTGTCCATTCAGGCGCATGCCGACCTATATACGAACCCGGAACGCGCGTGGCTGGTTGAAAAGCTGTCAGCGGAAAACCTGTTTGACACTTATTTCTCGGATTTCTCTGACGTGATGGCGCGTATTCCCGACGGCATAACCAACCTGACCGGACTCCTGGACCTGCGGAAAGAATTGCTGGGAGAAGGCCACTACTTCACCAAAGGCGATACCGCCATGTATTCCATGAACGGTTTTGTGGCTGACAAAGCCCCCTGGTATGAGTACTACGCCAAAGGCGGAAGCTTCGACGACTATGACGAAACCGTGTTTATGGGGCTGGTTTCTGCCATGAACAAGGCGCAGGCCGATCCTGAAATTAAAAACTTTGTCATTGACCTGAGTACCAACGGCGGCGGCAGCGCCGATGTGCTGATGGCCCTCTACAGTCTGATTACAGGCAACCGGGAATGTGTGCTGAAATACCAGAATGTCCTGCAGGAGCAGAATATCGACCAACGTTTTCTCGTCGACCGGAACTTTGACGGGAAATTCGATGAATCTGACGCGGATGTCTGCTATGATCTGAACTTTGCGGTGCTGGCCGGCAGGGAATCCTACTCCTGCGGAAACCTGTTCCCCTCCATGATGAAAGATCTCGGATACATGACCCTGGGTGAGCGTTCCGGCGGCGGCGCCTGCACAATCCTGGAACTGAACACGGCGGATGGTTTCTTTTACCACATCTCCGCCTATCAGATGAGGCTGACAAACGCCGCGGGAGAAGTCATTGACGCCGGAATCGTACCGGATGCGGAACTGGTTAAAACCGACGCTGACGGGCAACAGGATTACTCGGACTTCTACAACCTTGATCTGCTGTCCGATCTGATAAATGAATTCTATGCAGAGGAAGGCGCTGCATAAGCAGGAGGATAGTTATCATGAAGAAAAAAACGGTTATGGCCGTTCCGGCAGCCTGTTTTTGCGGGGTGGTCGCGGTATGTGTCATCGGCATCATCCTGGGTTCATTCCGCGATTTTGACATCAACGCGGCACTGGCCAACAAAACAGATCTGGGAGCTTTCTTTGCCACCTACGGGTCCTATTTTTCCTACTGCCTCTATCCGGCTGCCGGCGCATGCCTGTACGTCGGGCTGAAAGCAAAGGGCGAAAAGTTCCGTCTGCTGGCCTGGGTCCTTCTGCTGCTGGGATGCTTTATGGCGGTCTATTACTCCAACAGCTATAACGGCAAAGCCGTTCGCGCCCTGTTCGGATATACAGCCGGTGAGTCCGGCGCCTTCCTTTCCGTGCTGAGCTGGCTGTTCTGGGCCGTGCTGTATGCCTGGGTCCCGTTTGTGGTGATCCGGCTTCTGGATCAGGCGGACCCTGATAAACTCATTGCGGTAGGCGCAGCCATCCTGATCGCCGGAATCGCGGCGGATAATGTGAACCTGTGGCTCAAGCAGGTGGCATCCCGCCCTCGCTACAAGTACCTGATCACCCTGGAGGATCCCGCTTCCGAATACCGGAACTGGTGGCAGATGATTCCGAACCTGGCAGGCAGCAATGACAATTTCAAAAGCTGGCCCAGCGGAAACATGACCATTGCCAGCATGATGTTCTCCCTGCCGATGCTCACGGACACGATGAAGAACCGGAGTTCAAAGAAGAACATGGCCGCCTTTGTCATTGCCTGCCTGTTTGTGGCAGTCTACGGCTATAACCGCATCCACATGACAAATCATTTCCTGTCAGACGTCTGCTTCGGCACGCTCATCACATATATCATTTATGCAGTGATCAGTACAGCCTTCATGAAGGCAGCAGAAAAGTAACAATAAAACATAATTCCTGTTGACAGTATACACGAATTTCGTGTATACTCTTTTCATGATCAGATGCTTTGCTGACAGGGAAACGGAAAAGGTCTTTAATCAGACGTTTTCCAGAAAACTCCCGCAAAACATTCAATCAGTTGCATTGAGGAAACTGATCATGATCGACAATGCAGGATGCCTGGAGGATCTGCGTGTCCCGCCCGCAAACCGTCTGGAGAAACTCGATGGAGACCGGAAGGGACAATACAGCATTCGGATTAATGATCAGTACCGGATTTGCTTTCAGGTCGAAGGCAATAACTTCTTTGATGTAGAGATTGTCGATTATCACTGATGAAACCATCAGGAAGGAGGAAACGCTATGAGCAATCGTATTCCCACGCCTACCATGGGAGAAATCCTCACGGAAGAATTCATGATTCCGATGAATCTGACCGCGTATAAACTTGCGCACAGCATTCATGTGCCAACTTCCAGGATCCAGGACATTCTCCATAACAGGAGAAAGATCACCGCTGACACTTCCATCCGCCTGGGGCGTTTCTTCGGAGTGTCAGACCGGTTTTTCCTGGATATGCAGAACGATATTGAAGTCCGGGAACTGATTGTAAAGCTGGATGGAGACATCACCACGATCAAGCCGTATGCTGCCGCTGCTATGTAAACGTGGCAACAATTTGGCAACAGAAAATCTGATAGCCCATGCTTTATGGACAATCAGTGGAATCAGAACACCACGAAACACCAAACATAATCATAAATGTTTAAGATGCGTTTGGCGGTATCGAATGGGAATGATTGTGCAAAACCCAGGTCGCCTTATTTTTCAAAGGCGCCTGGGTTTTCTTTTTGCCTCGTGACCAACTTTTGACCCACTTTTTTTCTGGACTCATTATATTCATTATTCATATTCTCCAAAAATGATACCGGGAGATGCCCGCGTCTTACCTTCAGGGATACAATTATTCCCGTCTTGTACCAATCGAAAAACTGAGATTTTCTGCCCAAAGTGGGATGATTTATTTATTGCTTACAGTACTTTGTTCAAAAAATCACGGGTACGGGGATTCTGAGGATTGCCAAAAACCTCCTCGGGGGTTCCTTCTTCCAGAATGCTGCCGTCTGACATAAACAGCACCCGGTTGGCGACTTCCCGAGCAAAGCCCATTTCATGGGTAACAACGACCATGGTCATCCCTTCCCGCGCCAGTTCTTTCATAACATCCAACACTTCACCGACCATTTCCGGGTCCAGGGCAGACGTCGGTTCGTCAAACAGCATAATATCCGGCTTCATACACAAAGACCGAGCAATGGCGACCCGCTGTTTCTGCCCACCAGAGAGTTGATGCGGAAAAGCATTGATTTTGTCCTGCAAACCGACACGTTCAAGCATCGTCAAGGCGCGTGCTTTTGCTTCTTCCTTCCCGCACTGTTTCAGATCGACCGGAGCAAGCATCAGATTGCGCAGAACATTCATGTTGTTGAACAGGTTGAAATGCTGAAAAACCATGCCCACCCGTTCCCGAAGCTTGTTGATATCCGTCTTCGGATCCGTGATATCCTGTCCGTCTATGATAATCCGGCCTTCAGTAACTTCCTCAAGCTGGTTCAGGCAGCGAAGGAAGGTGGATTTCCCACTGCCGGAAGGGCCGATAACGACAACAACTTCACCCTCGTAGATTTCTGTGGAAACGCCCTGAAGTACTTTCAGATGGCCAAAATCCTTTTTCAGGTTTTCCACTTTGATCTTTACATTATCTGGATTCATACTTCAGCCTCCTTTCCAGTACCTTGGCAGCCCACTGCAGAAGCAGGATCACAATAAGGTACATCACAGCGACGATTCCCCATGTCTGGAAGGAAAGGAATGTGGCGGCCACCACATTTTTGGCGGTATTGACCAGTTCGGGAAATCCGATAACTGACAGGATGGAAGTGT
>JAEEGH010021882.1_pt1 | contig 13166 bp, 8 predicted proteins | sample 9134181 | NCBI WGS metagenome assembly JAEEGH01 (sample SAMN16246544, study PRJNA631951) | gut metagenome | biome: gut microbiome; feature: rumen; material: DP-attached | host: Bos | place: Iran: Karaj | collected 2018-10 | reverse complement strand
CAGACACATAGAATGAGTTATACACTGAGAGGATGTTATGCCCGGGCGCTACCACGTCGGGCTTCACAAGTCCCGTCAACACAGTCGGGCCGCAAGAGCTGAAACTGGCCAGATGTCCTTCCTCACTGCCCAACTCCATATAGGTTGCTTCCTCGCCATTGATATTGGTGAACGACGAACACTGATGCATGGCACCGACGGTGATGATACGCTCCATAGAGCCAGGGTGACCGATAGTATATGGATGGCATCCACGCGAATTCTGCGGATTGTCGTCGCTGAAATACACCTTTGTAAACTTGTCGGGATATCCTTCTATATCCAGTTCAACGGGCGTGTCAATGAGTATCTTTCCTTTTATGTAATCCGAATAGGGATAGGTTTGGGATGGCATGAGGCGTACGCGGTAGCCGGCATAGCCGTCAGTAAAGGCCATTGTAGTAACATAAGCCACAAAGGGGTAGTCTTTAGGATCGTATTCACCCAAAATATCATCCTCCCAGTCCTCAGGTTCAGGTACACCGACGCAAGTCGCTATGTATTCCTTGCCAAAGGCCGTCGTAGCAACGACGTCGCGCGTGTCGATGCGGATGGTGTCGGCCACTCCATCGAAGGTCATCGCCATCTTGAAGAAGGGATTGTCCATCTTAATCCGGATATCAAACTGACAACCGTCACCGCCCTTGTAATAGACATCCTGTTCCATGGGCTTGTCGGCCTCCTTCTTGACGTAGACCAGATTGCCACCTGCATTGCCTGCCGAAGCCACTACGATGCGTCCAGGACCCAACACTTTGTTGAGGAGATATTCGAACAACTTGTGGTCTGATTCGAAAAAGTCGGACTGGCCGAAACTCCAGTTCACAACACATGGCTTGCCAAGTTCGTCAGCTTTCTGGAATATCTTATAGAGCATGACAATATCAAACACATCGCTGAGTTCTGCTTCGAATAGACTATTCGGCAGATTCATCTCCTTTATTTGGGAAACCAAGTAATTTTTAAGACGGATCATGAAATCTTCACTCACTGTTCCTAACGGCACATGTCCCCCTATCAGATCTGCCTCGGGAGCCATTCCCACAAAGAGGCCGTCAAGTCCGCGACCTGCCATAGAGCCCCAGACGTGGGAACCGTGATTATCGTCTTTCTCACCGGTCGAGTGCTCGGCAGCCAGCACCTCTTCGGGGCTGCTCTATATCCTGCCCTGCTCGTCAGGATTGTCGCTTTCTGCCTGCGGCTCCCAGAACCACACGATGCGCGACGTGCCATCGTCATGGCGGAAGGCGGGATGCGTGAAATCGAAACCGACATCCATCACGCCAGCCAGCACACCCTCTCCCCTGAAGGCCTGAGGCAGTTCCTCACCGCCAGCCCGCACCTTGTCGACACCGAGTATCTTGCTCGTATTGTCGTTCAGTGGACGGTTCGGTTCGTTGGCCTCAATCCGCAGGATGGCATCACAGCCGTCTAACACTCCGAGGCTGTCCATCGGCAGAAAGGCCGCATAGATGCCATTGCTGAAGTCCTGCAGCACCACTCCGCCTTTCTGCTTGATGGTAGCATCGCCATCGGTGCTTTCCACCAGCGTAAGGATATATTTCACCACAGGGCGGCCCTGCACTCGCAAGGGACTGCCGTTATTTCTCATTGCCGTCTGCTGCTGCTCGTATTTGTTAAAGAGCCACGGCGACATCTTGGTGTCGGAATTCCACACCTGAGCTGTTATGCTCAATGTGAAAAGCGCTACAAGGATTGTTGATAATAGTTTTTTCATAATTACTTGTTTTTATTATTTTTTGTTATTTCCTTGCTACCCTACGATAATCCGAGGGCGACATGCCGTAGGCATCGCTAAAGATGCGGAAGAACGAGCTGCGGGAGAAGCCGGAGAGCTCGGCAATGATGGCCACGGCATCTGTTGTGGTTGCCAGCAGACGTGCGGCATAGCGCAGACGGTATTCGTTGAGGAAGCCGTTCACACTTTTACCATCGGTACAGGTACTGATGGCATCGGTCACGTAATGTTCATTGGTGCCGAGGAGCTGGGCCAGGCGGTTGCGATCCAGATCGGCATCGGTGTAGATGTGGTCTGACGAATCCATGAGGTCGCAGATACGGCAGAAGAGCTGCTGATTGGCTGTTAGTTTTTCTTTGGGTTCAGCTTTTAGCTGTACGATGGCCTGTTGTTCTTCCTGCTCGCGCTGTTCTATATCGGCTAATAGCCGGCGGTTCTTCTCAAGGAGTTCCTTATTATATTTTCGTGCGCGCCAGAACAAGTAACCTATGAGCAGGATGACGAGGATAGCAGCGGCAAGCAGTACACGATGGATGCGAGTCTCGCTTTTGGCTTCGTTCAGTGCCAGCTCCTTTTCATGGGTCTGGTAGATGACGGCCAGTTCGGCCGCATCGTTTTTTTTCTCCCAGACGAGGGCAGAGTCGATGGCAGCGCTGACACTGTCGGCAAATACCAGTGCATCGACGTTGCGGCCAGCCTTGCGGTAGGCCATGTAGCGGGGAGAGAGACGTGTTGCGATGATGTCGAATGTCATCTTGGCGCCGTCGGTAGCCAAATAGGTGCTGTCGATGCGTTCGTACCAGTCAGCTGCCTCGTCGTAGCGTCCAGCAGCCATCAGGTAGTCGGCCGCCTCTCTGTAGCCTATTGGCTCCATCAGACGGCTACGGGGGATGGCGTCATAAGTGGCTTGGGCTCCGTTAGCGTGACCCGACTCTAATAGATACAATGCCTGTTTGAGAGCAACATGGCCTTTCCATTCCTCAATCATCAGCGAGTCGCCTTGCTCTTGCTTGGCGAGGTTTAGCGCTTGTGCACAGCGGTCAAGCCATGCCATTGCCCCTTCGGTGTCTCCTGTCTTGTAATAAATGTCGGATATGTTGATACAGCCCCATGCCATATCCAATTCACTTCCGTTCCCATTTTCCGCTTTTTGTTCTATTGCCTCGTAGACTTTCTGACCCGTGAGCAGTGCCTCGTCGTACTGATGCAGCTGTAACTGGATTTCCGCCATGAGCATCAGCAAGGCAGTCTCTTGATCTTTGGGGAACGCCTCGTTTTCCTTTGCTTGATGCAGCAGTTCGGTGACGACGTTCAGTGCGCCCTCAGTGTCGCCTCGACGAAAGCGCAAATATGCCCAGCGGTAGCCCGCATCGGTATAAGAGCCCCAATCTTGTGAAGGGTCTGAGGCATAGCCTTGATAAGACTTCTTGTAGAATTGCTCAGCGATCTTCATCTGCCAGCCTTGGTCGTAGACAAGTCCACGCAGATGGTCGGCCTTTGGCGTACTGACCATCTTCTCCGTCTCCATGCTGTCGATGACGGCCAGGGCGCGATTTAGGTTCTTAGCATCGTAGGCTTCGTGATACCGCTGCCACGCTGCCTTTGCCTTCTCGTCGTCCTTCGTCTCGCTGCTATGAGTGCAAGACGCCACCATGGTCAACAAGGCGCATAATATTAATATGTATATTCTATGCTTCATTTATTATACGATTCCTGCTTTCCTCATTTTCTGACGCTGCTCTTCGTTCTGACGAATGAAGCGCTCGATGAAAACGTTTTGGTCACCAATACGCCAACGCTGGTACATAATGATGACTACAAGTGCCAACACCACTACAATAAGTGCGGCGGTTAACGCAACTGTGAAGATAAATGTCATATCCATATGCATTGTTTGTTTGAATTTGTCTGCAAAATTAGGCAATCTTCAGGAAACAACAGTCCCACGGTAGGAAAAAAGAGTCTCAAAACGGGAAAAAGTAAGCCTGACACAGATTGCCAGGCTTGGAAATCCCGATGAAATGGGCGTTTTTGGTAGCTGACACGGGTCTGTCCCCTGTCAGGACAACTCAAGATTAGAACTTGTAGCGTACACCACCGAGGATGATGCCCTGCTCGCCAACACCCAGTTCTACGAAGCCACGGAAGGCGGAACCGAACTCCAAGCCGACGAACGAAACCTGGAAGTTGAAACTAGCGGAAGACTTGTCATCCTTGCGATTGTCCCTTGACATGCCGGAATCGGAAGTAAACATGATACCGATGGCTGCTTTTGAGTACCAGCTGACATATTTCTGGACTGTCCACTTGTATTTGACGGCGGGCATAATGGTAAAGAAGGTGGTCTTGGCGTCGCCGCTGTCGTCCCACTTACAGCCGGCAATCGTGGCTACAGCACCGATACCGAGTCGGTTGTTGCCGTTGAGACGACGGAAATATTCCAAACTGATAGTTCCCCAGTAGTCCAATTGCTTACCGGTGAACATACCTTTGTAGATAGACGATATAAGGTCAGAATTTGAACCGCCACCATAGGCGATACTGATTTCGTTGTCGTACTCCTCCTAAGCATTCACGTTTACCGTAACCATCATGGCGGCTACGGCCACCGTCACAGCCACGGGCGGCCAGTACGCTGCTGGTATCGGCTGCGGTCTCGGCTGGGGAAATTCCCAAAAGAGCAATTGCGGTAACATTACCATTGCAAACACCGTCACCAGAGTCACGAACCCGCGCACTGGATGTCACGACCGGCGTGAAGACCTTCGCAGTGGACGACCAGATCAGCTTTGTGTATAAGAACACGAGCGATGAAACAAAGTTGGCAGTCAGTGAAAAGCTCACCCAGAGCGACATCAGTGCCGATGGCAAGACAGCCACTATCTACGTGACGTTTGAAGACCCTGCAACGAATAGTCAGCTGCGCATGATTTACCCTGCCACGATGGCTAATATTCCTATGAGCACCAGTGCGTCCATCGACGATGCAGGCACAATCAACCTTGAGGCGCTGCAATCAGGACAGCACGGCTACGAAGGTGAGCTTAGCGATTACGACCTCGCGGTCTACGACGGCACATTGAATGGCTACGCGCTGCCTGCATCTGTCACACTGGCCAACAAACTGGCCATCTGCGCTTTCACCATCAAGAATGACAACAACTCGCAGGACATCACCACTACCATCACGAACCTGACCATCAACGACGGAACGTATAACTACAGCATCAGTCGCTCGAATCTTATAAGTCCTATCTACGTGGCCATGATGCCTGTGGCTGATGCTGCCATTGAGATGACTGCCACCGCTAACGACGGGCAGCACTACGCAAAGCCATTGTCCAACATCACCTATGCAGCCAACAACATCTATCCGCTGGCCATGAGGATGACGGAGTCGTTCAAGACCTACAGCACCTTGACCATCCAAGGCACCGGCACGCTCAACGCCAGTGCCAGAGCTGACGCTCCAGGTATTGGTGGTGCAAACAATCATGACGGTGGAAATATCGTTATCAAGGGCGGTGTAATTAATGCCACTGGCATCCAGTCTGGTACGGGAATAGGTGCTGGCAACAATGCTTACTGCGGCGATATCACTATCAGTGGTGGAACAGTTACTGCTACAGCTGGTCCTAATGGCGCCTCGGGAATTGGCACAAGTGAGTCTCATAGCTCTTGCGGGAACATTCTTATCAATGGTGGAACAGTCATTGCCACCGGTAGCAATGATGGCCTCGGCATCGGAGCGGGATCAACGAACTGCAGTTGCAGCAATATTACTATCGCCACCACCATTACCAGCGTTACAGCCATTAAGGGGGTTAATGCTCCGCATTATAATTTTAATGAATCGCCCTGTATAGGTGGGGTGTATGATAGTAATGGTTATCTTAACTGTGGGCAGATTAAATTCGGATCGACAGAGGTTTATGTTGGTTATGGTTCCTGGAATTCCGGCATGCCAACATCCAGCGGCACTTACGGCGAACTTTATGTCACCGTATCCACGAACACCTGGACGCTGACTCCAACGAATCCTAACCCCTAAATCATCCATACATCTACATACAAATCAAGGGTGCTCAGAATTCTGAGCACCCATTGTTTCATCCGATTTACTGCGTGCCGGGCTGTGTGGCGCTCTGCTCCCTAATCGTTGGCCACGATTCAAGCAATGTCGGCCCGACATTGGCGGGCAGAGTGGCAGACACTGGCGGGCATAGTGGCAGACTAACTTTTTATTTGCTTATTTCGCGGTACAGTGCCAAGCCCTTTACCGTCAGGAGGTACTTCTGGCGGGGATGACGGGGGGATTGAGGGAATAGCAGGCGGATATATCCGTCGGCAATAGCGGGATTGAGGTAAAGACTCAAAACATTCTTTCTGTCTTTCAGACCAATAAGTTCCATCATTTCTTTTACAGACAGTTCCTGCTCGCCTACTACTTGCACAAGTTTTACAATGTTGGGATTATCAGTGTGCAGTTTATTCTGTACTTGTAGGGTACTTGTGGGGTACTTGTGGGGTACTTGTCCTGTACTTGTCGGGGTGCCCGAAAAGTTTGGCTGTACGCTCCACTCCTCGGTAGGATGTATGTGCAGGTAACGGTTGCGCAAATCCCACTGTTCGCCCAGCAACAGGTTGCGGAAGAAACGTTCCAGATAGACGGGTGTATAGTCTATCCCTTTCGCTACATTATGGTAATTTGCACGCACCAGCGCATTGCGGAAATACCATGAGTGTTTTGCAAACATGTCGTTATCCACGTGGAAGCCCAACGAGTGCAAATATTGTATGGTGAATACAGCAGTGGTGCGGGTGTTGCCCTCGCCGAAGGCATGAATCTGCCATAAGCCGGAGACAAACCGTGTCAGATGGCTTATCATTTCGTCGTGGCTCTTTCCTTTGTAGCTGTATGCACGTTCCTGCTCCAAGTCGTAGTCGAGTGCCCGACGCAGGTCTTCCCAGTTCAGATAGAGCACGGTATCGCCCTCCAGCACCCATTCCTTCTTGGTGATGTCGTAGGTACGAAACTCGCCAGCGTGCTTCATCACGCCTACGAACACACGGCGATGTACGGATTTGTAGCCGCCCGTACTGAAATTGAATGTGGGGCTTGACAGTACCTTCACAATGTTCGACGATACGCGGTCGGCCAATAACCAGCTTTCTCCCTCTGGGTGGGCTCACCCTGACGGATGTACTCGTCGAAGTCCAGATATCCTTGTTTCATCTCGCTCATTGTGCAATGCAGTATATTTAGGTGCAAATTTACTCAAAACTATCGAATTACGCAAGTTTATTGGCCATATTTTTGGCTTTGTGCTCACTTATTCGTACCTTTCTCCTTTCTCTAACCTGAAGGTCAGAGTGTGGCGTTGCAATGGAGAAGATAGGCTGCACCTCGGAAATAAAAATAAATCGCGATTTATTTTGTATTTCGCTCGATTTGCACTACCTTTGCACACAGAAAATAAAAACAAAGGAAAAGTAAAAAGCATATGAAGCGTTCACGTTTTTCACTGGTTTCGCTCCTCCTGCTGCTGACCATGCAGGTGTGGGCCTACAAACAAGAGTCAATTGACATTAAGGTCAACGGCAAGACACGCAACATGGTTGTGTTTACGCCAAACACGTTGCCGGCCAAGTCGCCGCTGATGATTGTCACTCACGGCATGAACCAAGACCCTGAATACCAATATGGGGCAGACAAGATGTACGAGCTGATTGACACCGAAAAATTCGTTATCGCCTACCTTCGTGGCATTAATAAAACATGGGACGTAAGTGGCACAACGGACAGGGACTTCGTCAGTAAAACCATCGACGAAATGGCTACGCGCTACGACATCGACCGCGACCGCGTGTATTGGTCGGGATTCTCGATGGGTTCAGCACTTATCTACCATTGCATGGCTGACATGCAGAACAAGATAGCAGCTTTTGCACCAACCAGCGGTATTGCTTTTGGTGGCAAGGAGTGGCAGAAATGCACGAAGCCAGTCAATGTGATTCATTGTCACGCTTATGGAGACGATGTGTTCAAGTATGACGATTGGAACATACGCGATTACGTCAAGTCGCTAGCATTAGAACTGGATGAATGTAAGGCTTACCAAAAGACCGCTAATTACAAAACACCGGGAGGAAATACCGGTGACCAAGAAATATGGAGCGAGGGCAAAAACGGAACCATGGTGGAGTTGTTCTCTTACAACGCCAACTGGCACAACCCCTCATCAGGCAACTCAAAAGAAATCTGGAACTTCTGTAAGCGCTTTGCGCTGAACCAGCCGTTGGCACGCATCACACAGCCCGAAGGTGAGACGACCTATCTGACCTTCATGCCCGAAGGCACGGCTACATTCCCTGACGTCGCCATAGAGGCTACCGCCAAAGCACAGAAAGGCGAAGTGGAGAAAGTGGAGATCTATGAGGGCAGCAACCTGCTTGCCACTACCTCCGAAGCATCAGCATCAGGAACCTACGACGCAACGCTGACGGCCCCTCAGGCCGGTCAGCACACCCTGCGCGCAGTGGTCACCGACAGTAACGGCAAGACCGGCGAGGGCGAATGTGTGGTAAACTGCGAAGCCCCGAAGTTTAACACCGTCTACAGTCTGAGCAGCCATTTCAATATGGAGGGCGCAGTGCCACAGGACTGGTACGTCAGCAATGGCACAGGTGCGTCGACACGTGTGGGTGGCGGGCTGCCATACACCAACGGTCCCCGTCTGCTGCATTTCACCAACGAGACGCGCGGTATGGAATACGGTCTGCTCGTGCAGAACAGCGCGGGCAAGGAAAAGGCCGCATTTGCGAAGTTCGGCGTCAGCAAGGCTCGTTCGAACATGATGTTGTCTGCCGGCCGCTATACGGTGAGATACAGGTTATACAACTGGAACCGTCCGGACTTCTCGCCCATCACCGTCGTCATAGAGGACACCAACGGGCAGGAGGTGGCATCGACGGTTTGTAAGCCAACCAAGAACATCGGCGGTAATACAAGCAACGAATTCCCCGGCGTCCGTCAGCCGACGCTCGATTTCAATATCACCCAACCGGGCTATTACGTCATTGCCTTCTACGCCGATGCCGAGAAGGATGCCGACTTCGTGCTCGGAGTGCCTACGATTAAGGTGACTGAATACGGTGAGGCCGGCATAACGACATTGAACGGTGAACGTGAAACAGTGAACGACAAGAATTGGTACACGCTGGACGGCCGTCGCATCAGCGCCCAGCCCAGCCGCCCCGGCATCTACGTCACCGGCGGCAAGACAGTTGTGGTTAAGTGAACATCAGCAGTGAGTTATGAGTAACATCCCCCAAGAGTTCAACAACTTCTTTCTGAAGGACGTGTCGTTCGTCAACCTGATGACGCGACGCATCTTCAACGTGTTGATAGTAGCAAACCCGTACGATGCCTTCATGCTGGAGGACGACGGACGCGTGGACGAAAAGATTTTCGACGAATACATGGAGTTGGGAATGCGCTATCCGCCCACGTTCACGCAGGTGTCGACAACGGAGGAAGCCAGCCACGTGCTGGAGACGACGGACATCGACCTGGTGATCTGTATGCCGGGTAATGCCGACAACGACGCCTTCGCCGTAGCACGCGACGTAAAGCGGATGGCCCCGCACGTCCCGTGCGTGGTGCTGACGCCTTTCTCGCACGGCATCACAAAGCGCATCGAGAACGAGGATATGAGCATCTTCGACTACGTGTTCTGCTGGCTGGGTAACACGAACCTCATCCTGAGCATCATCAAGCTCATTGAGGACCAGATGAACATCGAACACGACATCAAGGAGGCCGGCGTGCAGATGATACTGCTCGTCGAGGATAACATACGCTTCTATTCGTCGGTGCTGCCGAACCTGTATAACTACATCCTCGCGCAGTCGAAGAATTTCTCTACCGAAGCTCTGAACCCACACGCCGCCGCGCAGCGCAAGCGCGGACGTCCGAAGGTGGTGCTGGCAACGACCTACGAAGAGGCTATCAATTGGTATGAGATGTATCACGACAACGTGCTGGGTGTCATCAGTGACACGCGATTCCCGTTGAAGGGCGTGAACGGTCGTCTGGCACACGTCGAGGAGGGTGATCCGGAGGCTGGCTTGAAGCTGCTGCGCGAAATCCGCAAGCGCGACGAGTATGTGCCGCTGATTCTGCAGAGTTCGGAGATTGTGAACAAGGAGAAGGCGGAGAAGGAACACTTCCACTTCATCGATAAGAACTCGAAGAAGATGAACGTGGACCTGCGCCAGCTCATTGAGGAGCACATGGGGTTCGGCGACTTCATCTTCCGCGACCCCAAGACGAAGGAAGAGGTGGCACGTGTGCGTTCGCTGAAGGAACTGCAGGACAACATCTTCAAGATTCCCGCCGAGTCGTTCCAGTATCACGTGTCGCGCAACAATATGAGCCGCTGGCTCTGTGCCCGAGCCATCTTCCCCGTGTCGCAGTTCCTAAAGACGGTCACATGGCATAAGCTGCAGGACCTGGATGCACACCGACAGATTATATTCGACGCCATCGTGCAATACCGCCGCATGAAGAATATCGGCGTCGTGGCAGTGTTCGACCGACTGAAGTTCGACCGCTACGCCCACTTCGCACGCATCGGTGAGGGTTCCTTAGGCGGCAAGGGGCGCGGTCTGGCATTCCTCGACAACATCATCAAGCGCCATTCGGAACTGAACCAGTTTGACAATGCCACCGTGCAGATTCCGAAGACCGTCGTGCTGTGTACCGACTTCTTCGATGAATTCATGGACAAGAACAACCTGTGGAGCATCGCACTGAGCGACGCACCGGACGAGGAGATACTGGAGCATTTTATGCGGGCACAATTGCCGGACGCACTGATTGCAGACTTCTTTACGTTCTTCGAGGCCATCAACTCACCGATTGCCGTGCGTTCGTCGTCGCTGCTCGAGGATTCGCACTACCAGCCGTTCGCAGGCATCTATTCGACATATATGGTGCCGTATCTGGAGGACAAATACGAGATGTTGCGCATGGTGGCGTGTGCCATCAAGGGCGTCTATGCTTCCGTCTATTACAAGGACTCGAAGGCGTATATGACGGCAACGTCGAACGTCATCGACCAGGAGAAGATGGCGGTCATCCTGCAGGAGGTCGTCGGCAAACAGTACGACACGCGGTTCTATCCGACGTTCTCGGGTGTGCTGCGCTCGCTGAACTACTACCCCATCGGCGACGAATTGGCCGAAGAGGGTATCGCATCGCTGGCCCTGGGTCTGGGAAAATATATCGTCGACGGCGGACAGACGCTGCGCGTATCGCCCTACCATCCGAAGCAGGTGTTGCAAACCTCGGAGATGGAGACGGCGCTGAAGGAGACGCAGACGCGCTTCTATGCGCTGGATATGAGTCACATAGGCGATGACTTCAAGGTGGACGACGGCTTTAACATCCTGAATCTCCGCGTCAAGGAGGCTGATAAGGACAATTCGCTGCAGGGTATCGCATCGACATACGACCCCGTTGACCAGATTATCCGCGACGGCATCTACGAGGGCGGCCGCAAGGTCATCTCGTTCTCAGGTGTCCTGCAGCACGGCATCTTCCCACTGCCGGAAATTCTCCAGCTGTCGCAGAAATACGGCTCGGAGGAGATGCGCCGCCCCGTGGAGATAGAGTTTGCCTGCAACCTTGCACCAGACGGTGCGAGCGGCGACTTCTATCTTTTGCAGATTCGTCCCATCGTCGATTCGAAACAGGTGTTAGACGAAGACCTCGCGGCGATTCCCGACGAGCAGTGTCTGCTGCGTTCGCATAACTCACTGGGACACGGCATCTCGAATGATGTCGTCGATGTGGTTTACGTCAAGACGGACGAGGACTTTACGGCTGCCAACAACCCACAGATTGCCGACGAGATAGAGCAAATCAACCGGAAGTTCCTGGATGGCAAATACCTCCAGGAGGACGGTACAGGCGCCAACTACGTGCTCATCGGGCCGGGACGATGGGGCTCCAGCGACTACTGGCTGGGCATCCCCGTAAAGTGGCCGCACATCTCCGCAGCACGTGTCATCGTGGAGGCCGGACTGAAGAACTACCACGTAGACCCGTCACAAGGCACGCACTTCTTCCAGAACCTCACCTCGTTTGGCGTGGGTTACTTCACCATCAACACCTATACGGGTGACGGTATTCTGCAAACCAGCGTGCTCGACGCGCTGCCTGCCATTGAGGAGACGGAGCACGTGCGCCACGTCCGCTTCCCCCACCCCATCAAAATCATGATGGACGGCAAGAAGCAGCACGGCGTTGCCCTCCTGCCACAGGAATAAGATATGGCAAAAATACGACTTATAATCCTACTGGGACTGATACTGCGCCTTGCGACAGCAACTGCACAGACGGCAGATTTCAGAAAACTCTCGGGCTTAGCCAGACAGGCGGCGCTGGAGGAGGCGGCATTTACACGAGGGGCTTTCCACGGCCGCACCATCACGGCCTTTGTCAAAACAGACAACGACGACATACTGGCAAGGTACGGATGCCGCCGACATGCACGTTGGGGCGATATCAGCATAGCCAGCATTCCTTTGAACCAGTTGGCAGCACTCTCGCGCGAACCGTCAGTGCGACGCATAGAGGCTGGGGCTCATGCCACGCTCTGCGTCGATACAGCAGCTATGGCCGTCAATGTGTTGCCTGCGTATGAAGCCACTCCAAACCATTCGGCCTATACGGGGGATGGTGTCGTCATGGGATTGATGGATGTGGGGTTCGACTTGACGCACCCGACATTCTACGACCGCTCGACGACGCGCTACCGCATTCACGCACTCTGGGACCAGTTGTCGAAAGACACCATCGGCAGCATTCTGCCCGTTGGACGAGATTATATCGGGACGGAGGAACTGCTGGCTTACGGACAGACTACCGACGCTGAGTCGGAAACGCACGGCACCCTCACCCTGGGCATTGCGGCAGGAAGCGGCTACAACAGCCGCTATCGGGGTATCGCCTTCGACAGCGACATCTGTCTCGTGGCTAATGCTGTCAACTCCAACGCGAAGTACATTGACTCCACAGACATCTACAAATACACTACGGCAACCGACGTCTTGGGATTCAAATACCTCTTCGACTATGCCGACAGCCAGCAGAAACCCTGTGTAGTATCCTTCAGCGAAGGCTATCCACCGTATCTCGATCAGGACGACACCCTCCTTTCTGCCGTACTCGACAGTCTGACGGGACCAGGACACATCCTCGTGGCCGCTGCCGGCAATGAGAGCATTAACGACACGTGGTTTATCAAGACAGCTGAGCGGTCTGTGGCTGGTGCTTTCATACAAACGAACAAGAATCAGG
>JAEEGH010021880.1_pt1 | contig 13167 bp, 10 predicted proteins | sample 9134181 | NCBI WGS metagenome assembly JAEEGH01 (sample SAMN16246544, study PRJNA631951) | gut metagenome | biome: gut microbiome; feature: rumen; material: DP-attached | host: Bos | place: Iran: Karaj | collected 2018-10 | reverse complement strand
TATAGTTCATAACCTCCAAAGCCTCTCCTACAAATATGGCTTTATCGGTCTGTCTGCATTCCATATCGAATATTGCCGCCACGGTTTTGGCCAGTTTTTCCGCTTCTTCAAGATTCTCTGTGTTGATACCTATGTGACGAAGTTCAAATCCCAGCATCTTCTTTACCGCAGCCTTACATATGGCCGTAATCTCGTCATAGCATTCACCTTCGATAAGTTCTTTTTTTACCATCCATGTTCCGCCGCAGGCAAGCACTCTGTCAAAAGAAAGATAATCCGCAACATTTGATGTATTTATTCCGCCTGTCGGCATCCAGTAAAGATTCTTATACGGGCCGGCAAGTGCCTTAAGCATCGGAAGACCGCCGTTTGGCTCTGCAGGAAAAAACTTCACGGCCTCAAGACCCAGGGCCATTGCCTGCTCCATCTCGCCGGCTGTGGCTGTTCCGGGCAGCATACAAACGCCTTTGTCCAATACATATTTTGTTATCTCCGGATTGAATCCGGGACTTACGATAAAACTTACACCCGCTTCAATCGCTCTGTCTGCCTGTTCTTTTGTAAGGACCGTTCCCGCACCGACAAGCATCTCAGGCACTTCCCTTACTATGGCTTTTATGGCATCTTCCGCAGCTTCTGTTCTGAATGTTATCTCAGCCGCAGGAAGTCCGCCGGCAACCAGAGCCTTTGCCAAAGGTACAGCCTTAGAAGCATCCTCTATGGCTATCACGGGTATTATTCCTATATCATGTATCTTCTTAAGCAATCCGTTCATCACTACCTCCGCAACGTATTGTACTTTACAGTTTTCCTATGTTCCATACTACATCTTTTATAACAAAAAGACCATATACACATGGTTTTAACGCAACAGCTTCAACAAGCAGCACAAGTTTTACAATGTGTCCGCAAAAGCGCAAACTGTGTACGCCCTTTTATGTTGCAGTTTCTCGCATTTTTACGTAGAATATAAACATGAATGCAGATTATTTTACAAGTTACGATGACAGACAATATATGCAATCCTCGGATTTTGAGCTCTACTATTATCAGGATCTTAAGCCTGTTAAGAGGACGGGGCTGCATATGCATTCATACTATGAGTTCTATTTCTTTGTCGAAGGACATGCCGAGATAACCGTAGGTCAGCAGCAGTATGCATTAAGTTACGGCGATATCGTTATCATTCCCCCCAATGTATCTCACGGTGCATTTATCAAAGACTATAATGTCCCTTACAGGAGATTCGATTTATGGATAAGCATACCGTCCTATAACAGACTGATATCCCTAAGCAGAGATTTCGGATATGCCGTGGATACGGCAATAGCCAATGACAGCTATGTCATTCACGCCGACAGAATAACCTTTAAGAACATTGAGAATATGCTTTTCGGCATCCTCGAAGAGATGAAGTCCTATCATTTCGGTCGTTCCAGCCGTCTGGCACTTGACATTGCACAACTCGTTCTTACAATAAGTCGCACATCACACGAACAGTGTGAGAAGCAGAAGCTTAACAAAGACGATCTTTACGGCAGTATATGCAAATATATATACCAGAATATAGGCGAAGACTTATCGCTTGACAATATTGCGGAACATTTCTCTTTAAGCAAATCCTATATTTCTCATATATTCAAGGATAATACGGATGTTCCTCTGCACAGATACATAACTAAAGAAAGGCTCAAACTCTGCCGCGATGCAATCGCAGCAGGTGAGCCTATATCTCATGTTTACGGCACTTACGGCTTTGATGATTATTCAAGCTTTTATCGTGCCTTCAAAAAAGAATTCGGTATTTCTCCCAAAGAACTCTGATTCCCAAATGCAGCCTTTTTAGTACTTAAGTGGTGATGTCCAATACTTCTGTCCGTACAGATCCGTGAAGCAATATGTCATAAGTGCGGTTCCCGAACCGACATCCGTATTGCTTATTAACATATCCTTCATATCCTTCTCTACGGTCATAGTCTCTCCGAGATAATAGCTGTCATCATAAGCCTTGTCATAGCTGTAATGGTCGCAGATGAAATCTATCTCATCTCCCTTTTCAAGTTCCGTCAGATTCTTGGCTATCGTATCGGTCTCTCCCTCTACATAGTCAAAACATGCACCGGCAATATATCCGTTCTCATTCTCATCCGTAAACACTATTATAAGATTGCATCTTACACCGTTAAGTTCACAGGGTACGCGTCCCGAGATAATATAATCATTCTCATCCCCCTGGGTATCAAGATGATAATATGCCACGGGCTGACCCTCTATCGACAACCATGTTCTGTCCGTAGGAGCCAAAAGATTACCCTCTTCATCATACTCAAATACATTATCAAGACCGAGATCTATATATCCCGTTCCGTCATCATAAAAGGCATTGAGCTCAAGATCTCTTACAAGAGCCCACTGCTCATCGCTTAATGTAATAACGGTATCGCCGTATTCATTGGCTGTCCATATTATCGAATTCTCATCAAAGTGATTTGATGCAATGTATTCCGATGCGGCATCTATATCGAGGCTTCTGCCTAAGAATGCCGTATTGGCTGCCGAAAGTCCGGATATGGAACTGAAGTCGCTTCCCATGAATGATGTAAGCAGCTGTCCTATCATCGCTGCCGAATCAAGCGAACTGCTGCCCGATCCCGTCATATCCCCGAACAGAGATCCAGTCGGAGCCGATGTGCCGCCTGCTGCCACCTGACCTGCTACACCGAGGGATGCAAAACTCTGAATACACTTCGAATACTCTTCATCCATACCAATGGCTTCATATGTATCCACCATGGAATCAACCTTGGATGCCTTCTTATAAGGGAAGTATATTGAAAGACCGTATGCGTTGGTCATACTGCTGCCGGTCTTGTTGTATTTTACACATCCGAGTAATGCTTCAGCCAAAGCCTTACCTTCATCAGTACCCATCCTCTGAGCGAAGTCTATAAGGTCAACCTGATCTATCTTTGAAGAAGTCGCAAATTCTCTTGTATTGCCTCTTGCACTTGATACTGTCGCATATTCCTTATTCTGTATCATATCCGACGTATCTTTTGAGAATGCCGCAAGTTCCGAAGGTACGGTCGCCTCAAGCTCGGCAAGATCTATAAGTGAAAGTGTGGTCTTCTGTCCCTGTGCACTCCTTGCGCATGCATCCGTGAATGTATCTATGATATTCTTGCCTATCTCGGTTGTAGGCATGGAGGTATCGGCATTAAGCTTGCTTAACCAGTCCGTATAGTACCATCCTATACCGGGCTCAGTCTCCTCGGAAGCAATCATATAATCGCTGTAGTTGGATACCACAAGTGCAGTCTCCACGGTAGCCATAAGACAAGCGTCAAATCCCACGAAGTCGAATGTAACGCCGCTTGCCTTCAATGCCTTGTTGATGCCCGACAATGACATCGAACCCGAAGATGCATACTTCTCGTCATATCCGTAACCGCCGGTAGAACCACCGCCGTGATCCCACATGATAAGTTCATATCTTTCCGCCGGGAATTTGCCTGCCGCGTACTTAATAAATCCCGTAAGTGTATCGGGTGCGGTCATTGCCGCCTGGCCCAGATTGTCTTCAAGGCATAAGAGTTTTCCGCCCTTCACCTGATATATCTGATTGACGGAACTGCTTATAACATTGTTCTGCCATTTTTTACATCCGCCGGTATATATGATGAGATTTATATTGTCTCCGACATTGGCCGCAAGCATCTCCTGCAAATCTTTCGATGCCATCGCGGATCTGCTCTCAAGATCGGTACCGCACATATATATCATTATGGTCACTTCATCATCGCCGTTACCCTCAATGATAGTACGCTTTTCTCTTGCGCCCTCTGCAACCGATGTATCAAGCACGCCCGTATTGGCCTTGCCGCTCCATGCGGAAGAAGCGTTACCCGTATATACGGATCCTCCGCCCAATAAAGAACCCAAAAGCGAGCTTCCGCCGCCGGTAGAAGTCGTTGTCTGGTTGCTCTGAACCGAATATCCGGGATCCTGATAAGTGTCAGTTCCGCCACCTCCTAATAAAGCGCCGATACCGCCACCGCCGCCGAGAAGTATCACAGCCGCGATTATTATGAGCATAAGCGGACTTCTTCCGCCGCCCCTTGTCACATTTCCGCCGCCGGAACCCGTACTTCCCGAACTGTATCCGCCTGTACCGACGGGACCCGTTCCAAGGCCTTCACCTCTCTTATGAACGCCGGCTCCTCCTTCGGTCACATTTTTCTTTCTGCTAAGCGGTCTGTCTGCCATCTTATCACTCCTTACACTCTGTTAATCTTCAAACACTATAATCATATCTGGAGCTTCTTTGGTTGCTCTCTCACACATCTTTTTAAAGTTTCTCATATACTTTCCCAAAATAGCCTCTGCTTCGGCACAGCCGGTAAAATATATGCTCCATTTCCTTCCCTGATCCGTGAATACGTCATACAATGCATCCAGGGTGCCTCCGTAATATTCTGGCAGAGGCAGAGCCTCTCTTAACACATCCTGGAACTCATCCACCGAATATATTCTTGCCAGGTCTATCTTATACTGAAATTCGTCGTTCATATTCTCTCCCGCGTAATTATCATTCTTCGCCGTAAAGCAGGGTAAATGTTGCGTAATGATCGCTCGTATAATATATCAGTCCGTCATTGGAATATATTATTCTCTTTGCTCCGCGCTTTCTTTTACCCAAAGTGTCTATATCGCATTCCCTATACTCTCTCCCTTCCTTTTCGGGCAACAGGCCTTCATAGTTACCGAAGTAATCTCCGCCTATACACTTACCCGGAGCATAGGGTTCAAGCGAACCGCCTTCCCATCCTAACTTCTCGGCCTGCTTCTTTGTAATGAAATTCCCGGGCAGTCTGCCGAATTCATTAAGATAAGCCGCAACATCCGCAGCGGATGTGTAAGTTCCGTCCACTCTGACACTTACACCTGTCTGTGCCGTATCGCCGGCCGACTCCGATGCAGCCTCTTCACCTTCAGATACCGTCTCAGCCTCGGTTGTCTCAAGCATTACCGGCTCTACGAGTTCTATATGCTCAGCGGGTTCTTTATCCGTCTTTCCGCATGCCGCAAGCGTTATGCAGATAATCGCAAGCAATATCGATAATTTACGCATTATTATTTTTCTCCTTGCGCTCCGTTTTGGAATAAAGGAAACGATCAATCGGAGTCTTCATCTTAAGGGATGACTCCACAATATAATGAGCTGCTTTATCTTTCTTTGTTATCGTATTCATCGAGCCCTTTAGAATTGCGCCTCTGATAAATCCTATTATCGCTCCGACTATCAAAGAAGCCGCTATTCCTTTTGACGTAATATCGTGACTTCCAAACGCTATTACAAGTCCCGCAAGTATTGCAAATGACACAAGCGTGCCGAGCGCAACCTGAAGCCAGTATTTGCCTTTATCTACGGGCAATGCGCCGACCATCTTACCGGACTGACCGTTAACGGCAAACTGATACGTCTTGCCTTCAAAAGAACCGGACATCATCCAGACGGGAAGCATTGCATACTCAGACTTTCCGTTGGAAAGATTGATACTCTCCGCCTTCTGTGTCACACCGTCGTAATCCTTAACGGCTTCTCGCATCTTATCCCTGAACGTGTTCTGTACCCTCGTATTTGCACGGGGCTCGCTGTCTTTGCTTGTTACATCGTATTTATCGGCAAGGTATCCGGCAAAATACGCAGCATCATATGCAACGGCCTTTGTTGTATCATAGGGCTCAAGTGATTCCATCGTTGCATCATCCATCTGTGTTGCCGCATCAACCGGAATACGGACAAAATCCATCTCGCCGCTTCTTTTTAAGTTATAGTAATCCTTTTTTACATAGTCTGCCTTTGCATCCGACCATTTCTTCTCTTTATAGGCATCGAAATTCACAAATCCGTCTGCATGACAGCTGAAAAGCCAGAACGGAACATACAGTCCCGTTATATTGTCTATTCTGTTACCGTTTGCAAAATTGGCCGGCAGAAGTTTCTTACCTTTAATAAACTCTTTAAGCTTACTCTTGGCAGTCTCCTTATCCACGGCAAAAGGAACAACAAGATCCGGCTTATATGCGCCTTCAAAGGCCTGTTCAACAATGGCCTGATTGCCGCAGTACGGACATTCCGTTGCCGCCGTAAGTTCGGTAGCCACCATCTCGGCATTACATGAAGGACATACATATCCTCTTATCTTGCCCGATTCATCCGTAAGCATTCCCTGAGTTACATGCTCCCACGAAAGAGACGAACCGCTGCCGTTTTCTTTCTCCGCTTCTTCTGCCGCTTTGACCATCTCCATATCAAAGCTGGCTCCGCAGTACTCACAGGTCATCTCACCCGTCTTACCGCTGAAATTCAGTTCCGCTCCGCAACCGGGACACTTGAAATTGGTCACCTCACTCATCGTACCCTCCTTCATAATCATCATAATACTCTTCGTCGTTGTCATAATCCGAATAGTCTTCTATATACCCGCCGTCTTCATCGTAATATTCCTCTTCCGGCTCATCATACTCTTCATATTCCTCAATACGCCTTGAACCTTTCTTTTCCTTAACCTTAACGAACAGGCGAATAAAGCGTGTATGGTATACGATAAAAATCGCGGTCACCAGGAATAAATGTGCAAAAAACGTACTCACCAATACTCCGTTTGATCTTAACAGATACTTGGTCGAAAAGCCGTACAGACACATAATTGCGGTATTCGCAAGTCCAAGGAGCAAAAGCGGCATATTGTGAGATGCGTTTTTGATGGTTGTAACAAAGTCTTTAAAGGACGAATCGAAATATGCGTATCTTCCGACCATAAGACCCAGGAAATATATGATAAAACCATCGTAATTATTATTCTCGTATATGAACTTTATATACATAAAGATCAGGATTATATATAACATGCCTATCAGCCTGACCGAACCTTTCTGCTGTGTCGTGACATTGCGAAGCGGCACGTACACCCTGTCAAAGGCCGAATTGATCACACATGACAATATAATCATCACCAGCAAAAGCATGTCCGAATGCTCCGCCCAGAAGTCATGGAAAGCGCCCTCCGTTACAAAACGCTCTATTATGTAATATGCAGATAAAAACGAAAGAATCGACGTGGCCGAAAATATCATCTCATAATATCTCTCGGTCAGATTATAGGCCCTTGCCGCAAACGCTCTCTGTCTGGCTGCTTTACTGCGTCCCTTCGCATAGCTTTTGGCGCTGATGATAATGATGATGACCGATACCATCGTGCACACAAGTGCAAGTCCCAAAAACTTAAGCATCTTTGATGCCACAAGATAATGTGAAAAATAGTCTGAAAGTGTCATAAATCTCTTTTCCCATGCAAAATTCTGTCTTGCAAATTATACTCCTTCTTACCTCTATACACAAGTCTGAGGCTGTTTACAAACAGCGTATAAAGGTCGTATATCATACATAAAAATAACAAAAACTGGATATTGAAAGCATAATGATATATAATAGATAATTAAGTATGTAACAAAGACAATACAGGGATATTATCAGGGGGTATTTTCTTTGAGTTCCACAATCGATTTAACTTCCATATATACAACCAATCTGCTCGGCTGCCTTATGATGCTGGTTTTGCTTATCTGTAAGGGCTGGAAGATCCATTCGCGCAAGCTTACCAGTACTATTTTGCTTATTATGATACTGTCGGCACTGACAGGCTGCATACTTGATCCGATCGTATTCTATGCGGACGGCAAGCCGGGCGAATTTAACTATTTCATCGTATATGCGGGTAATTTCATACTTTATCTGCTTAACATCATCGTAGGTCCCAGCTTTGTTACAATCGTATATAATTACATCAACGAACGTATATCCAAGCTGCATATCAACATCATATATATATTGTGTACATTCGAAACACTGTTGCTTTTCATCAATCTTATTGTTCCGATAGTTTTCAGTGTCGATGACAATAACGTATATTGCAGACATGCCTTCTACTGGGTATATGCGTTTGCTGAGGTTCTTTTGATCTGTGACGGTCTCGTTATATATTTCAACGCCGTTCGCAAAGGAAGGGCAAGACAGTACTATCCCATGTGGGTATTCATTGTTCCTCTTGCCGTAGGATCGCTTATTCAGTCGTTCTCTTACGGAGTATCGCTTTTATGGCCCTGTGTCGGAATATCCGTATGCAGCATAGTTGTCAGCCTTAAGAACGAGGGTATTATCACCGACAATCTTACCGGTGTATTTAACCGCGCATATCTTGATTCCGTTAAGGCAACTTTACGTAAGAGCCATTCGGGTAACTTCTCGGCTCTTATGCTTGATATAGACGGCTTTAAGCAGATCAATGAGAAGTACGGTCATTCCGAAGGAGATGAGGTACTTATCGAATTTGCGGACATCTTAACCGATACCGTCAGATCTTCTGCAGCCGTTATCCGTATTGTCGGCGACAGATTCTTTATATTGCTTGATTCATTTTCGGATGATGTTCTTTCGGATTGCAGACTTGCGGTTATGAATGCCATAGAGGAATACAACCGCACTTCAGACAAGCCTTATTCAATCTCCGTTTCAATCGGAAGCAATAATTTCAATCTCAAAGAGTGTGATATCAACGAATTGCTGGATTCCTTCGACAAGATAATGACAGCGGTCAAGTACGGATATGAATCCCCTGTCTTAAAAGAACTTGAAGAGAACAATCTGTATCCCGGAGTGGTGATATAATGGCTTTGTGTGACGAATGTGCCTATAACGAATATGATGAAACGGACGAGGAATGGTACTGCTCCGTTGATATGGACGAAGATGATTACTTTCGTTTCATATCAGGCGGGACCAAGGATTGTCCGTTTTTCAAAAACGGCGATGAATACGCCGTCGTCCGACATCAGATTTAATCAATCCCGTAAAGCTTCCTTTTACGGTCAATCATCTGTTCCGTATTTTCCAGATATAACTTTAGATCCTTATGTGTATCGCAGCGCTCTATACGTACGCTGTTATCGTCCTGTACATACACGCGTTTAGAGACCGTTCCGGCACCGCACGCAACGATATCCTGCACTTCTTCCATCATAAGAATATTGTATATTCCCGCCTTGCCGTCTTCAGCATATCCGGTATTCTCAAGATTACCCCTGATGTTCTTCTGTCTGTACAGGTAATATGGGAAAAGGCCGATGCGTGCCGCCGTCTGCTCGGTAAGTCTCATGGCTTCCTCATAATCTATACCGTCATTTCGTAACATGACATCACTGTCACCTATCTTCTTATTCTCAAGCAAAAGCTCCGCCAGCTTGCTGCCTCTTTTAACCGCAAGAGAATGAACGGTAAGATCATTCGGCTTAAGTTCCTCAATCTTATCAAGTGTATACTTAATGTCATCTATATTCTCACCCGGAAGTCCCAGGATTATATCCATATTGATATTGTCAAATCCCACTTCCCTGGCAAGATAAAAAGCCTCTATAGTCTCAGCCGCCGTAGCCTTTCTTCCGATAAGCTTAAGCGTATCCTCATTGAATGTCTGTGGATTGACGGATATCCTGTCTACCCCCATCTGTCTAAGCACCGTAAGCTTCTCTCTGTCAATAGAGTCTGCTCTTCCCGCCTCAACGGTGAATTCCTTTATATTGCTTAAATCTATCTTCTCATGTACATAACCGATAAGATCTTTAAGCCTTTCGGTACTTAATGTCGTAGGCGTTCCTCCGCCTATGTATACGCTGTCAAGTCTTCTTCCCGCAAAAGAACCGGCAACAAAATCCAATTCCTTTTTTACAGCATCTATATAGCTGTCGACCGCCCCTCTGTGTGCGGCAATCGGATATGACATGAACGAACAGTAAAGGCACGTACTCGGACAAAAAGGAATGCCGATATAAAGGCTGTAACCCTTTTCATCCGCACCTATATTCTTTATTATCTGTCTTTCCCTTGTCGCAATATCCGTAGCGAGCTTCGCCTTTATATCGGAACAGAGATAAAAGTCTTTCATGTATCCGACTGCGGCGTCCTCACTCATGCCCTCATCAAGGCATGTCATTGCAAGCTTCGTGGGCCTTATACCCGTAAGCGTTCCCCACGGAAGCTCCTGTCCCGTATATTCTGACAATGCTCTGTATAAACTTCGCTTAAGTTCGCTCTTATACGCCGCTCTGTCTTTTGAAAGCGAATCAGAGACTGCGACTTCTTTAACAATCCCCTCAGTACCGTCTGAGTCTATGCCTGTCTTTATCTTATCCATTCCCGCATACACGTAAAACTCCGGCATGTTACTGTCGGAGTTTAAATTTTCATCATTAAGCACTACCTTAATATCCTCTGCCGGATAGAATGCCTTTATCAATGAATGTATATCATATGAGTAGCTTTCTTCGTTAATCTTAACGCAAATCACTGTCTATTCCTCTTCGGAGAAGTTCCTTATTCCCTGACCGAGCATTGACTCATGTGCCGCAGTCACCGCTCTTACCTCTTCTTCGGCTTCCGCAAATATCTTGGCAATCTGCGGATCAAACTGTGTACCGGCGCCCTCTGTTATAATGCTCATGGCCTTTTCAAAAGTAAACGGCTCTTTGTAACTTCTCTTTGATACAAGTGCATCAAAAACATCGGCGACCGCCATTATACGTGCCGAAAGAGGTATCTCCTCTCCCGCCTTGCCGCTCGGATAACCCGTGCCGTCCCATCTCTCATGATGGTATGTCGCCAGGTTCTTGGCTTCCTTAAGATAGCCGCTGTCGGATACCAGTGACATCGCACTTGCTATCACCTTGCTTCCGGCAGTCGTATGACTCTTCATTATGGCAAACTCTTCGTCCGTAAGCCTGCCCGGCTTATTAAGTATGGTGTCTGAAACCATTATCTTGCCCACATCATGCAAAGGCGCGGAATTGGCCACATCCTCAATAAATTCATCGGTCAGCTGATCAGCATATATACCTTTCTCCCTCATCTTATTCATGATGAGCCTTACATATGCCGCCGTCTTACGCACATGGTCACCCGTATTCTTATCTCTGCTCTCGACCATATCCGCCAGAACATAGATAAGACCGTTCTGCATATGGGCAATCTCTTCACCCTTAGCTTCCACATCCTCAAGATAACCTACGGTCTCGGCAATTGTCTTGGACAATGAATCATACAGATTCTCTATCTCATCACCCGTTGAAATCTCAAGATGCTGCAGTCTCTCCACACTTATCTCTCTTGCTTCCTCACTGTCATAAGCAAACTTCCTTGCTGACGCAGTCATGGCGGTAATCGGATAAATCAGATGATAATCCACAAGCCATATACAAAGCGCAAGTATGAATATATAGAATCCCATGAACAATGAGAATACCTTGGCCATATAGTTAAGTGTGGATATTCTGATATCCTCGACTTTTATGTCCGCACCGGCGTAGCATACAACCTTGCCCGAAGAATCATATATGGGATCCAGTACCGTCAAAAGCTTTCCATACTGAGTATCGTCAAGTATGGGATCAACTTCTCCTCCGGCAATTAAAACAGACTTATAAGGTCTTATATATTCTTCATACTCTATAATTGCACCGGGATGCTGACCTTCGACATCATTCGTATTAAGGTCGAATATGACCTCAACACCGTCTTCCAAAAACTTGTATACATACAGGTATTCAATATCAGGATTGCCTTTTCTGATTCCGTCAAGCTTATTCCTGACAGCAAGATAATCCGGAGATGATTTTCCTTTTCCGACATTGATATACTCATCAATCTTCTTCGTATCGATGAGATTGCCGGCAAGCTTCGCTGCGCAGGTACAGCTGTATGTATACTGATTCATCGCAAAATTCTGGAACAGTATATAACTGATTATCGTCGTGAATACGGCTACACATACCATGATTACGGAAATGATGGCGATAATCTTGCCTCTTAATGAGAACGATCTGGTATTGCTCTTTTTTACGGCTGCAATTGCTTCGTCGGAAAGAGGTGCCTGTCTCCATCCCGTAAGCCACAGTCCCGGCTTAAGCTTCTCAGGAATTGATTTTATTATGAAAAATGCCAGAACTACGGTAATCGCTTTATCTATGATATCTATAACAATATCCGAAGTGAACTGAGCCCAGAACACATTCATGCTTCCACTCTCTAAAAGCCTGCGCGCAAAGGGAGCGCTTATACCTTCACCCATTCCGAAACCGTAAAGGATATAAGTAAGAATCGAGCCCAATCCTCCGCCTATCAAGGCATATACCGGAATTGTAATAAGCGCTTTGCCGAACTTTTTGTAATAGCCCTTCCTGCCGAAATATGTTCCGCATGCGGCTATCATTGTCGAAAGAACAACATAGTATGCATTACCGGGATTGCCCTGCATATTGATGATATTGTTGAGATATCCGACTGCGATGCCGGGTAGATATCCTCCGAGCACGGCAGCCATAAGCGTTCCGACATTATCAAGGTATAACGGAACCCCATAATATGACGCAAGTCTCGGAAGCAGGAAATTAATCAGAATTGCCGTTGCAAAAAACAACATCTGAAAAACAAGATACTTGTCACTCTGAAAATCTACTGTCTTTTTGTTACTGTCCTTGTACATAAACTCCTCCCCAATAACCCTTCATAATATAATACCACAAAAAAAGCCCGACGAAAATGTCGGGCTTGCAATATCATCTCGGCCAGAAAGGATTGTAATCCTTCTCATGTCCTATTGTAGTCTGATCACCGTGACCCGGATATACCGAAGTATCATCCGGAAGAGCGGCCAGTTTCGTCTCTATGGAGTGAGTAAGTTCGCTCATGCTGCCCGTAGGCAAATCCGTACGTCCTACACTTTCGGCAAAAAGAGTGTCTCCGCTTATAAGTATGTTATCATCGATAAAGTAATAACAGCACGATCCGTGTGTATGACCGGGAGTTGCAAGTACCTGTATCTTAAAGCCGTTTAATTCAAGTACATCCATGTCTTTGACATAATTATTGACCTTGACTGTACAGGCACGTCCCGCAGCTTCGGATGAATTCAAAACCGCACTCTCCATCACGTCCTGTTCCAGATCAAGCGCATATACGGGTGCGCTTGTAAGACTTCTTAACTTTGAACATCCCCATATATGATCAAAATGACCGTGCGTAATGAGAATGTGCGTCACTTTAAAGCCTTTGCT
>JAEEGH010021876.1_pt1 | contig 13167 bp, 13 predicted proteins | sample 9134181 | NCBI WGS metagenome assembly JAEEGH01 (sample SAMN16246544, study PRJNA631951) | gut metagenome | biome: gut microbiome; feature: rumen; material: DP-attached | host: Bos | place: Iran: Karaj | collected 2018-10 | reverse complement strand
AGGAAAAGTCTATGGCGTCTCCAAACTTGCCCGCATCGTGGACTGCTTTGCCCGCCGCCTACAACTGCAGGAGCGCCTCACCCAGCAGATTGCATCGTATGTCAAGGAAAAGATTGACGCCGAAGGCGTTGGCGTGGTCATGGAATGCCATCACCTCTGCATGATGATGCGCGGCGTCGAAAAGCAGAACAGCTGCATGGTCACATCCGCCATGCAGGGCTCCTTCCTCCGTTCCGCCGCCACCCGCAACGAATTCCTCAGGCTCATCCACCGTTCGGACACGTAACATCCTTCCATGCAAACAGATCCCCTCTTCCATAAACGTGGCCTCAGCTGGTACGTCATCGTCGCCGCCGTCTTCCTCCTCCGCTCGTTCCTTTGGTTCAATGCGGAATTATGGTATGACGAAGTCCTAACCCTCTCACGCTTCGTCTTCAACAGCCATGACGGTTCGCTTCTGAATGTCTTTCGCGACTATCCCATCGCCAACAACCACATGCTATCAACCGCCGTTTACTGGATCTGGACGCATCTTGTCGGCTTGCCGGACGAAGCTATCCTGCGCATTCCCTCCATCGTTGGCGGACTTGCGACCATCGCCATCGTCATGCGACATTGGCGGAAATTTATCGGCGACTGCCTCGCCACCGTCGGCGGCCTCATGCTCGCCATCAGCCCTGTTTTTACGGCATACGCCTATCAAGTCCGCGGCTATTCACTCACATTCCTGCTGGCCGCTGTCGCCGTATCTGGCGTATTCGAAATCCTTTACGGTAACCGTTCTCGTGGACAACTGCTTATCGCCGTCGCCTCGCTTCTGTTACCGCTTGTCATGCCGACGAATGCCATTCTGGCCCCCGCCCTCCTGCTCGTTATCGCCGCATGCCATTGGAAAAACAAACGCGGCATGAAAACTATCATTCTCGACGCTTTGCCGACCATCATCGCAACGGCTTTAGGCGCAGGATATTATCTGACCATCTGGGAGCAGTTCAAGCGTGTCATCGCCGAACCGGACGGATGGTCCTCCGCCACGATGGTCGCGGGAAACGTCCTGCTCGCCGCCATCGCCCATACCGCACTCCTGCCGCTGTTTTTCTTCCCGAAACGGAAGCCGCAAGATGGTGAAACGACGGAAGATAATGAGCCAAATCTTCTTTGCTTCGCCGTCTCCACCGTCGCGGCCTGCGCCTTGCTCGTGATCCTTTCCCTACTTGCCTCCCGCTCAGGCCACGCCCCGTTCCCGCGCGTCTTTCTCGTCTTCTGCCTGCCGATGACCGCCGCCGTGCTCGCCTTCGCCAAATCACGCGGCCTCCATCGGTCGTTCACGTTCGCGACGCTTGCCGTCGTCGTCCTCTGCAACGGCATTCTCTGGGAGCGTTTCGCCACCAGCATCACCGACTACCAGCTCGCCCACAACCACGTACCTGATAATCTGTTGCAGCAATATTACCGCGGCTGCACGGAGCTCCGTGACATGTCGCGTTCCAATCTTGAAAACAAGCAGTCGCTTTTCATCGTGACGGATGCCTACGACATCATGTCGTTCCGTTTCTACTGGAATCTTCAGGAGCTTCCCCCGCAGTCCGTCGCAGGCATCAACGAACTACCGCAGGATTTCTGGAAGTTGTTCTCGAACAGCGGCCTGCAGCTTCGCGCCTTCGCGAAATCTCCTGAACAGGCGGCGGATTTCTTCCAAAAGGCGGGCTTCGGCGAAAAAGACGCCTTATTGCCAAAACTTGAAACCGTCGCCGCCATGCCGCCCAATTCCCTCCGCAAACTCTACAAGCTCCGTGACTGACAGTGTTTGGCAAAACGCGTGGTAGCAAGGCCGTCTCGGCCTTGTCGTGGTAGCGAGGCCGTCTCGGCCTTGTCCAAAATAAACAACTATTTTCTTGAGCAATGTCAACTTTGTGGGAATAGAAACGTGGCTTCAGCGTCATTTCTGCAAGTTGTAAGATGTATTTTTGTTAAATATATGGGAATATTAACCAATTTGTTATCATTCCCATATTTTTATCAAAAAAATACTAATCCACGCATTCTCAACCAAATCGTTGACCGATTTTCTCAAGATAGTCCTGCACAATGGAAAAGGCGTATGTGCGTTCCTGTAGTCTGCCGCAGAAATTGGCGTATGCAGCCGGCCCAATATGACCAACTGTTCCAAAGTGCCTTGCAAGGCATTCCAATGCCTCTTTGAAGTATGGTGAGGCAAAATCCTCTTCCGTAGTCTCATCGACAACAGAATCCACGCCATTCAGATAGTTTTGCAAAACAAAAACAAGGTCATAAACGTCCTTGCCGTTCCTCCTGCCATCATAGGCAAGTGCTTTCAGCGGGATATAGGCGGCAGGCCTGCACACATTGATGATTTCCTCTTGAATGTCACCGTCTTGCGACACACTTCGGATTTTTATTTTCATGGGATCTTTGAGAGCAAGTCCCAGTCCTTTTGTCTGAATGGCGGAAATCTCCTCTGTCATCCTGTGCATCAGAGAATTATCCGGCCCTGCATAGGTCGTTGTCAAAAAATCAATGACAACAGCATCCGCATCTGTCCCCTTCACAAATGAATGAAGCCGCTTATTTCCATGCTCGTTAAGCCTGTTTTGATATCCCGCTTCCTTGAGAATCTTTCCGATGCTCTTGTACTTCTCCGTGTCAGACAGTGCAATGGAGACGCCAAAATCAATGTCCATTGTACCACAATGTGAGGAGATACTGTAATCCAACGTACCTTTTGGAGCAGTGATATATCTTGGTGCTAGCCCGCCAATAAGGACCAGGTAATCCCTGTATTCGCCTAGGCGTCCCCAGATGTCCAGAAGCGCCGTTTCCACTTTTTGCGTCAGGATATTGTTGTAGTCATGTATGGATGTATTGAAATCCGGCATCGTTACTTACTCCATTTCAAGAGGTTTTCACGCAGATAGTCTGCCTGGTCTCCACTTCGCCCAGGCATTTTCTTCAAATCAAGATAAAGTTGGATGTCGGAAACGACAGGAAACCTATCAATGTTATTCTTACCGACAAAAACTCCAGGATTAGGCGGAACATATAGAACGACATTACCATCCCTCTCTACGGGATGAAGGCCAGGTAAATCTTTCAATGGTCCGGAGACATAGGCCTTCACAACTGAAGGCTCCATGTAAGGGCAACGCAGATACGCTCCACATGGTCCCGTCATGGCAAACTCTGAAGTTTTACCTACGAGAACATGCGCGAGTTTATCCATTCCCTCGCGTACTTGCCTGAAAGCCATTGCATACTCCTGCTTCCAAATATAGCGATCGAAACGGTAGACAGCAGACCAGTCGTCCAACATCTGATCCGGAGCTTGGAGACAGTAACCTTTTCTCTGTTGCCGTATGTATCCCGCATCTAGCATGCGCTTGACGACAATTGAGACATACGCCCGAGTCAGTCCAGATGCCGAAGCCAATTCCACCTGTTGCCAAATTCGTTCAGGTTCCTTGAAGAAGAGTCTTGGAATAATCGAAGCTTTTCCAACAAATGCACTACCCGCATTTCCTTTTCTTTCAACTGTCCTTGCTGTTGGTGCATGGACGATATAGATGAATCCAGGAAACCGTATTCGCGAATATCCTTCTGGTGAGAAGAAATTGACTCCATCGACATCAAGGGAATCAATCAGTTGCTGCGAAATGTGCGGAGAAACGAAGAGTAATTGGCCGCCTTTGGACAGCGCGTCAGACATTTCCCGCATTTTATTTGAGACAAATTCAACATTCAAGACAGCTCGGAAAAATATGCTCACGGGAATTCCCGAAAGGCTAACGAAGCTGCCTTTATTTCGAGCACGCCGATTGAAGCGACCTGTCAGCCCATTTTCAGCGAAGGTCTGCTTCAACGAATTTTCTAATATCTCTATTTGTGTCTGAGAGTTCATGTTTCATCTCCTTTTGGCAATTTTTTATTAAATATATGGGTATTATTGTTTATTGCAAATTTTACCCATATATTTGACATAATCAACCTGAAAAAAAGTCTCCCATGATTGTTTTTGAAAGGTCGCATGCGATTTGTATTCCTATTCCTGAAAATTGTTAGAACTACCACTTTTCAGGAATAGAGAGCTAGATATGCACCTTGCTGCCAAAACTTGAAACCGTCGCCGCCATGCCGCCCAATTCCCTCCGCAAGCTCTACAAGCTCCGTGACTGACGGAATTCCATGCATGGCCATTCGGAAAGAAGCAAACGCCGTGGCTGCGATATTAACAGCCTTATTTCGGTGAAGCAGAAATAATATTTCCCATTTTACCCTTACCTTTTTGTGCTACATCCATCATTTTGAATGTGTCAAACGCCATATTGCAGGGATTCCAACGCACTTTGCTTGTCATAAGCAGATAAATTTATTGTATTTTAATGAATATTTTTAATATTTATTTGAAAATTTTAAAAAGCGCATTAGATTATATATATCTATTCAAAATGCATAATATAGCTCAATTGGCATACGGCTTTTATTCAATTTGAATATCAAAGCAATGCCGTTCGTATTAAAACAATGTCAAATTCATGGAGATGATGGAATGAATGAAGACATAATGCCCCAAGATTTCACAACGGCGGTAAAGGATATCAAGCTTGCAATCCTACAGGCCCGCGCTCGTGCCGCGCAACTATCGAATGTCGAGTCGTTGAAACTCTACTTCTACGTTGGCGGCTATATCTCGAAGAAGACACGCTCCGCCAAATGGGGCACTGGCGCCATTGACGCGCTTTCCAAGCGGCTTCAAATAGAACTGCCTGGACTGAGGGGATTTTCCGCAGCAAGTATGAAGTATATGCGTATATTCTTCGATGAATGGATGAATTGGTTTGAGATTCGTCACTTGCCAAGTGACGGAATTGATCTTGCACCAATTCGTCACTTGGCAAGTGACGAATTGACACCTGAAATGTACAAGGCTTTTTTATCCATAGGCTTTACCCATCACAGGGAGATTCTCAATAAATGTCATGATTTCGATGAGCGTTGGTACTACATATTGGAGTGCGCTCGTCAAAAATGGACTGTCGAAATACTTCTCCATCATCTCCGTGCTGACGACTACCACCACATCGGAGCACTTCCCAACAACTTCGAGAAGACACTTTCACCTATGGCACTTGCCACTCGCGCCGTGCACGCATTTCGTGATGAGTATCTTCTCGATCTTATCAATCTTGACAATGTCGATGCGGCAAAAGATGAAGACATTGATGAACGCGTTCTTTCCAAGGCACTTGTCACAGATGTGGAGAAGACGATCCAAGCTCTCGGCGGTGACGATTTTTGCTTCATGGGACGTGAAAAACGCTTGATTTACTCCAATGAGGAGTTCTTTATAGACCTTCTCTTTTTCCACAGGGGATTGCAGGCGCTTGTAGCAGTGGAACTTAAGATGGGTAAATTTCGCCCATCATATCTCGGACAGCTCGAATTCTACCTTTCAGCACTGGATGAACTTGTCCGCAAGCCAAACGAAAATCCGTCTATCGGACTTCTTCTCTGTGAAAAGATGAACAAAGGCGTGGTCGAATTCGCCGTCCGAGACAAGTCAAAGCCGCTCGGCATCGCAACTTACCAGACCTTGCATGACATTCCAAAGCAGTACCAGACGCTTACGCCTGTCATTGAAGGTGTCCGTCGCGTATTGGCGGAAAATGCGGCCGCAGAGCGAAAGTAGCTTGAAATGGAAAAAACTCACCAGATACACGATGAAAATCAATACCGTGGTTTATAACTACAAGCCTTTGCAAAATCCCCAAAACAACGTCTTTTCCTTGATGAAATGACACCTTTCCTGCCATGTAACACCTACTCCGTCTTATATATCCAATTTCCCAAACTATTAATATAATATAACTTCTTCTGGTTGTCGATTACCTTATAAATATCAGCACTGCAATATTTTATTTCAGAAAAACAAGGTTTCAGGATAAACTCGCCCTTGGTGTTTATCAATCCGCACTTGTGATTACGACCATCCAATACGGGAGCACAGTCTGCATGAAATTTCTCGACTTTCTTGAATTGAGGGGGAATAACGAATTCACCTTCTTTATTAATGAAACCAATTTTTGTTGATTTTTTGGTGATTGCTACCGCCGCAAGCCCCTCCGAGAACTCCCATGCATCATTAAATTTGAGACTAATTACATAATTGCCTTTTTGATTTATATAACCGCATTTTCCATTGGGCTCGGCCTCACGAACTGGAGCCAAATCTTCTGAAAAAGAACGAACTTCGGTAAAAATGAAAGGAATGGCAATTTCCCCAGACGTATTGAGAAAACCAGACAACATCGCCCCACTCTTCATCCACATACTTGCTGCCAGCAATCCTTGGCTAACTTCTTGGTAAAAACAATATTCTGTTTGCGGGGCAATCATCCAGTCGCCTGTCCTTGAAATCAGTCCACATGTCGGCGTTGAAATCTGTCTGTTTGTCGTCATATTTGGGGGACGTGTTAAGCATGCGAACCCTTCATGAAAACCAGAGGTGATAATATTTTCCTTACATTCGAAAAAACACTTGTTATCAAGATTGAAAAATCCTTTTCCCCATGAGAAGAAAGATTTCTCTCTTACGTTATTGACATCTTCATGGCAGAAGGGCACTACAATGTCATTGTTTGAATCAATGAAACCGTAAGCTCCATTTAGCCGCGCCACGGCAAGTCCTTCAGTCGAATGAGTCCCGTATTCATACGTCGGAGGGATTATTTCATTTCCGAACGTGTCTATGAAACCGCATTTGCCGTCTTTATAGAATGGATAAAAACACTTCATTTTTTCTCCAATTCATGAAAAATTGTTTTTTTTATTCTTCTTCCCGGCCGATTTACAAATTTAACACCTTGCCTATATTGATCTACAACTCCTTGAGTCATTAATCCAAATTTTGTGTTTTCCACTTCTGAGCCATCTTTGAATATGTAAAAAGATGAATAGCAAAGATGCTTTTTTATCTCCTTTACCAATGCCTTGTAAATCCCCAAATATTTGTCATTCACAATTTGCTGACCATCATTGAGGTTTTCAATTTGAGTAACAATGCCAATGGTTGATTCCTGCCATCCATCATGGAATCCTCTATTGCTGTATGATCCATGATGCACGCTGACAAGCCCCTGAAAAGAGAGTTGCTTTGTAATAAAATGACATTGACTAACATCCAATATTGGAGTAATTGATTTTGAGCGAATCCAGTACTGCCATCGTACAGAATCCTTTTCATACATGGCTTCTTTCAACTTATGAATTGGAAATTCAAAAAAGCACTGGGTGTATTGATTCTGATCAATTCTCACAGAATCTGCACCAACCAAGGTATATGGTCCAAATGCGTCCGGCAAGGCTGTAAGTAACCAGTTCTGCAGTTCATCATCGGTCGCAAAAAACTGCAATAAGTGACCTCCTCGGTTGCCTCGCACCCAGTCATCTGTATCATAAATGCTATTGTCCATCTTCCTGATTTGTTCCTGAAAACCTTGCCGCCACTATGACATTCGGTCGGGCATCTTTCCCAAAATCAGGCAACTGTATATCTCACCATATTCTAGTCTTTCTGCCATGTATTCAGGACAACAGCAAAACCGTCTGGAAATGTCAAAAGAACGTGTTTTCAATACGTTCCATTCAGGCATTTCAGGGCTAAGTCTTCCCGTTTCCATCATGTTCCGGCATTCTTTGAAGAAAGCCAATTCTTTGACACGTTCCTCGTGCGTAAAGTCGGCCCACGCTCTTTCGATTGTTGTTTCATCCGCCCAATCCGGCAAGACTGGCTGGCCATCTTTCAAAGGCCATTCATTTGCACTAAATTTCAGATATATATCCTGATCGCATTTTGAAAGTGCTTCCTGCAAGGCGTAAAGATGCTCTCGCTCCAGAAATGGCGGTATCTTGTGCCGAGCAATTTTCACGATTCCCTTGCCCAAGGGGACTTCACACTCGCCCCTAAGGTCTCGTTCTTCCACGACCGCGACAACATGGCAGTATTTACCATATTCAAACTGTACTTGTTCTTTTTTTAATCTACAGAAATCGTAGCCCGCACTTATGGTAGTCAGGAATCTCTCTGCCTTGTCCATGTGGCGAACTTCCTCATTTCTGGTCATCCCACAATTTGCCACCACGGCTGAAGGCTTTACGGACAGTGAATAACAATACGGCTGGCTTTCAACCAGACGTGCTATCTTTTCCAAGATTTCCCGAAGTCTTCCGCATCTTATACGTTCTGGTCTATCCATCATCTGTGGGAAGAAAATCAACGATTTGAACTCCTCGGAAAAGGGTTTGAAGAGTAGTTTCCACAATACATTGCCATGCGTTCTTAAAAAAGCAGGCAGTCCCTCGCGTTCGCCGCCCATCGCTCCCACCCATACTCCTTCGACCGCTTTTGGTTCCGGCAAAGCCTTCTCTTCTGGCGGCGGCAACTTCCGCTCATCCACCTCCTCATAGGAGCCGTTTCCAATGGCGGGAGCATCCAACGTCCATCCCGCAAAGCAGATCTTCACGGGACGACCTTGCTCGTATAGCGTGACCGCCCGTGCCATGCCGCGGTCGAAGGACTCCCAGAAATCCATCGCGTCCGCAATCTCCGAGCCGTCGGGGTGCTCCGTACCGAAAAAATCCTTTCTTTCTTTTGCGGAGACAGTGCATACAGAACATAATTCTGGTATCTTGCTGACACGCATGATGTCCAGAAGCGAGCCTGTCCCCTCCTCCGCAACCGCCTCCACTGCCGCTGCAATCGACTTCGGCATCTTCTCCGCCCCCAGAAACTTGCCAGCCGCGAAGGTCTCGCGCCGCGCCATGTCCAACGCCTTCGCCAGACTTTTCTGATATCGCGTCACCCACATGTAGTTTTCTGCGCCCATCCGAAACACTCCTTTTCTTAGCCAGTCCCGTCGTGAAGTCCGCGTCTGCCCTGTAACCTGCTTTTCCTGTGCCTCTTCGCCTGTCTCCCCCCGCGCATCACCCGACTGTCGTTTGAATCCCTAAAAGACAGCGTATGCCCCGCCAATCCGTCGCAACTTCTTTTAATGTAGCACTCTTGAAGCGATTTCTCCACCAGGATATGCGAAAATGCCATCATTAGGATAACAGCTTGATTGCCATCCTGTGCAAGTCCCCCGATGTTGCATCCGATTTTTACCATCGATTTCCCCATCTGCTCCGACGGCAGCGGGCAACCACCGTCGTCTGACAGGAATAGCCAAGAAGGCACTCCTATTCTCGAAAACTGGAAGAATTGCAGTTTCCAGAAATGGATATGGACACAATCCGCATTTTTGGGACTGACACAATGCGATGTTCAATGTCAAGGTGGAGAAAACAGTGGAGATTATTATAAAGGCGATTCAGGATAATCCTCAAATCACCCAGATTAAACTAATAGAAATGACAGGTCTGCTACTCTGCTACAAAGAGGAGTTGAATGAAACTTGCAGCAATTAAAGGTCCGAGGAATTATCCGCGTCGGTTCCGAATAAGGGTGGACATTGGGAAGTGCTTCAATATAGAACAAGCCCTCCTTTGTTTGGATGATTGATACATCTTCCATTACCACGAGTCATTATACGGTAGCAGAACACTCCATGAATAAAATTTGACTTTTACATCAAACCATGGATTGTGTGAAATGGACGGCTTCTCTATGACAACCTTTCCCTGTGATGGATCAGCGGAAATCCATGTGTCTTTCTCAAGGAACACCATGACATGCCTCCCATCCACCGTTATCGCCATATCTCCAGAAGATAGCAAATCCTCTGGCGCATTTGTGACAGTGCCCTCCCTTTCAAGCGGTGTCAGATAGTGCCTGTAACCATTCGCCAATGCAGTCGCGGATGCATCCAACCACCAGTTCTTGACCGCATAACGAAGATATTTTCCATTTCCGTTAAGGAAGGCGGATTTCAAGAGGGCATTGCGCAATGCCTTGCGTGGAAGTCCCGAGCAATCCATTCCAAGCCAGTTCTCCCCTCCCCAGACATATCGCGTCCCTTCATAGCATCTTAGTTCATTGACATATAATTGCCGTAGTTCAAGGACTGTCGATTCATCCGCAAGGTGCTGGCCGAAAGACATATATCCACAAATGACAAGGATTACTGCCACAATGCCTGCCGCAATTCTCCCATGCCTTTTGAAAAATTTTCCCCAGGCAAGGTACATCGACATTGCCAAACATACCATGGACATGATCAATAAAAGACGGCATGGAAAATTATTGATTGGCCAAAGAATACATCCTGCCAATGTCAGCAACGGCAGCACGATACGAGTGCGTTTATTTTGCAATAGGAATTGCGATGGCAACAAGGATTCTCTCTTATGCACCAATACCAAGTTCTGAATCACTTCTTCATTGTTCTCCAACGTAGATGGAACATTTAGAATATCTAAAGTTTCGGACATATTTGGATTGGAACGGAAACAAAGTGTAATGGTCGATTCGGGACCATCTGGATTGACAAGAGGTCTGGCATAGTCCAAAAGCCTTTGCACATCGGCAAACCATTCCTTGTTATCTTTTGTAATATGATCAACGCCAATAACAAACACAACAGAATACCATTGGACGCCATTTTCATCAAGTTCTTCTTTCTGGTCATTGTATATGACTTCTGGACTAATCCATTTTTGCTTAGCAATGAAAGACTTTGCCTCTGTCTGAATCCTGATGGCAGGATCCTCGACTGTAAAAATCTCAATCACAACCTGATATTCATTGGTTCCCAATGGCATAAAGACTCCTTAAAAACCTTGGCATCACGATGACATTTGCGGGGGCATCTTTCCCAAAACTAAACAACTGAATATCTCACCATATTCAATGCTTTCAGCCATAAATTCAGGACAACAACTAAAGCGATTATCAATTGCAATACAACGTGTTTTCGCTACTTTCCATTCAGGCATTTCAGGGCGCAGTTTTCCTTTTTCCATCAACTTCAGGCATTCCTTGAAAAAAGCCAATTCTTTAACACGTTCCTCGTGGGTGAAGTCAGTCCACGCCCTCTCGATTGTTGTTTCGTCCGACCAATCTGGCAAGACAGGCTGACCATTTTTCAGAGGCCATTCGTTTGCGCAAAATTTCAGGTATATATCCTGATCGCATTTTGAAAGCACTTCCTGCAAGGCGGAAAGATGCTCTCGCTCCAGAATTGGCGGTATCTTGCGCTGAGCAATTTTCACGATTCCATTGCCCAATGGAACATCACGCTCGCCCCTAAGGTCTCGTTCCTCCACGACCGCGACAACATTGCAGTATTTCCCATATTCATATTGCACTTGTTCTTTTTTTAATCTACAGAAATCGTAGCCCGCACTTATGGTAGTCAGGAATCTCTTTGTCTCGTCCATGTAGCGAACTTCCTCATTTCCACTCATCCCACAATTTGCTACCACGGCTGAAGGCTTTACAGACAGTGAATAATGACACGGCTGGCTTTCAACCAGATGTGCTATACTTTCCAGGATTTCCCGAAATCTTCCACATCTTATACTTTCTGGTTTATCCATCATACGAAGGAAGGAAACCAAAGTTCTTAACTCTTCAGAAAAGGGTTTAAACAGCACTTTCCACAATACATCGCCATGTAATCTTAAAAATACAGGCAAGCCCTCGTGGTCGCCGCCCATTGCTCCCACCCACATGCCGAATACCTTGTCTGACTCTGTCTGAACCTTCTTTTCCGGTGGCGGCAAATTCCGTTCATCCACCTCCTCGTAGGAGCCGTTTCCCATGGCGGGCGCGTCTAGTGTCCATCCAGCAAAGCAGATCTTCACGGGACGTCCCTGTTCGTAGAGCGTGACCGCCCGCGCCATACCGCGGTCGAAAGATTCCCAAAACGCCATCGCTCCTGCAATCTCCGAGCCGTCGGGGTGCTCCGTGCCAAAAAAGTCCTTTCTTTCCTTTGCAGAGACAGAGCACACAGAACATAGTTCTGGTATTTTGCTGACACGCATGATGTCCAGAAGCGAGCCTGTCCCCTCCTCAGCAACCTCCTCCATCGCTGCTACAATTGACACAGGCTTTTTTTCCGCCCCCCAGAAACTTGCCCGCCGCGAAAGTCTCGCGTCTCGCCATGTCCAGCGCCTTCGCCAGACTCTTCTGGTATCGCGTCACCCACATATAGCCTTCAGCGCCCATCTTCCATGCTCCTTTATATTGCTTGTCCCATCATATCATAAAAACCATGTCTTTGTCATTTTGCTTAACTTCCGTGCGTCTCTTTTCTGTCTCCCTATCCCTTGCTCAAACGATTGTCATTTAGATTCATTAAAGACAGCGCATGCCCCTGCTAATTCTTCGTTATCTCTTTAATGTAGCATTCTTGAAACGATTTTCTCCACTGGAATATACAAAAATGTTCAAATCCAGATTCTTGTTGGAAAATTGTCTCCTCTCGTTTTTCGCCCCCAAAAAGACATAGGCTCATGGGGCGACATGGCCATTTTCGGCATTCATGCCTTCTGTCCACATGTTTTCATTGATTATATCAATCTCTTCACTATAGTATAAAAAAACGATGTTTCGATAGTCCAAATTCCAATCCATCATCATGCCCTCCGAAACCAACATCTTCCTTCGCTGCAAGTCGCTGACAACCATCGTCATCGATGAAAACGCCACGGAGCTGACCGCCTATGCCGCCTCTGAACTGCAAAAATACTTGCGAAAGGCTCTTAATTGCACATTGGAAATCCAACGCGTCACGCCAACGGTTGGATGCTTCCATCTTGTTCAACGGTCTTTTCCAGAAGACCGCAAGTTATTTGACCGCACATGGATAAAGGATATGGGCGGTTGGTTGGAACTAGCCGGTGAAAATCCTATCTCCGTTCTTTATGCCGTCTATGATTTTCTCAAATCATGCCTTGGCATCCGTTTCTTCGCGGCTGGAGAAGCGTTTGAATACGTTCCGCAGACAGTGGCCTTCAGCCTGCCGAATGGCTTCCAGGAGGAATTTGGCTCCGCCTTTGAAATCCGCGATTTCGTCAACAGGACGAACAGCCCGGACGTCCTTTCCTTCGCCGTCAAAAACCGCATCAACACGATTCTCGGCTGCGGCCCATGGAAGGACGGTTCCGAAAACTGCAGCTATGAACACGCACGCCTCATCCATTCCTACGGAC
>JAEEGH010021874.1_pt1 | contig 13170 bp, 9 predicted proteins | sample 9134181 | NCBI WGS metagenome assembly JAEEGH01 (sample SAMN16246544, study PRJNA631951) | gut metagenome | biome: gut microbiome; feature: rumen; material: DP-attached | host: Bos | place: Iran: Karaj | collected 2018-10 | reverse complement strand
CTTCCAGAAGTACGTGGACGCCGCTTCTGAGGTTGCTCTGCTCGCGAAATAACATCCAAGCACCCATTCGCGCCGCTTCGGCGGCGCGAATGGGCATAGAGAAGGGCTCTCCCCGGAGAACCCTTCTCTATGCCGAAACAGAGGCTCACAGAAAAAAGAACGCCGCGCTCCGTTCGGAGCGAGCGGCAGGAGGAACATACATGACCAGCAAAATGCTGCAGCGCGCACGCGACTTTGAAAAAAAATATCTGCCCTATACCCGGGAGGAGCTTCCCAAGTTCCATGTGACCGGCGGCATCGGCTGGATCAATGACCCCAACGGCTTTGCCCCCTATAAGGGGGAGTATCACCTGTTCTTCCAGTACTACCCCTATGACACCAAATGGGGCCCCATGCACTGGGGACATGTGAAGACCAAAGACTTCATCCGCTGGGAACGCCTCCCCGCGGCCCTGGCTCCGGATATGGACTATGACCGGGACGGCTGCTTTTCCGGCGGCGCCATCGAGCTGCCCGACGGGCGGCATCTGCTGATGTACACAGGCGTGCGCAACATCCGCCGCCGCAACGGCATGATCGAGGCCTTCCAGACCCAGTGCATCGCCATCGGCGACGGCGTGGATTACGAGAAGATCGAAGGCAACCCCGTCATCGACGGCTCCCTGCTGCCCGAGGGCGGCAGTACCCAGGATTTCCGGGACCCGAAGATCTGGCGGGAGGGGGACCTCTTCTATGCCGTTCTCGGCAACCGCAGCCCCGACGGCAGCGGCAACATCCTGCTCTATCAGAGCAAGGACGCCCGGCACTGGGAGTTCGTCAACATTCTCTCCGCCTGCCACAATCAGTACGGCCGCATGTGGGAGTGCCCGGACTTCTTCCACCTGGACGGCAAGGACGTGCTGCTGGTCTCTCCCCAGGAGATGGCCGCCATCGGCCTGGAATTCCACCCCGGCAACGCCAATGTCTGCCTCATCGGCAGCTTTGACCGCCACTCCCACCACCTGAACCGGCAGAATGTGCAGGCCATCGACTACGGCCTGGACTTCTACGCACCCCAGACCCTGTTGACAGAAGACGGCCGGCGGGTTATGATAGCATGGATGCAGAACTGGGAGACCTCCTCCTGCAAGGTGCAGGAGCTGCGCTTCATGGGCCAGATGACCCTGCCCCGGGAGCTCTCCGTCCGCAACGGCCGGCTCTTCCAGAATCCGGTCCGGGAGCTGGAGGCCTATCGCGGCGTGATGATCGACTATCACAATGTGCTCATCAACGGCGAGACCAGCCTGCGGGGCATCAGCGGCCGCTATGTGGACATGACCGTCACCGTCCGCCCCGGCAATGAGAACAGCATGTACAAGTGGTTCCGCCTGTACGTGGCCCGGGACGGCGAGCACTTCACCTTCATCCGCTACCGGCCCGAGACCGGCACCATCAAGGTGGACCGGACCCACAGCGGCTTCCCCCACGACATCGTGAACGTCCGGGAATTCCCGGTGCGCCTGAAAAACGGGGTGCTGAAGCTGCGGGTCATCATGGACCGCTACAGCCTGGAGCTCTTTGTCAACGACGGCGAGCAGGCCGCCTCCTTCGTCCTCTATACGCCCCTGGACGCCGCCGCCGTCAGCTTTTCTTCTGACGGAAGCGTTCTGGTGGACGTGGAAAAATATGAACTGCTGATGGAGTGATTTCCATGAAAAAGCGTTATGATGTGATCGCCCTGGGCGAGCTTCTGGTGGACTTTACGGAAAACGGCGTCAGCGGTCAGGGCAACCCCCTTCTGGAGGCCAACCCCGGCGGCGCACCCTGCAATGTGCTGGCCATGCTGCAGAAGCTGGGTAAGCACACCGCCTTTGTGGGCAAGGTGGGCAAGGACATGTTCGGCAAGCAGCTGCGCGAAGCGGCGGAGGGAGCCGGCATCTGCATGGACTTCCTGCTGGAGGATGAATACGTCCACACCACCCTGGCCTTTGTGAAGACCTTTCCCAACGGGGACCGGGACTTCTCCTTCTATCGGGATCCCGGCGCCGATATGATGCTCCGGGCGGACGAGCTGCCGGTGGCGGCCCTGCAGGACACCCGCATCTTCCACTTCGGCACCCTTTCCATGACCCATCACGAGCCCATGCTGGCCACCCGCAAGGCCCTGAACCTGGCCCGGGATGCCGGCGCGCTCATCTCCTTTGACCCCAACCTGCGCCCGCCCCTCTGGCACAGCCTGGAGCAGGCCCGGGAGCAGATCGACTGGGGCCTGCGCAACTGCGATATCCTCAAGATCGCGGACAACGAACTGGAATTCATGACCGGCGAGACCGATTTTGACAAGGGCGCCGCAAAGCTTCGCGCCCAGTACCCCAACATCCGGCTCCTGAACGTCACCGCCGGTGCGGAGGGCAGCTACTCTTTCTATGAGGATTCCCGGGTCTTTGTCCCGTCCTTCAAGCTGGGCGGCACCATCGAGACCACCGGCGCGGGGGACACCTTCTGCGCCAGCGTCCTGAACTTCGTTCTGGAAAACGGTCTGGACCGGCTCAAGGAGCGGCAGCTGCGGGAAATGCTCCGCTTTGCCAATGCCGCGGCCTATCTGGTCACCACCAAAAAAGGCGCCATCCGGTCCATGCCGGAGAAGGCCGAAGTGCTGGAGATCCTGGCACACCACTGAGTTGTAATTTCCACAACCCTGCCCACTCCACAACCATGGGCAGCAAGTTGTGAAAAAAAGGAGGAAAAGTTCAGGCCCGGACTCGGGCTGCGGCAGTGTGGAGACCTGTCGCAACGCGGCACAGTCCAACGCGGCTGGCCGTGAGCACACAGCAAGCGGATGCTCTGTGTGCGGAGTCGAGAAACATGGCAGAAGTCAAGCTGGTAAACATCAAGAAGGTCTACCCCTACATCAGCGGCGAAGAGAAGAAAAAGAACAAGAAAAAGAGCGCTGATGAACCCGAGAAGAAGAAAGTAAACCTGCAGATCACCGATGAAGGCGTCGTTGCCGTTCAGCAGTTCAGCCTGGACATCAAGGACAAGGAATTCATCGTGCTGGTCGGCCCCTCCGGCTGCGGCAAGTCCACCACCCTGCGCATGGTCGCCGGTCTCGAAGAGATCAGCGGCGGCGAGCTGATCATTGACGGCAAGGTCATGAACGACGTGGCCCCCAAGGATCGTGACATCGCCATGGTTTTCCAGAACTACGCGCTGTACCCCCACATGACCGTGTATGACAACATGGCCTTCTCCCTGAAGCTGCGCCACACGCCCAAGGACGAGATCGACAGGAAGGTGCGCGAGGCGGCGGAGATCCTGGACATTACCCAGTACCTGGAGCGCAAGCCCAAGGCCCTCTCCGGCGGCCAGCGCCAGCGCGTCGCCATCGGCCGCGCCATCGTGCGTGCCCCCAAAGTCATGCTGATGGACGAGCCGCTCTCCAATCTGGACGCCAAGCTCCGCAACGAAATGCGCGCTGAGATCATCAAGCTCCGTCAACGCATCGACACCACCTTTATCTACGTTACACACGACCAGACCGAGGCCATGACGCTGGGCGACCGTATCGTCATCATGCGCGACGGTTACATCCAGCAGATCGGCACGCCCCAGGAGGTTTTCAACCACCCCTCCAACCTCTTCGTCGCAGGCTTCATCGGCATGCCCGTCATGAACTTCTTTGATGCGGAGTTGAAGCGCGAGGGCGACAAGTTCTTCGTGGAGCTCGGCGGCGTCAAGGTGGAGCTGGCACCCGAGAAGGAAGAGCGCCTGCTTAAAAATAATGTACAGTCTCAGCCGATCACGCTGGGCGTTCGCCCGGAGCACACCGACGTGGCCGAGCAGGGCGTTGCCTCCACGGTAGAAGTAGCTGAAATGATGGGTTCCTCCGTGCACCTGCACCTGAATGCCAACGGCAAGGACGTCATCGTGATCGTCCCAACGATCGACATGAAGGGCAGCTACAAGCAGGGCGACACCGTCCACTTCAGCTTCAAGGGCAACGTAGCCCACGTCTTCTCCAAAGAGACCGACAAGAACCTCGAATACTGATCATAGAGTGTAACAGGAGGAACAAGCCATGCCTATGCAAATGGGCTTTCGCTGGTACGGCGAAGGGAACGACAAGATTTCTCTCAGCGACATCAAACAAATCCCCGGCGTGAGCACGATCGTCTGGGCGCTACACGACAAGATGCCGGGCGAGGTCTGGCAGCAAGAGGAGATCGAAAAGGCGGTCGGACAGATCAGGGCCGCAGGCTTCAACGCCGACGTGGTAGAGTCTGTCAATGTCCACGATGATATCAAAATCGGCCTGCCAACGCGCGATAAGTACATCGACAACTACATCCAGACAATCCGTAACCTCGCCCCCTTCGGCGTGAAGGTCATCTGCTACAACTTTATGCCCATCTTCGACTGGACACGCTCGGATCTCTTCCACCCGGTGGGCGACGGCTCGACGGCGCTGTACTATCAAAAGAGCATGATCCAGGACGACCCCAAGGAGATGGCCGATTACGTCATGTCCTTTACGGAGAAATATCATATGACCTTCCCCGGCTGGGAGCCGGAGCGCATGGCCAAGCTGGACGAGCTGTTTGAAAAATACAGGGATGTGACCAAGGAGAAGCTCTGGGAGAACTTCCAATATTTCCTTGAGCGGCTCATGCCCGTCTGCCGCGAGTGCGATATCAAGATGGCCGTCCACATGGACGATCCTCCTTGGGACATCTTCGGCCTGCCGCGGCTGCTGGTGGATGAGGAGAGCATCGACCGCTTTTTGAAGATGGTGGACGATCCCTACAACTGCCTCACCCTCTGCTCCGGCAGCTTGAACGCCAACCCCGCAAACAATGTGGCCGAGATCGTGCGCAAGCACTGCGACCGCATCGCCTTTGCCCACATCCGCAACGTCAGGCATTTCCCGAACGGCGACTTCTCCGAGGCCAGCCACCGGGACTGCGACGGCGATACCGGTATTCTGGAGATTCTGAGGGCCTACCACGACTGCGGCTTTGAGGGCTATATCCGCCCCGATCACGGCCGTCACCTTTGGGACGAAAAGCCCGGCAACGTGCGCCCCGGCTACGGCCTGTATGACCGCGCCCTCGGCATCATGTATATGCTGGGCGCTTGGGATCTGATGGACAAGGAGGCTGCCGAGAAATGAAACTGAACAACGAGACTTTGAAAAACAGGGCTGAATGGGAGGCCAAGGGCTACCGTCTGCCCGAATACGACCGGGATGCCATGATCACACGAACCAGAGAAAACCCCACCTGGCTGCACTTCGGTGCGGGCAACATCTTCAAAGCGCTGCACGGCATGGCCGCCCAGCGGCTTTTGAATGAGGGCGTGCTGGACAGAGGCATCCTTGCCGTCGAGCGGATGGACCGCGGCGGAGAAAAGTATGACGACCTGTCTGTGGTCGTGACCTTGAAGGCAAACGGTACCGTAGAAAAGAACATCTTCGGTGCGGTGGCCGAGACCTGCTATCTCTACGGTGGGGAGGAGCGGCTGGAGGAGATCTTCCGCAATCCCTCCCTTCAACTGGCTACCTTCACGATCACCGAGAAGGGCTACAGTCTGGACAGCGACGACGTGAAGACCGATTTTGCTGCTTCCCCGGCGGAGGCAAAAAGCTATATGGGCAAGGTCGCGGCACTGCTGCTGGCGCGTTATAAGGCTGGAGCGTACCCCATCGCCATGGTGAGCACCGACAACTGCTCCCACAACGGCGACAAGCTCAAGGCTGCCATGCGCGCCTTCGCCGAGGCTTGGGACGACGAGGGCTTCAAAGCCTATATCGAGGACGGCCGGACAGTCTCCTTCCCATGGACGATGATCGACAAGATCACTCCCAGCCCCGATCTCACCGTCGGAGCCATGCTGGAAAAGGACGGGCTGGAGGGCTTCGCCCCCGTGCGCAACGCCCGCGGCACCGTGAAGGCGCCCTATGTCAACGCGGAGGAGAGTGAGTATCTGGTGCTGGAGGACGACTTTCCCAACGGTCGCCCGGCGTTGGAGAAGGCCGGCTTCTTCTTCACCGACCGCGAGACGGTGGACAAGGTGGAGCGCATGAAGGTCTGCACCTGCCTCAACCCCCTGCACACCAGTCTTGCAATCTTCGGCTGTCTGCTCGGGTACGATAAAATTTGGCGGGAAATGCAGGACGAGGATCTGAAAAAGCTGGTCTATGCCATTGGCTACAAAGAGGGGTTGCCTGTGGTCACCGATCCCGGCATCATTAAGCCCCGGGACTTTATCGAAACTGTACTGACTGTGCGCTTTCCCAACCTCTTTATGCCCGATACTCCGCAGCGCATCACCACCGACACCTCGCAGAAGCTGCCGATCCGCTTCGGCGAGACGATTAAGGCTTATTTGGCCTCCGATGCGCTGAACATTCACGACTTGAAGCTGATTCCGCTGGTCTTTGCCGGATGGCTCCGCTATCTGATGGCGGTGGATGACAACGGAAACGCTTTTGAACCCTCTCCCGATCCAATGCTGGAAACAGCGCAGAGCTATGTGTCAGATTGCAGGCTGGGCCAGAAGCCCGACTGCGGCCGGCTGAAGGGGCTGCTTTCCAATGCCTCGGTCTTCGGCGTGGATCTCTACAAGGTGGGGCTTGCCGAGCGGGTAGGCGATTATTTTGAAGAGCTCTGCGCCAGCCCCGGAGCGGTTCGCACAACACTACATAAATACGTGACGGAGGAATAAGGTCATGGCAGAACTGAACGAACGAATCTCCAAGATCGGCGTGGTGCCGGTCATCAAGCTCAATCACCCGGAGCGCGACGCCGCCGCGCTGGGCAAAGCTCTTTGCGCGGGCGGCGTGCCGGTGGCCGAGATCACCTTCCGCGCCGCCGGAGCCGACAAGGCCATCCGGCTCATGAAGGAGGCCTGCCCCGAGATGCTCGTCGGCGCGGGCACCGTCACCACCACCGCACAGATCGACGCCGTTATCGAGGCGGGCGGCGACTTCATCGTTTCCCCCGGCCTGGACCCCGAGCTTGTGGTCTACGCGCAGGAGAAGAACATCCCCATCTATCCCGGCTGCACCACCGCCTCTGAGTATCACCAGGCGCTGAAGTTCGGTCTGGAGCTCATCAAGTTCTTCCCGGCCGAGCAGTCCGGCGGCCTGGCCAAAATCAAGGCCCTCTCCGCCCCCTTCCCCATGTTCAAGGTCATGCCCACCGGCGGCATCAGCCTGAAGAACCTCAAGGACTATCTCAGCGCCCCGGTTATTGCGGCCTGCGGCGGCAGCTACATGGTCACAGCCGACCTCATCGACAACAACAAGTGGGACGAGATCACGGAGCTCTGCAAGCAGTCCCGTGAGATCGTGAAAGAAGTCAGAGGCTGATTTGCTTCAACGAGTGCGAAATAAAGGAGAAATGCTGTTATGGAACTGAATCTGAGACCGAAAGAAGAATGCCGTTTTGACGCCGCTTCTCTGGGCGAGATCATGCTCCGCCTGGATCCCGGCGAGGGGAGAATCCGCACCGCCCGTTCCTTCCGCGCCTGGGAGGGCGGCGGCGAGTACAATGTCATCCGCGGTCTGCACAAGTGCTTCGGCATGGACACTGCGGTAATCACCGCCTTTGCCGACAACGAGGTCGGCAAGCTGATGAAGGATTTCATCGAGCAGGGCGGCGTCAACACCGATCTCATCTATTGGAAGAAGACCGACGGCATCGGCCGGATCTGCCGCAACGGCATCAACTTCACCGAGCGCGGCTTCGGTATCCGCGGCGCGGTGGGCTGCTCCGACCGGGCCAACACCGCCATCTCCCAGGCGAGACCTGAGGATTTTGACTTTGATTATATCTTCGGCAAGCTCGGCGTAAGATGGCTGCATACCGGCGGCATCTACGCGGCCCTGAGCGAGCAGAGCTGCGAGACTGTGATCGCCGCCTGCAAGACCGCGAAGAAGTACGGCACGGTTATCTCCTACGACCTCAACTATCGCCCCTCCATGTGGAGCGCCATCGGCGGTCTGGAGAAAGCCCGCGAGGTGAACCGCGAGGTCGCAAAGTATGTCGACGTCATGATCGGCAACGAGGAGGACTTTACCGCCTGCCTCGGCTTTGAGATCGAAGGCAACGACGCAAACCTCAAAGAGCTGAATATCGAAGGCTACAAGAAGATGATCGGCAAGGCCGCCGAGACCTATCCGAACTTCAAGGTCGTGGCCACCACGCTGCGCACCGTCAAGACCGCCACCGTCAACGACTGGAAGGCCATCTGCTGGGCGGACGGCGAGATCTACCAGTCCAAGGAGTACAACGGCCTGGAGATCATGGACCGCGTCGGCGGCGGCGACTCCTTTGCCTCCGGCCTGGTCTACGGTCTGATGACCACGGGCGACGCCGAGAAGGCCGTCAACTACGGCGCGGCGCACGGGGCGCTGGCCATGACGACGCCGGGCGACACCTCCATGGCCTCCGTCAACGAGGTCGAGGCCATCATGGGCGGTGCCGGCGCGCGGGTGAAACGCTGATGAAATCTTTTATGGATAAGGATTTCCTGCTGTCCACCGAGACAGCGAAGCACCTGTACCATGATTACGCGGAGAATCAGCCCATCATCGACTACCATTGCCATCTTGACCCGCGCGAGATCTACGAGAATCGTCAGTTTGAGAACATGACGCAGGTCTGGCTGGGCGGCGATCATTACAAGTGGCGGCTGATGCGCTCGGCGGGCGTGGAGGAGCAGTACATCACCGGCGATGCGAGCGATCGGGAGAAATTTCAGAAATGGGCGGAGACCCTGGGCCTCGCCATCGGCAATCCGCTGTATCATTGGAGCCACCTGGAGCTGCGCAGCTACTTCGGCTATGACGGTATTCTGAACGGCGACACGGCGGAGGAGGTCTGGCAGCTTGGCAATGAGAAGCTGAAAACGCTCTCCGCGCGGAGGCTGGTCGAAAGCTCCGGGGTGAAAGCCCTCTGCACTACTGACGACCCGGCGGACAGCCTCGAATGGCACAAAAAAATCGCCGAGGACAAATCCTTCGGCGTGCAGGTGCTGCCCAGCTTCCGCCCGGACAAGGCACTGGGCATCGAGAAAGCAGATTATGTAAACTATCTTTCCCGTCTCGGCGAGATCAGGAGCTTCGCGCAGCTGGCGGAGGTTCTCAAGGAGCGGCTGACCTTCTTCGTGTCTCTCGGCTGCCGGGTCTCCGACCACGGGTTGGAGAGCGTTCCCTATGCCCCGGCAACGGCGGCGGAGGTCGAGGCGATCTTCCAAAAGCGGCTTGCGGGCGGCATACCCACGGCGGAGGAGCAGAAGCAGTTCAAGACCGTGCTGCTGCTGGAATTGGGACGGGAATACCACCGTCTCGGCGTGGTGATGCAGCTGCACTTCGGCGTCATCCGCGATAACTCTCACCGCGTGTTCCGCGCCCTCGGCCCGGACGCGGGCATCGACTCCATCGGCGATGCGCCCTCCGTCAAGGAGCTCGCGGCCTTTCTCGGCGCCTTGGACGATACAAACGAGCTGCCGAAGACCATTCTCTATTCCCTCAACCCCAATGATAACGCCGCGCTTGTGACCGCGATGGGCGCCTTCCAGACCGGGGAGGCCATCGGGAAGCTGCAGCATGGCAGCGCCTGGTGGTTCAACGACCACAAGGCGGGCATGACAGAGCAGCTCACGACCCTGGCCGCTGACGGGTACCTCGCGGGCTTCGTGGGCATGCTCACAGACTCCCGCAGCTTTTTGAGCTACGCCCGGCACGAGTATTTCCGCCGCATTCTCTGTGACCTGATTGGCTCCTGGGTGGAAAACGGGGAGTACCCGAACGATGAAAAGGCGCTGAAAACGATTGTCGAGGGCATCTGCGTCAAAAACGCGGAGCGGTATTTTGAATTATAAAATCAGGAGGATAGAACAATGGCATTGCATGTCATGGAGGAGGCCAATCGCTGTCTTGGTTGCAAGAATCCGAGATGCCGCGAGGGATGCCCCATCCATACAAATATTCCCGAGGTCATCCGCCTGCTGAAGAACGGCAAACTCAACGACGCGGGCTGGATGCTCTTTGAAAACAATCCTCTGACCACTGTCTGCTCCATCGTCTGCAACCACGAGAAGCAGTGCGAGGGGCACTGCATCCGCGGCATCAAGGATGTGCCGGTGCATTTCTCGGTGATCGAGAACTATATCTCCACGACCTACGCAAACCAGATGGTCAAGGGCCCCGCGCCCTCCAACGGGCGCAAGGTCGCCATCATCGGCGCGGGTCCCTCAGGTCTTACCATCGCGGTCATTTTGGGTCGCTACGGTTATGACGTTACGATCTTCGACAGCAAGGACAGGATTGGCGGCGTCATGCGCTATGGCATCCCAGATTTCCGGCTTCCGGATGCGGTTCTGGACGACTTTGCCTATCGCCATCTGGAACTCAAGGGCATCAAGTTCCGCCCAAACACCACCATCGGCGGCGCGATCAGTCTGGATGACCTGTTTCGGGACGGCTATCAGAGCGTCTTTGTCGGCGCAGGGCTCTGGCGGCCCAAAACCCTTCATATCAAGGGCGAAACGCTGGGGCATGTTGCCTTTGCCATTAACTATCTCGCATCTCCTAAAGCGTTCCGCCTGGGCGAGCGCGTGATCGTGATCGGCTCCGGCAACTCCGCCATGGACTGCGCCCGCACGGCCATCCGCAACGGTGCGCACTATGTCACCGTCTTCAACCGCCGGGATCAGATCGCCGCCAGCCAGTACGAGTCGAGCTATGCCAAGCTCGAGGGCGTGGAGTTCGAAATGATGAAAAGCCCGCTGGAGATCCGGGACGACGGCGTCGTCTTTGCAGACAACGAGTTTGACGAGGACGGCAAGTTGTGTCCGATCCCGGGCACGGAGAAACTCTACCCCTGCACGGGCGTCATCGTGGCAGTCAGCCAGGAGCTGGGCAGCAACATCATCAACACGGCGAAGGGGCTCGAAAAAGAGCGCGGCGGCATCATCGCCGTCGACGAGGACGGGCACACCTCCCGTCCCGGCGTCTTCGCGGCCGGTGATATCGCCCACGGAGCGGGCACCGTGGTTCACGCGGTCGCCACGGGCAAGCGGGTAGCCGAAGCCATGCACGAATATATGCAATCCCTCCCTTTGCCCGAGCCTTCGCCCTATGCAAACGTGCCGAGGGTGAAGCCGGTTTCCTCCTCGGTGATGGCCGAGCAGGCCATTGGCCAGATTTAATCAGAAAAATGGGCTGATGGAATTGTCCCGTCAGCCCTGCTTCAAGCTGTCGACAAAGTGTTGACAGTTTGAGTGGAAAAAATAGGAACTTCCGAAATAGGGAATCAGATTTTAACTTCCTTCTGTACAGATCTGATGCTCTTTTTTCATTATCCACCCTTGTCACAAAAACCGATTTTTCATTTTTGTGGCACGCGGGGGAAAATGAATACCGGCAAAAAGCATTTCTGTCTCACGCGAGAAAACGCGGTTGCCGGTACCCGGGAGGTTTCCAAAGGAGGGCGGGGAGGCCTGCCTTTGGCACACGATCTTGCTTGCAAGGTCTAGTGTGTTATACCTTTTGTTCCGCGAGGCGGGCAAAGGGGTGGTGTCGTCTTTCCGGACAACACGCCTTTGCCCGGCAAAACGGTAGCCAATACCTGCGAAGGCATGAGCAGGTATTGACTGCTGTTTTCATAAAGGAAGTGTGTGTGGAATGCAATGGAGCACGCACTTCCGGCGGAACAAGAGGTATATAAATCCCCCGTCCCGCCGCAGCGCCGTTTCTCAAAAAGATGCTTTCAAAATGCAAGCACATTTCGGACTTGTATGCTCGGTGTGCTTTCAAAATGAAAGCATCTTCTCGTGTTTTGCTATTCCACCCATCGGATGATCATGCCCCGGTCGGAGTCGGTGCGCGGTGCATTGCAGGAAAGAGTGCGCGCTCGCACAGCCTGCGGTGCTTCCCACTCGTACCAGAACGGGACTGTCAGCTTTTTCGGGAGTTTATCATTTTCGATTGCCTTGATCTCCTGGATCGCACGTTTTGCGAAAGGCTGGCTTTTGGTAAAATCTCCGTCTGCCAGCTTTATGATTTCCGTCTTGTTTTTCAAATAGTCAAAACGGATCTCGCCCCAGTCGCCGTCGTAGTCTGCCCAATAGGAGTAGACTGCGGCGGCGATTTTTTTGTTTTTCTTCTCCTGAGAAACCAGCCGCAATTGCAAAACATGAAAGACCTCATGCCCGGCCAGATGCTTCATCATCTTTTCCAGCGCCCGCTGATACGCACGTTCTGCACCGCTGGCTCCGCTGCCCTCGAACAGCACGGCGAGATTCTCGAAGCCGACGCGTTTCCTCCAATCGCTGACGCGTCCGCAGGTCATGCAGATTGCGTTGCGCTTCTCCAGAAGTGTCTGTTCCCGAAAGCTGAGCGTTTCAAAAGCCTCCTGTACCCACTCGGATTGAACCCAGCCCCAGAGGATAGATGCGTAATCCCAATGATCGTCGTGGCTGACGTCGGGATCGCGTTCAATGAGATTTCCATTGTCATCTCTTTCTGTGCGGGGATAGAAGTCTGCTCGACTGCGGTTCTTCAACGCCGTGGCCAGATGTGCTTCTGCAGTTTGTTCGCTGCAGTGCTCAGCCTCGGCAATGGCCTTGACTGCTTCCCGTGTTTTCTCATGATTCTCACGATAGAGTCTTCCGGCTTTTCGGACGACCTTGTATTCATCGAGACTTGCGAAGGAGCCGCCCTCTTCGTTTTTGCGCTGCCCGATCATGGCGTTTTCAATGTCATGATGCGCAAAGGTCAGAAAGCTCGCGCCACCGTTGGGATCATAACTTGGCAAAACCTCCAGCATGGCATGCACGCAGGCCAGCTTGTATTCGAACAGACGATCCGGCTCGGTATTCCGAAAACCCTCTCGCAGAAGAAAACCACGAATGCGGCGGTTGAGCCGTTCCTCATACGCATGGAGAAAGAACGGGAAGCCGTTTTCATCCCCATTGACCGCCAACACGATGTAATCGTTAAGGTTTTCCACCTTCGGCGGATCGGGCAAAAGCTGGAAGGCCCGTTCTGCCTCCAGCAGCGTGAGACCGCTGCCTTCCTCGGTGCAGAAGGGATATCTCTTACTATAGACAGCCACGGTCTCAACTCCATTCGCTTTCAACTTGTGGCCTCTGTCAAAAGAGCGTCCTGTTCCATTTCGTCCGCAT